>Ga0364907_10181_pt2 | contig 13178 bp, 16 predicted proteins | sample ExccelJu500002D3_2_FD_206960 | JGI IMG/M metagenome (GOLD analysis project Ga0364907, IMG submission 206960) | Enriched cells from Trout Bog Lake Hypolimnion, Wisconsin, USA - BchlTB.July02.5000.02.D3 | ecosystem: Environmental > Aquatic > Freshwater > Lake > Hypolimnion/Profundal zone | place...
ATCCGGTAGGCACTATTTTGCTACCCCTACTCCTCATTTTAACGGGTTCGCCATTTTTGTTTGGTTACGCCAAACCGGTTCCAGTGCGCTTTGATCGCCTTCGCCACCCCAAAATCGATTCAATTTGGGTAGCCCTGGCTGGACCAGGGGCTAATTTTATTCAAGCGCTCGTTTGGGCGATTATTTGGGTTTTACTTAAACTGATAGGTATTGAGGAGCCCTACTTTTCTCAAATGGCACAGGCCGGGGTAATGTGGAACATTGGTCTGCTGGTCTTCAATTTGTTCCCTATTCCACCCTTAGATGGCGGCCGCATTCTGGCCGGCCTATTACCAGCCAGGCAATCCATCGCCCTTGGAAGAATAGAGCCCTGGGGATTTTTTATTGTGATGGGTCTTGCTTTTACCGGCATCATTGGAGGCCTATGGATGGAGCCCTTAAGTCATTTTTTCCTTTGGCTCATCAATACACTAGTTTCGCCCTTATTAATGTTGTTTTAAATGAAAAAACAACATCCATTGATGCATACAGGCAAAGCCTTTAGAACCCTATTGCTGTATCGCGTAGGTGCAACGCTGAGTTACCAAGTTTTAATGGTGGCGGTAGGCTGGCATCTTTACAACATTACTAATAGCGTGGTGTCACTTGGGTTGATTGGCCTAGCGGAGCTTGTTCCTTATTTCGCGTTCGCCCTCTACGCCGGTCATGCAGTTGATCACTACTCCCGTAAAGTAATTTCAGCAATTGCTTGCCTAGTGCACATTGGGGTTGCCCTTTTTTTAGTGGCAATTGCTTTAAATTGGTTTACTAACCCGGTGCCTTTAATCTATACCGCGGTTGCCTTTATCGGTATCGGGCGCGCTTTATTGCGACCCTCTTTTCATGCTCTGTTTGGACAAATTATTCCCAGGGAGCATCTATCACGCTATACCGCCTATTCCACTTCAGCCTTTCAGTTTTGCGTGGTTGCAGGACCCGGCCTAGGTGGCCTAATGATCGGGTTTGCAGGCTTGCAGTGGACCTATGGGCTGGCTGCATTCTGCGGATTTATTGGCTTATATGGGGTGAGCTTTATCCAGGCTCATAGCGAAAAAGCAGATCGCCCAAACACTCACTTCGTTAAGAGCTTCTTAGAAGGCTTTCATTATGTTCGCAAACATGAACTTATTCTAAGCATCATGGCGCTGGATATGTTTGCAGTCTTATTTGGTGGAGCAGTTTCCATTCTGCCGGCTTTTGTTAAGGAAGTGCTCAATGGTGGCCCCGAAATACTAGGCATCTTACGTGCAGCACCTGCTGCGGGCGCCGCCATTATTGGAATCTATTTAGCACGCCGCCCACCACTATCGGACTCTGGTAAACAACTCTTTATTTCTGTTTTAGGTTTCGGGCTAGCTATCATTGCCTTTGGCTTTTCAAGCACTCTCTGGCTGTGCGCTTTTTTCCTCTTTATTTCAGGATGTTGCGACTCGTATTCGGTAGTTATTAGGACCAGCATCATGCAATTAACTACGCCCGATCATATTCGTGGGCGAGTCAGTGCAATCAATGGCATCTTTATCGGCTCATCGAATGAATTAGGCGCTCTAGAGTCTGGAATTGCAGCCAGCTTAATGGGCCTGGTTCCCTCAATTGCATTTGGGGGATTCATCACTATTCTTGTGGTGCTGGCAACCTATCGACTTGCGCCTCATTTGCGCACCCTGCATTTAAAAGACCTCTCTTAACACCACACGCATGAGGGTTAGGTAGCCCGCATATCCCACTATGACGGCGTAGAACAAATATCAGGGCGGTAGCTCACATTATTAGATAATGACAGCGTGAAGAAAATAGCTCAACATCCATTCATCCTCAAGAAAAGAGGGTTACAGCTTTTAGTAGCATGTACATTTGCCCTAATTCAATTCATTGGTGTAGGCGTTTTTAATCCTGCACTGGCTCAAACCACGTCAGATAATAAAAAACCACAGGTTCATAAGCGCACTCATAGTCAAAGCACTAAGCAAATGGGTCTCAAGGACTTATCGTCGCGCGCGCCAGCCATGAGCATGAGCCTTAATCCCGAATTATTCCAGCGCAAAAGTGCTAGCTCCTTAACGGGCGATATCGATGGGAATTTGGATTATCGAATTGAACGCGGCTGCCTAGCCAGAAGCTTCTTTGAAGATAATTTACCCGCTAAGGTTGGTATTACTGACAAACCATTTTCTGAGTTTTTTAAAGAGCAAACCAAAACCTTCTTTAATCATATGCGCGGTAACTGCATTCCTTATGCAGTGGCATTTGGCACTCGCAATCGCTTTGACTCTCTGAGCATCATGAATGGCCCTATCCAAGATAGCAAAACCGAGATTTGGACTTTTACTCCGCTTGCTGTCGGTGGCTATCTAATTGAGCAAGACTATCTCAAGGATGAAGCAAAGCGTTTCACCGAAATAGATATCTCCTTACGCGATGTTTTATATGACCCTCGAAAGGTGGGTGACAAACTGCCTGTTGAACTTGTTTGGGAACTAAATTCTTTAATTAAACAAATTTACCCCGAAGATAGCAATTCCCTGGAAAATACCAACAGTGTTGTGAGATTAATTGTTGATTTTGGTGATCGTGAACATTGGGCGCAAATTTGGGCAGCTGAGATTATTGACCCATCCAATGGTGAAGTATTTTCTAGTGCCTACTGGCTGGAACGCGGCGACATTCCAGGTGGTTTTTATACCGCCACCGGTGAAGCTCTCGAACGCTCTTTCTGGACAAACCCCTTAAGCTATCGAAGGATCTCTAGAGGTGTAGGTCAAGTACCTGTATCTGGCAGTAGAAAATCATCCAAATCAACTAAATCAACTGTTGTTGCCTCAAGCAAAACCAAGATGGGTAATCCACCTGGTCAGCGCTATCGCGCTCATATGGGGATTGATTACGCTGCTCCAATTGGCACACCTGTATTTAGCGTAGCAAATGGCAAAGTGGTTCACCTTGGGTATAGCGGTGCGTATGGCAATCTGATTGTTCTGGAACATGCCGGCGGCTATCACACTTACTATGCCCATCTGAGCAGTTTTAATCCAGAACTAGAGATGGGCAATGAAGTGAGGCGTGGCGTTGAAATTGGCTCCGTTGGAACCACTGGAAGATCAACTGGGCCACACCTACATTTTGAATTAAGAAAAGATGGGGTATATGTTGACCCCTACTCTCCTCGCATGCAGCTCGATCTCTGGTCAATGCGAGATGGGGATAGTAGCGGCCTCACACGAGAAATTCTGCTGCTGGGCACCCCCATTAAGAACTAATCCGCCTTACCCTAATACTAAGACTGGTAGCTTGGAGTGAACGATGACCTCATGTGTTTCACTACCCAAGAGGAATCCTGTAATGCCGGTACGCTTATGGGATGCCATGACGATCACATCTGCTTTTGCTTTCTTGGCACCATCCAAAATGCCTTCTGCTAAATTTGAATTCGAGATATGTAGTGATTTAGCTTTCATCTCGGCACCTAATTGAGCGCTAGCCTTTTTAAAAACCTCTTTAGCAAAAGCATCGCAAGCGCTTATGTGCTCCTTCTGGGTAATACTGTAACCCATGGTGCTATCTGAATAAACCAAGGGAGGCGTAGGATCTGAAACATATACCAAGGTAATCAATGCGCCATCACTTTTTGCTAAGGCAGCTACTTTTTTGAGTGCTTTTTTGCTTACATCCGAACCATCTACCGGTACCAATAAATGCTTAAACATATAAACCCCCTGTAAATTTAACTATGAAACGCATCCATACTTCATAATGTTAATTATGTGCCCTTTATTGCGCAAAGGAAATCGAAAGTGCTGACATACCTTACGGTTTATTTTTCTTTCCTAGTGAGCCTAGTTGTCATTGATTTAATTTGGCTTTTGGGAATAGCAAAAAATCTCTATCGAGATGACATGGGGACCCTCATGTCTGGCGAGCCCAAACTATTTGCTGGCCTCGCCTTTTATCTTCTGTATGCGTTGGGCGCAAGTATTTTTGTCATCATTCCGGCCCTCTCAAAACAGTCTTGGTTATTCGCCTTGCAATATGGCGCCCTGTTTGGCTTCTTCTGTTACATGACTTACGACTTAACCTGCTTGGCCGTGATACGAGATTTTTCAACCAGGCTGGCCATCATTGATATGGTTTGGGGTAGTTGCGTTTCTGCATTAGCCGCTCTGATTGCATATCACCTGGGTAATCGAATGGGCTAATAAAGAGCCTCTTTCTAAGCTGTCATTCATGTTCTTTTACCCAAAAATACTCAACTCCTTTAAGGGCTATGATCGAGCGCTCTTTTTAAAAGATGTTTTTGCTGGCTTAACTGTTGGCGTAGTGGCGCTTCCACTCGCCATGGCCTTTGCGATTGCCAGCGGACTAAAACCTGAGGCAGGCATTTTTACAGCCATCATTGCAGGTGGATTCATTGCCCTACTGGGCGGCAGTCGCGTGCAAATTGGCGGTCCAGCCGGAGCCTTTATTGTGATTGTCTATGGCATTGTCGATCGCTATGGTGTCTCCAATCTCTTGCTGGCCACTGCCATGTCGGGTATTTTTTTATTTTTGATGGGTGTGTTTCGTCTCGGTACATTGGTTCGCTTTATACCGATTGCGGTGATTATTGGTTTTACTAATGGCATCGCATTCTTAATTGGCCTATCCCAGATCAAAGAGTTCTTTGGCTTATCAATTGCCAAGATGCCCGCTGAATTTTTTAATGCAATCCATGCCCTGTATGCCGCTGCCGATACATTAAATCCATTTGCATTAACACTTGCGCTGGCCAGTCTCGCGATTTTGGTGATTTGGCGAGTATTTCAGAGCCGCTTAGGATGGTTGGGGCATATTCCAGGAACTGTCATTGCGATGGTCTTTGCGACCATCATCACTGCCGCATTTAGTTTGCCGGTTGACACTATAGGAAGTCGCTTTGGCGGTATTCCATCTGGCTTACCAAGCTTTGAGTGGATTCCAATCAACTGGAGCACTTCACAATTTGTCATTACACCCGCACTCACTCTTGCATTGCTTGGCGCAATTGAATCCCTGCTGTGTGCCAGGGTTGCAGATGGCCTCATACATGACCGACACAACTCCAATCAAGAGTTAATGGCGCAAGGCATCGCCAACTTGATTTGCCCCTTCTTTGGCGGTATGCCGGCCACCGGCACCATTGCACGCACCGTCACCAATATACAAAGTGGCGCCACCACCCCCATCGCTGGTATCGTGCACTCTCTTACTCTGTTGATCATTGTGCTACTGGCAGCACCATTGGCGAAAGAAATCCCCCTCGCCTGTCTTGCCGCTATCTTGATGTATGTAGCCTGGAATATGGGCGAATGGAAAAAGTTTTTTGAGCTCAGGCAATTTCGCTTGCCTTATCGCCTCACTATGCTCAGCGTATTTTTCTTAACCGTCATACTTGATCTCACAGTAGCAGTTCAAGTAGGTCTATTGTTAGCGTTTGTCACTTTCATTTACCGCATCTCTAGCCTCTCTCGCTGCGAGCGTGCGAATACCCATGATTTTCCTGAATTAGAAAATCAACAAGGAAAAATAGACGCATATCGAATTTATGGCGCTATCTTTTTTGGTGCAGTCAAATTAGTAGAAACCATTGAAGACAATTTACCTAGTGATGCGCTCATTCTAGATTTGAAGAATGTGATCTATATTGACTCATCAGGCATGGAGGCGATTCTTGAATTAAACCGTCTGTGCAAAGCCAATCAAATCAAACTGATTATTTGCGGCCTAGAACATCAACCTCATGGTATATCAGTGCGCAGTGGCTTCATTGAGTCTTTGGGGCCGAATTGTTTATTTCCAAGCCTAAAAAATGGTATTGAAGCAGCCCTAAGTAATACAGAAGCCACCTTTTAATAAAGCCACAGGAAGTACCCAAGCTCGATATAAACCAAAAGCGCCTGCAGCGAACAATAAACTCGCCGCCAAATAACGCACCCAAGTATATTGAGCAAATTGAGTTAAGACCGCTGAAAATTTAGAGATCAGCAGTAAGTTAGGCAGCGTACCCAAACCAAAAGCTAGCATTAAAGCAGCGCCAGTCAATACATCCCCAGATAAGAACGCCAAGGGTAAAACGCTATATACCAGCCCGCAAGGAACCAAACCCCACAACATACCGCTAAACCAACGAGACGAACTGCTAGCGAAACGCCCCAGATATTTAGCCCAATAACCGGCCACTGTAGAACTAAACCATCGACTACCCGGCAAAGATCTGCTCGGTCTTTGTAGTAACAAACGATAGGCCATGAATATCAAAATGACAGAAGTGAAAGCAAATAAGGGTCTCTGTAGGGGAATGATATTTTGCTGCCATACTGCCACGCCAATCGCTGCAGCGATAGAGCCCAATAAGACGTAGGTGGTTAAACGCCCCAAGTGCATGATTAATTGGAGATAAAACAGTTGAGAGGGGGTTTGGAGCGGCCTAGCAATCTGTGTAGGTCGCTCAATTGCTGCCGCAATCCCACCGCACATTAAGGCGCAATGCCAACCACTCACTAGGGCACCCAGGAAAACCGCCAATAGTAGACTGCTAGTGAGCATAAATACCTGTCGGAATATGTATTAAAGAAAGCTTAGGATTCACCCTAATAGCATAAACTTGTCTGATAATTAGATCCATCATGAATTTCCATCACTCTGATAATCCCGCCAGCAAATGCTCAGTATGTGTATTGGGACAGTTTTGCTTACCAGTCGGAATTACTGCCAGTGATATCAGCAAAATTGATACGCTCGTCAAAGAAAGAGTACACCTCAAAAAAGGGGAAAGTCTATATCGCCATGGTGATCCGCTCGGCTCAGTTTACAGCGTGCGCTTTGGTACTCTGAAAACAGAATACGCTCTAGAAGACGGACGCCAGCAAGTCATTGGATTTCATCTACCGGGTGAAATTATCGGCTTAGATGGCATTGGTGAGGGTCAGTATCAATCTGATGCGATTGCGGTAGAGGAAAGTGAAGTCTGCATTATTCGCTACGAAGCTTTTGAGGACCTGGCCCGCCAAATACCGGCACTGCAACAGCAATTTCACCGCATTCTGAGTCGCGAACTCACACAAGATCAACGCCACCTACTCTCCCTAGGAACCATGCGCGCTGAAGAGCGCTTGGCAGCTTTTTTGCTCAATTTATCGCAACGTTTAGCAGCCCGAGGCTACCTCAATCATGAATTTGATTTACCAATGAGTCGCGTGGAAATTGCGAGCTATCTGGGAATTCAGATTGAGACCGTAAGCCGCATGCTCTCTCGTTTTGCTGAATCGGGGTTAGTGCAAATCAAACAGCGTCACATCAAACTCATTGATATGGACGGACTCTACGAACTTGCCGGAATTCCAAATCCTGAACGAGCCCATATCCTCAAAAAAATACCGTAAGCCCTACAAGAGCCCGCGATCTTTTCCAGCACTATCTGTATTAATACCAGGCAATATATATGTGGTTAAGGCGCTTGAAAGCGCGCAGAAAATCCAAATAGCAAAAAATCCCAAGGTATAAATACCCTCATCAGAAATATCCGGATGATGACCAAAAAATACCAAATCCTCGGGCTGTACAAAGCTAAATAGAAATCCCTCTGCGAGACCAGAAACCAAAAAGGATGGCCAAAGAATCCAAAGGAGGATGCGGTATTTCACTTGCTAACCTGCTCAACTTTAAGACCCTGCTTGACGATTCCTTCATGTAAGGAAACATCCGCGTAAAGGTTATAAGCCAACCAAATAGTAATTGCGCAGCCAATCACAGCAATCGCTGGCCCACTAATTAATAGCCAAGGCCAAAGCTGCTTCCACCAGGGTTTATTGCTCTCTTGATATGACATGCTCACCTCTCCATCTTTCGCTGTAGGGCTTAACGGGGAATAATAAAACTAGATTTTTCATCACGCGTATGCATGATTAATTTTGCACCATCCTGCTCTTGCGCACTAACATCAAACTGAATTGGGTAAGTTCCCGGCGCATCTTGACCAATCTTTGCGCTTACTTTAACCGGCAATAGTTGGTTACTTGCTGGCTCAACGATGATTTCTTTTACTTCATTGCCTTGCGAATTGAGAATCATTAGATCCTCCAACCCCTTAGCTCGTATGCTCACTTTCAGTGGATGCTCAGATGCATTCATCATCTGAATTCGATAAACATTCTCAATGCGAGCACCATCCACCTCGCGTGCCAAAGCTCCGCGATCACGCATCACATCGACCCTCAAGGGATTGCGTGTCACGAGAGAAAACATGAACGCCGACGTTAATATCAAAATAAAGGCCGTATAAATCAATACACGTGGTCGCAAAATATGTCGAATTGCGCTTTGATTGGATTCCTTAAACTCAACTGCATTCTCGGTGGTGTAGCGAATTAAACCTTTTGGATAGTTGACTTTTTCCATCACCTGATTGCAAGCATCAATGCAAGCTCCGCAGCCGATGCACATATATTGCAAGCCATCTCGAATATCAATGCCCGTGGGACATACCTGAACGCAGATGCTGCAATCAACACAATCACCCAAACCTAAGGCAGTATGATCTACGGACTTACTGCGACTCCCACGCGGATCGCCGCGTACCTTATCGTATGTAACTAAAAATGTATCCTTATCAACCATCACACTTTGGAAGCGCGCATAGGGGCACATATATTTACAAACCTGCTCGCGCATAAAGCCTGCATTACCCCAAGTTGCAAAAGCATAAAAACAAAGCCAGAAAGTCTGCCAAGGTCCAAGCGTCAGGTGCACAAGCGCCGCACCCAAACTATCGATTGGGGTGAAGTACCCTATAAAAGTAAACCCAGTCCAAAAAGCGATGAGAAGCCAGAAGAAATGCTTGGTGACTTTTAAACGCCACTTCCGGAAACTCCATGGCCATTCCTCGCCATCTAGACGGATGCGGGCAAAACGATCGCCCTCAACCTGACGCTCGATCCACATAAAAATTTCGGTATAAACCGTTTGCGGACATGCGTAACCACAAAATAGGCGTCCCGCGATTGCTGTAAATAGGAAGAGCGCAAGAGCTGAAAGAATCAACAGTAGCGTCAAATAAATAATATCCTGCGGCCACAACACCAGGCCAAAGATATAAAACTTACGTTGCACCAAATCAAAGAGAATGGCTTGACGACCATTCCAACTTACCCAAGGCAATCCATAAAAAAGCAACTGGGTAGCAATGACTAGGATAAGACGCCAACGCGCAAAGAGGCCTGAAACAGAACGAGGGTAAATCTTTCGCCGGACCTCATAGAGAGATTCCTCTATTACATCAATTGGAATGGGTTTCCCCACCGGCGAATTTTCTAACACTTATTGCTTGGCTTGAGTAGGCTTATTGTTAGAGAGACTCCATACATAAGCAGTTAAGAGTTGAATTTTTTCGGGACTTAGTACTTTCTCTTGAGCGGGCATCACACCATTTCTGCCTTTGAGCAGTGTTTCGGTAATAGTATTCTCAGAGCTACCGTATAACCATGTTTTATCGGTTAAGTTAGGTGCACCAATGGCAATATTGCCCTTAGCATCTGCGCCATGGCAAGCAACGCAATAGGTCTTAAACACTTCAGCACCCCTAGCTGCTTTTAAATCATCTACAGGCAGACCGGAGAGGCTACGAATGTAATTTGCAACATCTTTAATTTGTACACTAGTGAGGACCGCTCCAAATGCAGGCATTGCTCCACCACGGCCATAAGTAATTGTTGTCTTAATGTTCTCTGGAGAGCCGCCATAAAGCCAGTCACCATCGGCGAGGTTTGGAAAGCCTTTAGCTCCCCCAGCATCAGAACCATGGCACTGGGCGCAAGAATTTAAGAATAAACGCTGACCCATTTCGAGGGCCTTTGGATCGGCAGCTACGTCAACAATATCCATATTGACGTACTTGGACATCACCGGCTTTAACTCCTCATTCGATGTTTCCATCGACTGCATCAAAGAGCCACGGGTGCTATAGCCCATGATTCCAGGAAAAGAGCCTAGACCTGGAAAGAGTACTAAATATACCAAGCCAAAAATACAGGAGAACAAGAACATCCACATCCACCAACGTGGCAATGGGTTATTTAACTCCCGCAAATCTCCATCCCATACGTGACCCGTATCTGCCACTTCGCCATCCGGCGTATGAACCACCTTGACTTTGCGTTGAGAAAATAAGAGCCAAATACACCAAAAAATACCTAATAGAGCCACTAAGGCAATGTAAGTACTCCAGCCACTACTAAGAAAGTCACTCATGATTCGTCCTTACTAAATTCATCTGGAATATCGAACGGAAGTTCGGCAGACTCTTGATTGGCCGCCTGTCTTTTAGACGACCAAGCCCACCAAACAATTCCTATAAAAAAAATCAAACCAATTACCGTGGAAGCGGCGGATAAATAGGGGGTTATGTCTTGCATGGCAATTTAGTCGTTAAGCAACTACTTAACAACCACCTCGTCTATAGTGATGTAACGGCGATTAATTCCAAGTCCCTGAAGATAGGCAATTAAGGCATCTAACTCTGTCTTGCCTTCCAGCTCCTTGGGTGCATTGGCAATCTCATCATCGGTATAAGGAACACCCAATCGACGCATCGCCAGCATGTGTGACGAAATACTAGATGCATCAGCAGGACTCTTGGCCAACCAGGGGTAGCTTGGCATGATGGACTCGGGCACTACATCGCGCGGATTATTTAAATGAATTTGATGCCATTCATCCGAGTAGCGCCCTCCAACACGCGCCAAATCCGGGCCAGTACGTTTACTACCCCACAAGAATGGATGGTCATAAACCGATTCTCCAGCCAAAGAATAAGGGCCATAACGTTCAACCTCAGATCGCAGAGTGCGAATTTGCTGTGAGTGACAGTTTACGCAACCCTCCCGCTGATACACATCACGCCCAGCTAAACGCAGCGCTGTGTAAGGCACTACACCTGGGCTTGGCTCTGTAGTGGAGTGCTGGAAGAACAAAGGGATAATTTGCACTAAGCCAGCAAAAGAAACGGCAATGATTGTGCAAATGATTAACCAACCCACATTCTTTTCAATAGTTCCATGGGAAAAGAATTTATTTTCTTGAGACATTTTCTTCTCCTGCTTAGTGTTGAATGGTTAATGGGATTGGAGGATTGACGAACTTTTTACCTTGAACGGTTTTAAATACGTTGTAGGCCATCAATAACATGCCTGCGAAGTAGCAGAGCCCACCAACTAAACGAATGACATAGAAGGGATAGGTCGCTTTGACAGACTCAACAAAGCTGTAAGTCAAAGTTCCATCAGGCTCAAAAGCTCTCCACATCAAACCTTGCATGACACCTGCGATCCACATTGCAGCAATATATAAAACCACACCGATTGTTGCGATCCAGAAATGCAACTCAATCCAACGGGTGCTGTACATATCTTTTTGACCCACCAAGCGGGGAATTAAATAATACAAAGAGCCGATTGTGATCATGCCAACCCAGCCCAGTGCACCAGAGTGCACGTGACCAATCGTCCAGTCTGTGTAGTGAGACAGACTATTGACAGTCTTAATTGACATCATTGAACCTTCAAACGTAGACATGCCGTAGAAGGACAAAGCCACCACTAAGAACTTCAAGATAGGGTCGCTACGTAATTTGTACCAGGCGCCTGACAAGGTCATAATGCCGTTGATCATGCCGCCCCATGATGGTGCCAACAAAATCAAAGAGAAAACAGTACCAAGAGACTGAGTCCAATCAGGCAAGGCAGTGTGTTGCAAATGATGGGGTCCTGCCCACATATAGGTAAAGTTCAAGGCCCAGAAGTGCACAATAGATAATCTATAGGAATAGATTGGACGCTCAGCCTCTTTAGGAATGAAGTAGTACATCATTCCTAAGAAACTGGTCGTTAAAAAGAAGCCAACGGCGTTATGGCCATACCACCATTGCACCATGGCATCTTGGACGCCTGAATATGCTGAGTAGGATTTCCAAAGACTTGCAGGCATCTCCAAATTATTAAAAATATGCAAGATGGCAATTGTCAGAATGTATGCGCCAAAAAACCAGTTAGAAACGTATATATGCTTAGTCTTGCGCTTTAACAAGGTGCCAAAGAACACAATTGCATATGCAACCCAAACTACGGTAATCAAAATATCGATTGGCCACTCAAGCTCGGCATATTCTTTAGAAGAGGTAATACCCAATGGCAATGTCACTGCCGCTAAAACGATGACTGCTTGCCAACCCCAAAAAGTAAAGGCAGCTAATTTATCGCAGAAGAGTCGTGTTTGACAGGTGCGCTGAACAATATAGTAGGACGCGGCAAATAAGCCTGAGCCACCAAACGCAAAAATCACGGCATTGGTATGCAATGGGCGTAAACGTCCAAAACTTAGCCACGGGATGTTAAAAGTAATTTCTGGCCAGATGAGTTGGGCCGCGATGATAAGCCCCACCAGCATGCCAACAATTCCCCAGAGTACCGTAACCATGGCAAATTGACTGACAACCTTGTAGTTAAAGGTATCTTGATTGCTCCCCACGGTAATTCCCATGGTCTCTCCTTTTGTTGTGACCAAACAGCGACATAATCCAAATAGACTGGATTGATTATCAAAGCAAGGTCTTGGAGGCGGTTTGATCTATATCAAACAGGATGGGACTAATACCAATTTGATGGAAAACCCTAATCAATCTATGCAAAGCCAAGGAGATTAGTCGGGTAATTGATCGGGATGCGCTTTTGCCTGCTTTAAATCAGGCGTATCGTCATCCATCAAAATAGCTTGGCCAGGTCCATTGACGTCGTCATACTGACCACTTTTTACTGACCAGCGTAGTAACCAGGCAGAAAAGGCCACTACACCTAAAGACAAGGGAATGAGCAAATATAGACTTTCCATGTCAGTAGTCTAAGCCTTTCTTAAACGCCAGGCATTTAAAGTAACCGCTAAAGATGATAGTGACATACCGATGCCAGCTACCCAAGGATTGACCCACCCCATCATGGCCGCTGGAATAGCCAATGCGTTATAAACAAATGCCCAGATTAAATTCTCTTTAATGATGAATTGCGTTTTATCAGCCAATAAAAGTGTTTTAGCCAAAGGACTCAGGGAACTGGCTGTCAAGATCGCATCAGCGCCTGCTG
>Ga0364907_10200_pt1 | contig 12963 bp, 14 predicted proteins | sample ExccelJu500002D3_2_FD_206960 | JGI IMG/M metagenome (GOLD analysis project Ga0364907, IMG submission 206960) | Enriched cells from Trout Bog Lake Hypolimnion, Wisconsin, USA - BchlTB.July02.5000.02.D3 | ecosystem: Environmental > Aquatic > Freshwater > Lake > Hypolimnion/Profundal zone | place...
AAATTGTCACTCTTCCATTGGACATCATCGTACCGCAGAAAGAAGTGACCAAGGGCCAACGCGAGGGACACTTCTACAAGCAGATCACTGCGTCGTTGAAGACCGTTGGTCTCATCGAGCCGCTGGTCGTCTATCCACGGGGGCCGGGCGACTATCTGCTTCTTGAGGGGCACATCCGACTTGAGATTATGAAATCCTTGGGCTTCAAAGAAGCCAAGTGTCTCCTGTCTACTGATGACGAAGCTTACACGTACAACCGGCACGTCAATCACATTCCGGCCGTCGCCCAGCACTTCATGTTGCTCGAAGCTCTGAAGAATGGCCTGACAGAAGAACGGATAGCAAGCGCCCTCGATGTGAGCCTCGACTCCATTCGCATGAAGCGGGACATGTTGAACGGGATCTGCCCTGAAGCTGTTCAAATGTTGCTCGACAAGCCCGTCAGTCCCCAGGTGTTCAGTATCCTTCGCAAAATGAAGGCGATCCGGCAGCTTGAAGCGGCTGAGCACATGGTTGCCGGCGGGACGTTCACAATCCCCTTCGCCAAGGCGCTGCTAGCTGTGACGAAGCAGGAGATGCTGGAGGAAGCACCGTCTTCCAAAAAGCTGCAGGCAACCTCGATCGCAGCACGCTCCATGTTGGAGGAGCAGAACGAGTTCCTCCTCAAAGATCTGAGGGCTGTCGAAGAGTCGTACGGGACTGATGTGCTGACCCTAACCGTATCCTTCGGATATTTCGAGCGACTCCTCCGCAACTCCTTAGTCGAGCGTTACTTGGAGCGGCATCACTTGGACATTCTCCAGACTCTTCGAAGGCTCTTGTTCGAGAGCGGGAGAACCACAACTGAAACCAGGAAAGAGCGAGTGGAATCACAACCTCGCGTCTAGGACTGCGTCGACGACCTCGACTCTCGGCCCATGAGTCAGCTTCAGGATCCAGAAGAGCATTCTGCTTCCTCTGGAAGCAATCGTAGATAAATATTTTCCTAGTCTTGTCGCGAAAACACCGGTCTATCGCCACTACCTATTGAGCTGCTTTCGGGGCAGCTGGCGAGGAAGGCGTGAACGAGACTGACGCGACCACTCTGGTGACAGAGCTCTTCGACCACTGGTATACGCCTCTCGTCCGGTACGCCCTACGATCAACGGCGGCTCACGACCAGGCGGAAGATCTCGTGCAGGACGTTTTCATGCAGCTCTATCAGGCGTTGAGATCTGGCAAGTGCATCGAGTATCCGAAGGCTTGGACCCTCTGCGTACTTCGCCGTAAATCACAAGCTGCGGGAGCGCTACCACTATGAGCAGCTGGACGAGCAAGAAATCGCTCCGGTTTTGCCCGAGGACGGGTTTGACGCGTCCACCATTCAGGGTCTGTTGAGCCTGCTCACGCGGCGGGAGGAGGAGGTCTTGTTGCTCCGATTGGAAGCGATGAAATATCGGGAGATTGCCGACCATCTGGGGATCAGCATGAACACTGTGAACACCCTCTTGGCTCGAGCACTCCGAAAGCTACATGAGGCCACCACGCAACACGCTATCAAAGGAAGCGCAAACGTACATGAAAAGAAATCTCGCCACAGAGCATCCTGACGACGCGGCACTGCTCGGATATCTCGACGCAGAGCTTTCCAGAGTGGCGATGCGCAGGACGGAGAAGCATTTGCAATGCTGCTGGAAATGCCGGTCCGACCTGGCGGAGCTCGAACGTCAAGCAGAAGTTATATCTAGGCTTTTATCCAACCAGGACGATTCCGATATCGCCCGAATGCAACATGCTAAGGCGAAATTCCTGAACCTGAAGGGATCTATGGAAAAGCTTAGCGAAAAGCCGGCACTGAAAGCGAGCTCCACTTTCTTCAAACCCGAAGCCGCCGGGATGGTGGTTTTCGATGCGTCACTCAAGCTGGTCAGATGGTTTGCGGCGGAAGTAAGAGCGCAGGAGGTCATTTGATTGAAAACACGTTGAGATGCTTATACTGGCTCATCGAGGCAAGGGGACTATGAAGCTGAACGGATGGCAGAGAATCGGAGTTGTCGCTTCCGTCGTGTGGATCGTTTGTGCTGGTATGAACAGCCTAAACACCAGTTACGATAGAGAAGCAGATTCGGCCGCCGATCAAGTTGCAAAATCCTGCATCGATGCCTATCGAAGCGCGCGCGGAGTAAACCCGCCATTAGGCCAATGCGACGTCAGAGCTGATCAGTACAAAGTGAAATTGCAGGACCGCGAGTTGTTTGATGCGGCATGGGTTGCCCTCATACCCGTGCCCGTTGCTTGGGGATTTGCCTATCTAGTGATCTTCACCGTGCGCTGGATTAGGCGCGGGTTCGGTTCACCGCCCCATACCAAGGCGTAGATTTCAACAATAGGCGGCAGCGCTGGAAACCAACCAACGGATTACTATGGTGCAGAGTGTGTATGCTTGGCTCAATCCGGGATCATTATTGCGGACGTTGCCCATTCCCACCGACAGCGGCGTAATCACCTACTGGCAGCTCCGTAGAGAAACGTGCACCCGGCACGGGCTTTACTTCTCCCTTACCTGGAGAATGAGTGAGTAATTCCGATCATGACCGGGATGCACGCATGCGGATGGCAGCATTCGAGCATGTCCGAAAACTCGGAGAAGTGCATGATCATCTCACCGCAAACGAGTTAAGACCCGGATTTCTGTTTGACGGAGAACGCTTCCCGCTCATCAACCCACAGCGTGGAATCTTCAAACCGCAGCAGATGCAGTTCCTGCTATCAATCAGGACCGTTTTCCCGAGGCCCGGCAGTAGAGTATGGTACGACGACCAGCGTGAGGTGCACCGTCAGATATACGAGGGTGACGAGACAGTCGACTACGCCTTCATGGGACAGGATCCAAATGCGGCCGACAACCGATGGCTTCGCGAGGCATTTGAGAATCAGATCCCGATTATTTACTTCTATGGGATCGCTCCAGGCCGTTACCAGGCGATGTTGCCGGCCTTCATCTCCGGATGGGATGCGAAGGCATTGAAAGCAAGGGTTGCGTTTGGGATGCCCGATCAAAAAACACTGGCGCCGCCTGTGGACGCGCTCGAACGTCGCTATGCGCTTCGAGCCGTCAAGCAACGGCTCCATCAGGCGTCTTTCCGTGAAGCCGTGATCACTGCCTATGACGGCAGATGCGCGTTATCGGGATTGCCAGAGCCACTGTTGCTTGATGCAGCGCATATCATCTCGGACAAGGACGAGCGATTTGGTCAGCCAGTGGTTTCAAATGGAATTCCACTGTCAAAAATCCATCATGCGGCATTTGACGCTCATCTGATCGGGATTGACCCAGACTATCGGCTTCATGTATCTGAAAGGCTTCTTGTACGTAACGATGGCCCAATGCTCGAAGCCTTAAAGCAACTGAACGGCGGAATGATCCACTTGCCGGGCCGCCTCATAGATCATCCAGATAGAGATAGGCTTGCACTTCGGTTTGAGCGATTCAAGGCGGCTGCATAACTGCCAATCTCGATAACTTATATCACCGGTTCATTGGGAAGCAGGTACGTCATCGTCTTACTGACCGCGTAAGGACTGAGTAAGTCAACGGGCGGGCGTTCGGCTTCGTCTCGCGTGAGCCATCGGTCATACTCTGAAGGCTTGAGGATCGCCTAGGTGGTATGCTTCGGTGTTGTAGATCCCCGATAGAGCCTTCTGACTGGGGCGTTGGACGAGATGAAACGCGCTTACACTAATTCTGTACTGGGCCAGACACTCCGGGCCAAGAGGAACGGCCAGACTTCGCCGGATTCCGAGAAATTGCCCAATTTTACTCCTCATCAGCAGGGCCTCATCCAAGAGTTCATCCAGGCACTGGGAGAGGAGATCGAAGCTCTGAAGAAGGGACGAGGCGGCTCAATTATCACCGTTTTTGATGGGCACTTCATCCGGAAAGAAGGGCCGTTTTTCGTCTACGTTTTTACCACCGAAAGCCCGCTGATCGTGATGGACGACGCTCCCGCCGAGATCGAAATTGGCGGACAGAAATTTGGCGGTCAAATTATCTCTGTACAGGGCAGTGAGGTGGCAGTCGGGATTGAGAACAACTTCGGAAATGCGATACCACAGGCCAGGATCATCACGAATCTGTGGTACCTACTGGAAGCCCTTCGAAAGCGCTACGAGGAAGTCATTGGTGGGCAACGTAAACTTGAGATCCGGCTGGGCCAGTGCCTCTTCGGGTTTAACTCACCCAACGTAGGAGCAGACAAAGCAGAACTTAACCTTCCTGCTTCACCCTTATTGCTTAACGAAGAACAGCTCGTGGCCATACGAGCCGCGTGTGGCAGTGACGTTCACTTCATATGGGGCCCTCCCGGCACAGGCAAGACTCAGACAATCGGGTTTCTCATCGCTGCCCTGCTCAGACGCAATCTCCGCGTGCTGGTCGCTTCGCACACGAATGTCGCAACCGATCACGCGATAACAAGCGCCGCCCAACTCCTTGAGGACTCCGAAGACTATCAATGCGGCAAGCTGGTGCGCTTTGGGAACATTAGCCCGAACGTGCGCGTGCCCGACATGGTCATTCCAGAAAAGATTGCCGAGCGGCTCGGGGCGCAGCTCAAAAAGCAATTACTGAAGATCCAGAGCGACTTAGCACCCGTTAAAGAGGAACTCGCTGCGCTACGCACTGTCGAGGCGATGCAAAAACGTCAAAGAGAGCAACACAGGATACTGGAAAGTCTTTCCAATGGCCTTCGGCAATGTCTCCAGGAACAAGAGAACGCCAAGTCGCATGAACGCGATCTCATGACTCTGGTCCAGTCGACAGAGGCAAGGCTCGTTGAGGCACAGAATTCCGGAAGGTTCAAACGGTTCTTCCGCGGCCTGGACCCGGTGGCGTTGCAAGCGCAAATCCTCAAAACCGAGACTGAACTGACTGTAGTGCGAGGCAGGATTACTGCAAGTGCCCCAAAGCTGAAGGAGCTTCAGGAAAATATTTCGGGAGCGGAGCGGCAGGAAAAACAGATCCTCCAGGAACTGCAAGTGCTGCTTTTACGCTACAAGGTCACCGGGGAAGAGGCGCTCTTACGCATCGGTCGGCTGAGCAAGCAGACAGAGGACCTGACAGCAACGATTCGAACAATTGAGGCGGAGCTTGACGCGATAACAGCGAAAATTCTCCAAGAAGCGAAGCTCATCGCCACCAGCCTGACCAAGGCCACTATCTCAAAGCAGATAGACGGGCAACTCTTTGATGCACTCGTGGTAGATGAAGCAAGTATGGCCCCGATGCCGACCCTGTATTTTGCGACGGGGTGCGCAGCAAAGAAAGTGATAGTCGTGGGTGATTTCCGGCAATTGCCCCCGATTTGTACGGCGGAAACCCCTATGGCTCAGAAATGGCTCGGCCGCGATATTTTTGAGCAGGCTGGCATCCAACGGGCTGTTGACGATGGAAAGCCGGAGCCTCGTCTGACCATGCTGAAGCGACAGTATCGGATGCACTCCGCGATTTCTGCAATCTCGAACAGCATCATCTATAGCGGTCAACTGGTGGACTGCCTGAACCAGGAGATACTGAAGTCCCTCGCCGCATTTCTGAAGCGTTCTCCGTTCGCACCCACCCCCCTAGTTCTTTACGACGTATCCTCGGCGAATCCCTGGAGCAGCAGGCTGGAACAAGGAGGGCGCTACAACCTCTATAGCGCGGTATTGTCTGCCGAACTGGCAAAGCGGGCTGTCCAATCTGGCATCGACAGCATCGGCGTCATCTCGCCCTATGCTGTGCACGCGCGGCTGATCAAGATGATCCTGGATGACTCCGGCGACGATAAGTTGCGACATCTTAAGGTCTCCACTGTTCACAGATTTCAGGGGCTGGAACAGGAAGCCATCATATTTGATATCGCCGAAGGTCCTATGCCTCGTTACGGGCCATCTGGTCTGGTCGATGGTACGGATCTTGCCAGTCAGGCGGCCAAACTCATAAACGTGTCGATCACTCGCCCCAAAGCGCAGCTTGCCGTTGTCGCTAACCTCACCTATCTCTCCTCCAAACTTCGCCGCGACTCTGTCCTGGTCCGCGTTCTGGAGCATATGCGTCGGCATGGAACGGTCATTGACTCGCAGAATATTGTGAACGATTACTTCTGTTCAGATTACGAGCGATGGTCGCGGCTCCTAAACCCGCACGATGACGGAATCGACCCTTCGGAAAGCACCCTCTATACCGAGCGCAATTTCTACGCAGCGTTTTTTGCTGATCTACGTAAGGCCGCTCACGAAATTATCATCGTCTCGCCGTTTTTGACCGCCAACCGGGCTCAGCAGTTCTTCGATTTGCTGCGCTCGAAAATCAGCACCAGTGTCGATGTCCGAGTCTTCACACAGACTCCCCGTGACGGTGCCGGCGAAATGTCTCGTCAGGGCGAGATGGTAATCGAGGGCCTCAACCAGATTGGCGTGCAAGTCATTGAGAGAAGGGGTCTCCACCAGAAGTTTGCTTTCATCGACCGGCAAGTTGCCTGGGAGGGAAGCCTGAATATCCTTTCGCAAGGAGGAAGCAGGACAACGGAACACATGCGTCGCTTGCCGTTCGCTAAGACCTGCGAGGAACTGATCGAACTGCATAAATTCGGGAGTGACGCAGAAGTTAATCCAGGCTCGCGCCGAAAGATCAAAACCGACCGTAAATGCGAAGTGCACGATGTGGCGATGGTCCTGGTTCCGGGGCCATACGGGCTATTTCTTGGTTGCCCGGAATACCCCGCCTGCAACATCCACTACTCAATACTCAAGGGAGAGCGGATCAAAACCGATGTGAAGTGTATAGGCAAGGACGGTGTCGCCTGCGATCAGACAATGTTCGCTGTACGGGGCCGATATGGAGTGTATTTGAAGTGTTCTAATGAGAGCTGCAACGGGACAAGAAATATCAGGACCTAGCTGAAGAACGTCTCCGTGATTCGACGGGTGTACCCGCCCATCCCAAGCATCGCCATAGTAAGCGCAATCCTCACATCAGTTCTTGGCCGCTCACGCCTCGACAGAATGGCATATTGATATCATGGCATTCTATAGCTCCTCACTCGCACGTCCCGCGTCAGCAGCGGTGTCTAAAGCGGCTTCGTTCAGGTCTGCTTTTCGGCAACGATTATCGGTGAGTATGGGCGCAGACACCGTTTCCTCCCAGGGAAGAGCAACATCGGTTCTTCCAAAATGCCCGTAGGCCGCAGTGGGGTAGTAGATGGGGCGCAGCAGATCGAGAGTTTCGATGATCCCTCGGGGGCGCAAGTCGAACTCGCGGGAGAGTTCCGCTGCAAAGTCCCGCCGTGGATCACTCTCAGTCCCGTATGTCTCCACCAGAAAGCTGACCGGCTCGGCAACACCGATGGCGTAGGCCAGTTGAACCAGCGCCCGCCTTGCCCATCCGCGCGCTACAACCTGTTTGGCAAGAAAACGTGCCATGTAAGCTGCGGAGCGATCTACTTTTGAAGGGTCTTTGCCGGAGAAGGCGCCTCCGCCGTGCGGTGCCGCTCCACCATAGGTATCCACGATGATCTTGCGGCCCGTCAGTCCGGTATCGCCTTTGGGGCCTCCGGTGACAAACCGCCCGGCGGGGTTTATGAGCAAACGAAAGCCGGTGCCTCGCAATTCCGGGGGAATTACCGGATCAATGATGTACCGCCGAACGGCATCGCACAGGTCATCCTGCTCGATACACTCATCGTGCTGTGTGGACAGGACTACGCTATCAATCGAAATAGGCTGTCCGTCCCGGTAGAGGAAGGTAACTTGCGACTTTGCATCCGGCCGCAGCCATGGCAACGGTCCACTACGCCGCACATCGGACTGGCGGCGCATCAGCCGGTGTGCATAGTGAATCGGCGCCGGCATTCGTTCCGGCGTTTCATCGGTTGCGTATCTTCCGCCACGCGCCGTGCCTCCCCAATGACGGGATCGCAGTTTTATAGTGTGTAGGCAGCTGATAACGGTGTGCCGTTCTGCAAGGAGATGGCCGCCGCCAAGGCTACTGTGATAGAGGTTTTGCCTCTTGAAACTGTGATAACGAAGTGGAGCTTATATGCCATAGGTTACCCTTCAGCCTTCCTTTGGATTTACCGTTGCTATACAAGGACGGCATCGATGGAGATCGGGGTTTAAGGCGCGCGGCATCGCTGTAGAGCGCTGACGTCCATCCTCGAGGCGAGGCAGATATCGTCGGGATCCAAACCATCTGCGTCAAATGGGACATCATGGGGTGCAATTAATGGGACGTGGGCCTACACGGCGCCATTCAGTGGCGCTGGTGGGTAGGGTGCCCAGGGGCCAGAAGTCGCCCCACGGTCAATTATGGGTCACCACGGGGTAACACTGAGAAGGCTGTGCAAGTATGGCGCTTATCAGGGCCTGGAGTTGGCTGATGAAAGCTTCCGGCACTGTGCTGTAAGGACTGTGGGTGGGATGCTGGCAGTCTTCAGAACTGCAAATAATGGAGTGGGAGTCCAGACCAGCGGTACGATTAGCCACTGCTTGCAAGAGAGGCGGAGTGACTGATGGCGAGACTCAAGAAAAAACCGTTGCACCCAGATTCGACCGGGGCAGCACCCGAACATTCCAAACCTGAAGGGTCGAGCCCATCGGTTCTGATGTTCATACCGAACGAACTTGATATTGAGGGTCGACCCGATCTTCACAGACTCCCGGCGAATGTCCTCTTTGCGAAAATCGGTACGAATGCAGGTGTGCCGGTGATAGGTAATGCCCTGTACGAGCCCGATCTGTCGTCATTGGAATGCAGCGGGAGCCAGTGCTCTCTGACGTACAAGAACAAGCACGGTGGGGACTGCTGGCTTCGCATCACCTATCACACCGACAGGCAAACGTGGAATGGTGAGAAAAGCGTGGAAGGCAAGATCGTCGGATTCGCATCAGGGGCTGACTGGAAAGGGTTTTTCACTCACTTGACCCTTCTGGGGTTGGCAAACGGAGAGCGTTGCGTGATGAATAGCCTCAGCGATCCCACACAATCATCTCGCTGAAGTCGAGATTGCTCTACGTTTGCACCTGAAAGACGGCATACCAGAGAAGACCGAGAATCAGTGGCTGAAAAGATCAAAATATTTGATCAATAACGCAGCTATTTTGGGATGACTTCTCCCCCAAATATGCCAAGCCCCTTAGTACGACAGTGTATGTATTTAGCTCAGGTTTGACGCGGAATCTCTGCCCAAGAACCGTCTGTCGAGGATGCGTTTCATGTAAGTAAACAGGCTGTATTTGGCGTTCCACGTGTGATCGCTGTTCAGCGGTGCGGCGATAGCCAGCCTTTAGCAGAGGCTAAAAATGACCGAGGGTTCGGTGGGAGTAAAATCAGCAGACCTCGTATTTAAAGCATAAGGCTAGACGTGTCTGACTGATGGCATCCCCGACGGCCGGGTCCGGGGCACCACCTACTCGACAATCTGGTTGGATACTGGACCCAGCTCACCGATGAGCAGGTGTGTGACCGTGTTCGCCGGCATCTGCGTGTCGGTGGGCGGGGCCAGGGAGATAAACAGGTCAGTCCAACTAGTGCCTAAGCTAACGCCCTCGGAGCCGGCGTTGGGCAGGCATATCACCCTTCTCTGGGGTTGATAACGCGATTTCAGCCACCTTCTGGATTCAGTCAGCCATCACTATAAGTATCTGTGTTTAGGCGACTTGCGCCTCGTTGTGGCCAAGCAATTAAAAACGGGAATCGTTTTATCTATTGTAAATTCGGTGGCTCCTGAACCACGGGCTGCTTCAGGAGCCTAGCTGATCGAGGCGAGTTCAGCGCAGTGGCCAAGTCGCCCAGTAAGGAAATGAAGATCAGCGGTTACAGGAACCGCAGTACAGGTCTATATGATTGAAACGATTGATGCAAAACGGGCTGGTGTCCAATTAGTGTCCAAATATGGCGGTTACGCGCCGTTTGAGCTGATTGAGTCGGCGGAGTTGGCCGCCCGCTGGAGGGTGCCAGAATCCTGGATCCGGAACCGGACGCGGGTGCGTACGCCCAAGGAGGAGCGTATTCCATGCGTCCGGCTGGGCCGCTATGTCCGGTTTGAATGGGGGTCCCCAGAACTGAAGGAATGGCTCAAGAAAAAGCGCCAAAATTGACCGAATTACCTTGCAAGACGCTAAGCAAGCTGGCCCCATTAAGACGTGATAGAGAAGAAAAACCCGCATGCGCAGGCGCTCGGCAGACTGGGCGGAAAGGCACGGGGTAGAGCGCTTCCTCAGGCTGAGATCAGCAGGATCGCCAGCGAGGGCGGGAAGGCACGGGCTGCCACGCTCTCGGCTACAGAGCGCAGCAGGATCGCGAAGAAGGCGGTACAGGCCCGTGACCGCAAGAGAAAGGAGAGGCCATAAGATGCGTCATCGTAAACAGACAGGCGGTATCCTCCGCATCTCAGGCCGCTGGTACGTGCGTTATTGGGAGAGCCGCAACATCGGCGGAACCATCCAACAGAAGCGCGTGTCCCACCAGATCGGTCCGGTGACGACGCGCGGCAAGCGGCCGCCAGCCGAGATCGTAAGGGAGGCGGAACGTCACATGGCAGCGGTGAACAGCGGCATCATGGATGCCGAGCGCGTGGTGACGATCGGGGACTTTGTGGAGCGCGTCTACCTGCCCTGGATTCAGGAGCACAAGCGTCCGTCGACGGCAAAGGGCTACCGAGAGATCTGGGACGACCACCTGAAGCCGCATTGCAGCAAGCTGTGGTTGAAGGAGACGCGCACGTACCACGTCCAGGGCTGGCTGAATCAGATCGGCAAGGGCAACCTGAGCCGCAACACGCTCAAGCACATCAAGAGTGTGATCAGCGCGATCTTCACGCTGGCCAAGCAGCAGGACTACTTCCGGGGAGAGAATCCTGCCCGGGATACGGCGATCAATCCCGGCGCCGCTGAACCGGCAGAGACGTATGCGTACAGCCTGGATGAGATCGAGTCCATCCTTGCTGTGCTCCCCGAGCCGGCGGCGACGGCGTTTGCCGTGGCGGCCTACACGGGCTTGCGTCACGGCGAGATCCAGGGGCTGCAGTGGGAGGACTATAACAACGGCCAGCTTCAGGTCTCCCGTTCGATATGGAATGGGCGAGTGACCGCACCCAAGACGCGCAAGAGCTGCGCGTCGGTTCCAGTGATCTCGCAGCTGGCCAAGCGTCTTGAGATGCACCGGCTGCGTTGCGGCGATCCGCAGACTGGACCGATCTTCGCCAACGGGCTGGGCAAGCCGTTCTCCTTGGGCTACCTGCTCAACAGTTCTATCCTTCCAGCGCTGAATCGATGTGAGCGATGCGGAAAGCCGGAGGCTAGCCACCGCATGGCCGATCACGATTACAAACGGGATCCGCGTTATCCGGAATGGCATGGATGGCACGCTGCACGACGCGGCCTGGGCAGCAATCTGTACCGCCTTGACGTCCAGGACATCATTATTCAGCGAATTCTGCGTCACGCCAACGTGAGCACTACGTCGACGTACTACATCAAGACGGATGCTGATGATGTCCGCAGTGCAATGACGAGGCTGGAAGATCACCTCAACGAGGGTGCGTACGTCCAGTCGGACGCTGACGACTTGTTGGAGCAGCCCACGCCTGCAGGGCACTTCAGCATTCAGTAATAGGCATCCGAGAGAATTGACCGATGGTCGGCAGGGCCAGCCCTCTGTGCTGGGAGGTTCCATGAGCTTGCCGTATATGAATGCAGACGTCTCTTGTGCCGATGTTGCAGCGGTTCTCCCCTTCCTTCCGTGGCTGGAGGCGCTGATTCCGGACGGCATCTGGAGCAATAAGCTCAGAGTATCCATCGAAGGCCATACCGAATACATCCTTGAAGACCATAGACACGTGAGATACTCCAGGCCGGTAAGCCCACTCGCTTATGCAAAGCGTCTCGCCGTTGAACGTCATCGGATGCGTAATTGGCACGCTGAGTGCGCTTCATCTTGCCGACCCCAGGAGCGGTACAATTCAAGCGAATCTGTGCCGAAAAAGGAGACTCCGGATATATGGCCACATCGAGCGATGTACCCGAGCTCTTGTTCGATCGATACTTCACTCAACATCCGTCCCCCGTTGCGCGGAAGAGGTATCCCGGAAGGGCGACCACTTTGGGGCTTGGCGATCAGCTTTTCGAGCAATCTGTCGAGGCCGCCCGCGACGAGATAAATCGAATCTTTGAGATCAATACATCGAAGATCGTGACGCCGCATGGTCAGGCAAAGCTGCACGTTGACTTTCTAGAGTCTACGGAGATTAATGCGTTCGCTTTCTCCTATTGTGGCTGGTCGTTTATCGCAATCACCACCGCGCTGTTGTCACGCTTTACAAAGATTTCTCTCAGCCTTTGGAGGCTGAACCTCTTGGAGGAAGTTCTTGGCCTTTGTCTCGACGCAGAGACGAGAAATCCTCTTGCTGCAGCCTTTATGATCGTGCAGCTTCAATTTCTCTCTAATCACGAGTTAGGGCATTTCTTCCATGGCCACTGCGAATCTGATTCTGCTACTTTTGTCCTCGCAGAGTTTGGTGCCGCCGACCGCCTCAGCTACAGAAACTCCGGTGGGGACCCGGTTCGACTTCAGGCAATGGAAGTTGAGGCAGACGGCTACGCCGCACACATGATGGCCGAGAACCTTTTCAACGGTGGGATCGGAGCTGAACTTCATCGCAAGTTGAGATCTACTCTGAGTGTCGATGATTTCACTCTGAATTTCTTTCTTTGTGCTCTTGGGGCAGTGTTTTATCTGTGGGGCAACCGAACATTCAATGTTGCGAATGTAAGAACATACGACCACCCTCCGGCGCTCATGCGAATGAACGTATTCATGGCCGATCTGCGAGGTTGGTTCAGTTTGAATAGACCCACGTTGGAGACCGAAGCCTCTGTAGAACGATTCCAATTAATCATGTCGAGCATTTCTCAAGCGCCGGAGGGTGGTCGTATGTTCTTACATTC
>Ga0364907_10422_pt1 | contig 12879 bp, 13 predicted proteins | sample ExccelJu500002D3_2_FD_206960 | JGI IMG/M metagenome (GOLD analysis project Ga0364907, IMG submission 206960) | Enriched cells from Trout Bog Lake Hypolimnion, Wisconsin, USA - BchlTB.July02.5000.02.D3 | ecosystem: Environmental > Aquatic > Freshwater > Lake > Hypolimnion/Profundal zone | place...
ATAATCAGTCTTCTTCCTATCATTAATCCTATCGCTGTCGCCTCTACCTTTCTGGCAATTACAGAAGGCGATACTGAAGCAAGACGCTTGGAACAACTTAAGCGCGCTTGTTTTTTCATGATAGCAATTTTGGTCGTTTCTCTTCTATTTGGAACTTTCATTATGAGGGCCTTCGGAATTTCAATCCCAGGACTTCGTATTGCAGGCGGCATATTAGTCATTGGTATTGGCTGGGACATGCTTATGGGTAAGCCCGACCAAGCAAAATCAAACGATGCAGCAAACCAAGCTGCTAAAGCTAAGCTAGACATTTCTTTCTCTCCACTTGCTATGCCTTTGCTCAGTGGTCCAGGTTCCATCGCTGTAACGATTGGTTATACATCTCTAGCGACTGACTACCTTGATTATATAGCTATTATCATTGGTATAGTAGCCGTTTCATTTATCACTTATGTCGTTTTACGACTATCAAGCCATGTTGTTAAAGTTATAGGAACAAACGGTATGAATGCTCTGACTAAAATTATGGGATTTCTTCTCGTTTGCGTTGGAATTCAATTCTTTGTTAACGGCTTTGTTGGTGTAGTTACCGAACCAGCCCTTATTCAGGCTATAAAAAGTGTATTAAAATAATAAAGTTTCACTCGCGGTCTCTACGTATATCACCTACAGTTTATATCCAGTTCGTCATATGAAGCGCTCAATCATCTTTTTCTCTGTCATCGCCTCACTCGGCCTAACATCAGGCTGTTCGCATCTTCTTTTCTGGAAGAAACCAAATCCAGCTGAGTCTAAGAAGAAAGAGAAGCAGGACCCGCACGTAGCAACGGTTACAGAGCTTGAGTTTAAGGCACGTTGGGTAGACAAACGTGCTGCTGAGCTTATCTCACAGGGCGTTTCTCCTGCAGATGCTAAAGTTCAAGCAACAACAGAATTTACAGCTAAGTTCAGCGCTATACACCCAGCGCAATAAGCTAGCAGCTATTCAGTTTACAGACGATTAATTGAAATTAATTCAATCGTAAAAACCAAGGCTGCGTCTCGTGGTATTCTTGGCGCCTGTCCTCTGCTACCGTACGCAAGCTCTGGAGGAATAATAGCTATAATTTTTTCTCCTACTTTCATTTGTTTTACGATCTGATCCCAGCCAGCGATTACTTGTAAGCGGCCTAAACGAAAAGAAAAGGGATGTGTCTTATCAGATGTTTGATCAAATAATGTTCCGTCTAGTAAGCGGCCTTCATATAATACGTTCACCATATCACCAGCATTAGGCTCATCACCCTTGCCCTCTTTCTGGATAATATAACGAATCCCGGTCGATGTTTTTTGTGCTGTAGGATAATTTTTCTCGATGATATTTAAATCATCGATTGAGAATCTCTCTCTTTGTGCGTGCAAAGATACCTGCGTAAAAATGAGAGCACATATAATTAAAACCAATGAATTTGAACGCATAATAAATGAGAGAAATATTTAGCTTAGAAGTAAATGAAAGTTGGTCTTCTGCGAAGCTGAAAATTTAATTCTTAGCCGCCTTAATAGAGGGATGTTTTGCTATTTCTTTAAAGGCTTTACGTACTAGTGTTTTACCTGGCTCCATTCTGTGCCACGGAGACGCACCTGAAGGATGTGGAAGAGGTATACAATGAACCTTCTGATTAGAATAGGTTATATCAAATGATTTACCGATCATTTGATCCAAAGGCATAGCAGGTAGAAATTGCGTTATAGCTAACTTTCCAACGGGGATAACCAAATCAGGCTTTAATATTTTAAACTCCTTAACCAACCAAGAAGAGCATTCAGCGATTTCTTCCGGTGCTGGAACTCTATCCCCACCCTCTTGTTTTTTCCCAGGAAAACAACGGCATACAGCTGCAAAATAAATTCTATCCCGCGTCTCATCTTCAGACCAACCTAGACCTTCATTAAACCACTTGAATAATGTTTTTCCAGCAGTCCACGCAAAAGGTCTTCCCATGATTGGCTCCTTATCTCCAGGAGCTTGCCCAACTAGAATAATTTTACTCTCTACAGCTCTTCCAAAGACAACAGGCTTATGCATTCGTGGACAACGCATGCAGGACTTTAAATCTTTTAAATGGCGATTAAGTGCAGAGGACAAAGTAAATGATTAGCATGCAAAACAATCGCATCAGCTCAAGGCATGACAAAAAAAAGACGAAGCTAATTAAAGCTTCGTCTTTAAAATATGTTATCGGTTTTAAACCGACTTACAGATTAGTAACGGCGATCACCACGATCTCCGCGGTCGCCACCACGGCCACCACCGAAACCACGGCCACCACCGCCGCCACCGCCGCCGCCACCGAAGCCACGGCCACCGCCGCCGCCACCGAAGCCGCCGCTTGGACGCTCTTCTTTTGGACGAGCTTCGTTAACCGTTAATTGACGGCCACCGAGTTCTGTTCCGTTTACTTTTTCAGCTGCAATGCGTGCTTCGTCATCGCTGCCCATAGTGATGAAAGCAAAACCGCGTGGGCGGCCTGTCATCTTGTCCATAGCAACGTAAACGTCTGTTACGGTACCGAATTGTGAGAAGTGCGAGCGAAGCTCGTCTTCAGTTGTCTTGAAGGATAGGTTTCCAACGTAGAGTTTGGAGTTGGCCATGTGTTGATTTCGTAGAGCAAACCGTCATCTGCCAGTCCGTTCCCACTGTTGGGTTTCGAAATCATCACTTAAGCACCTGCTCAGCCAACGAATCACCAGACACTGTCATCTAAACTGTATCTCTATCGAGGTTAGTAACATTTCAGAAATAGCAAAAAAAATCAAGGTTATTCACCCTTAAGGGTTTACGAAGGTATCGGCTCATTTAAACCCAAACCGCATCCTTAATTTCAGCTCAATTAAAACCCCTTTAGGCTAGTTAAAATGAGCCCTAAACCAGTCTTTTAAGATATCTTTTTCTATATGAAGCGAATCTTGCTGGTCTAACGTAACTCTCATATCGAAAGCGAGATCCCTGATATCCTCAGTACCGCTTTTCAGAACTTTTCCCTCAGAATCGACGAGCTTCCAGGTAAAGCAAAAGTGCGGCGGATATATGCTTTTTACCATGCGTACATTATCCCATCCAAAGCCCCTCCATGGCTCATAATCACCAGCTAGGTCAATATCGGTAAAAACGATTGTAAGTTTCTGATTGTTAAGAACATATGTATTTGCCTCAGAAATAATGAATTCTTTGATCCGATTGAGTATATCTTGCTCCCCTGCTTCCGTAGGAACTGCTGCATCTTTTATATCTGTGAACTTATCGGAATTTTGGAAAACAACATCAACTTTTGACGATGTTGGTGGGGTAAGTGCTGTTGAAACACAACCGCATAAAGCGCCCAGAAGTATTAATGCTAAGAAAGTCGTCTTCATCGTTTAAAGCAGTTATCTTATTAGATAATAAAAAAACCTTACATGTTCCTTTATTGAATAATCCAAAGTTCAATCTTTCTATTCAATAGATCTCGCAAGTCAGACTATAACATATTCATGCAAAAACCACTTTTTAATTGGTTAGGTAAACGAGGCACAGGTGTATTACTTCACCCAAGTTCTTTACCGGGAAGTCAGGGCATAGGAACTCTTAATACTCAATCATACCGTTTTATTGATTTTTTAAAGAAAGCTGGAATCTCATATTGGCAACTTTGTCCCCTAGGACCGACTGGATATGGAGATTCGCCCTATCAATGTTTTTCAGCATTTGCAGGTAATCCCTATTTTATCGACTTAGGAGAACTGGCTGAAAAACAACTTCTTACGGGAGCAGAACTAACTACAATAACTCAATTACCAAAACAAGAAGTAGACTACGGAGCTCTGTATGAACAAAAGTGGCCTCTGCTTAGAAAAGCATATAAGCGTTTTTTAGAATCTCCGCGAATAAAGTTTGGAGAACAAACATTTGCGTCCTTTAAAAAAGCAAATGGCGAATGGCTTAATGACTATGCGTTATTTCTAGCACTCAAGGATTTGCATGGCGGAAAAACTTGGACCACATGGCCTAGCCATCTAAGAAACATAACTTCTGCACGTACATCAGAGGAGGCAAAAAAACTAAATACTGAAATCGAGTCTCACCAATTTTATCAATATGTTTTCTTCGCTCAGTGGAACCGAGTTAAGTCTTATGCACAAAGCCAAGGAATATCGATCATCGGTGATATTCCTATATTTGTAGCAGCTGACTCAGCAGATGTGTGGTCTAGGCCAGAATTATTTGAATTAGATAAGCTTAGTGGTACTCCAATCGCTGTAGCAGGTGTTCCACCAGACTATTTTTCAGCGGATGGTCAACTTTGGGGAAATCCTCTTTATAACTGGAATAATCATGTAAAAGAAAATTTCTCTTGGTGGATCAATCGCTTAAAAGCAGCTTTTGAATTATATGATATTGTTCGCATCGATCACTTTCGCGGATTTGATGAATACTGGCGTATCCCTCTTCCTGCTACGACAGCCAAAATTGGTGAATGGCAAAAAGCTCCAGGGTTAGAATTATTTAAAGCGATCAAGAAAGCTATACCTAAAGCAAAAATTATAGCAGAAGATTTAGGACTACTTACACCAAGTGTCGTTGAACTTCGCACTATAACAGGATTACCAGGAATGGGTGTCTTGCAGTTTGCATTTGGGGGTGATGAATCAAACTTATATCTTCCACACAATTTAATAGCTAATGAAGTAGTGTATACAGGAACCCATGATAATGATACGACACTAGGCTGGTACCTCTCTGCTAATGAAACAACCAAGGATCATGTTAGACGATACCTGCATGTATCAGGCGATGATATCGCTTGGGATCTTATACGCTGTGCCTATCAAAGCGTTAGCAACCTAGCTATCATACCTATGCAGGATATTTTAAATTTACCAACACAGGCCCGCTTAAACACTCCAGGTAAAAGCCAAGGTAATTGGAAATGGAGAATGACTGAAGAATCACTAAGCAACGTCATTCACTCAGGCACCGCTGATTACTTAAATAATTTAGCCAAAACCACAAATCGCATTTAGCGTAAACCTTATTCTATGATTCCGTATTTTAATAAATTTAATTCACATATCTCAAAACAAGACTATGCGGATTCGTTTATTAAAGAGATAAATATCAAAGAAGATATACCGCATAATAAACGAACAGTGCGATTTATCATCGTATGCTGGAGTCTAATAGCGTTGAAATGCGTTTTGATTGCTTGGGCTGTTTCGCATTATAAAATTCCTTTTAGTGCTTGGTGGATTATAGCCCCCACTGTCGCATTTGCAGCTTGGGTTTCACTCATATATTTTTCTCGTGATTAATTACCATGGCTTTTGTACCCGAAATTCGTAGTCCTTATATTAAGGTTGGTCGTTTAGTCTACTTTGGTAGGATGATGGATAAAATCAGACTACATGCTGAAGGTAAATTACCTGCCGACTACCAGGCTAATTTAGGTGAAGGCAAACCTGTTTTTTTTGATGCAAGATGTTGTAGGTTTCTTGGTGTAACGTTTGCACAGCTCCAAGAACAAGCCCTTAAGACTAAAGATGATTTAGCCGTTCTAAACTGGGCTCACGAAAACGGCATTAAACACAGCGATGAAGCATGCGAGCACTGGAATGCTTTCATGTTAAAATTAGGCTGGAGAGACAATCGCTCGAGTATACTAAAACTTCGCATGCAAGAATGCGGAGTTGAAGGTAAACCAATAGAAACCATGTTTGACTTGCAGGATTTTGATGAAGATCGAGATCCTTCACTCTATCAAGCTTGGGAGCTACAAACACCTAGCGTTATTATTTTAATTGGAGTTGCAGGGTGCGGAAAATCTACCGTTGGCGCCGCTTTAGCTAAAGAGCTTAATTGGCAATTTAAAGATGCTGATGAATTCCATTCGGCTTCTAATATACAAAAGATGGGCTCGGGTGTTGCACTCAATGAAGAAGATCGTGCTCCTTGGTTGAAATCAATCGCTACTCATATTGAAAACACATTAGATAAGAATATACCCTACGTTCTTACCTGCTCTGCGTTAAAGAAGACACATCGTGAAACTTTATTGGTAAATAAAGCGAGAATACGTCTCGTTTACCTCAAAGCCGATATTGAAGTATTAAGGAAACGTTTAATTTCGAGAAAAAATCATTTTATGAAAGAGAATCTTCTCGATACCCAATTTGCAGCACTGGAGCAACCGCAGGGAATTGTAACTTGTGACGCTACACTACCAGTGTCTGATATTATTTCAATTATCCGCAAACAATTCGGAGTGTAGGAAAACTAAAATCATTGCCTGTGAAAACTTTCTTTCGTTGGTCTATCCGCTTAGCACTAATTCTTATTTTAGTTATTGTTGCCCTTGGTTTTTGGACGCATCACCTACTAGAAAAGAGCCTGCCTCAATTAGATGGATCAACGCACCTGCCCGGCTTATCTAGTTCTGTTACCGTTGAACGAGATAACTTAGGAGTTCCAACTATTCATGGCAAAACACGCATAGATATTGCCCGAGCCTTAGGTTTTATTCATGCGCAAGACAGGTTTTTTCAAATGGATCTTACTCGCAGAAGATCAGCAGGAGAACTTGCAGAGTTATTTGGAAAACGGGCAATAGCGATTGATAAAGCCGCACGCCGAAACGAATTCCGTACATTAGCTAAAAATGTACTGCTTAATGCTTCTAAAGAAGAACGAGATATTGTTGAAGCTTACACGGAAGGAGTTAACGCAGGACTTTTATCACTAAAGAGTAAACCTTTTGAGTACTCCCTACTACGATTAACGCCAGCACCTTGGAAAGCAGAGGACTGCGTTCTTGTGGCAGCCTCGATGCTTATTACACTACAAGATGATCAAAATCGTTATGAACAAAGTCTTGTAACACTTCATGATGTCTATGGAAGAAAAAGTCTTCCTTTCTTTGCTTCACTCATTACACCTGACGATGCAGCTCTAGATGGAAGTATTGCATCTGGCGCACCAATCCCTGGACCTGATGTGATAAATATACGAGATGCAAAACCCGTTGCTCTTAATTCATTTATCGATGACGGAAGTTTAATGCCAGGATCAAACTCAATGGCTGTATCTGGTGCACATACATTAACCGGAGCTGGTATGGTTGCTAATGATATGCATTTAGAAATATCTGTTCCCGGTCGTTGGTACAGAGCTTCTTTTGTTTGGGACAACAATAGAGTAACTGGAGTTACGCTGGCAGGCACACCTTTAATTATAGCTGGAAGTAATGGCCATGTAGCATGGGGCTTTACCAATTCATGTGTAGATACTGCTGACATGGTTCCAATCGCTCGTAGCGAACAGGATGACGAATATCATGGTCCTGGAACTTCTGGCATTTTGAAAATGACGCACCATGAAGCGATCATTCAGGTAAAGGGCTCAGATCCTGTTAAGATGACAACTGATTGGACTATCTGGGGACCTATCATTGGAAAGGACTACGACAATAGACCGCTAGCCCTTCATTGGACGGGTCACATGGCTGAAGCATTTAATTTCTCTTTATTGGGAATGGAAAAAGTAACTACAACAGACGATGCTATTAAAGTTGCGCATAAAGCAGGCATTCCAATCCAAAATATTCTTATCGCTGATAATTCTGGTAAAATTGCTTGGACTGTTGCTGGTAAAATTCCGAAGCGCATTGGTTTCGATGGCCGACTAACTGTACCTTGGGTTTATGGCGACCGACACTGGGATGGTTTATTATCATCGGAAGAGACCCCTGTATGGAGCCCCACAGGTGTTGACTATTTATGGACAGCTAACCAACGAATACTAGGAGGTAAGGCTTTACAGCTATTAGGAGATGCAGGATATGCACGCCCAGCCCGAGCAGCGCAAATTAGAGATGATCTAAAAAATTTAATCTCAACTAAACCTAGAAATGTGGTTCCAAGCGATTTACTTAAAATTCAACTCGATGATAGAGCACTCATACTAGTTAACTGGAAAAATCTACTGATAGATAAAATTGAATCAATGCATCCACAAAAAGGAAGTGACCTCGAGCAATTAGCTGATGCGGTACACAGCGATGATTTACGTGCAGATGCAAATTCTACAGCTTATCGTCTTGTGCGCGAATTTAGACTAGCTACATGGAATCGCGTATTTACGCCTATTTTCGCACCCTGTGTAGATGCTTATCCAGAATTTCAGTACCGTCATATGGTATCTGAATATACACTTTGGACCTTAGTGCAGCAAAAGCCTATGCATTTACTAGCAGCGAATTATTTATCGTGGGATGATTTATTAAACCAAGCAATCAACGATGTTTTAGTTTCGCTTAAAAAGCAGCATTTAAGTCCTAAAGATGCAACTTGGGGTAAACAAAATACGCTAGCTTCCAAGCATCCATTTAGCGCTATTTTACCTGGGTTTCTAGCCCAGTACCTAAATTTTCCATCAGACCAAATGAGTGGTGGTGATGATATGCCTCGTATTCAAGGGCAAACATTCGGCGCAAGTGAGCGATTCGCAGTATCACCAGGACATGAAGATGAAAGTATCTTTGAAATGCCTGGAGGTCAAAGTGCACATCCACTATCTACTTACTATCTTGCCGGTCACGAAGCCTGGGTAAAAGGAGAACCTACAGGATTTTTACCAGGTAAAACAGAACATGTACTGAATTTGAATGCAGACTAATATTTATTTTAAAATTAGAAAAATTAAATAGAAGTTATCTAATTAATACTTAATGAAAAAGCGGGATACAAAAAAACGTCATCAAAAGACGGTATATTTTGCGAGTGAACTTTATAACATTAATCCATTAATCGGTAATGCCTATTTAGCTGAAGCAATCTATGAAAGATCGCATGGTAGATATTTATGTATCTTACCTCAAGATGTAGAACCTGTAGGCACACGTTCACGAGCAATCCGTGACCAAACGATTAAGACACTTGTATCATGTGACCTAGCTTTATTTTCATTCGATGGTGCCTCGATAGAGCCTGCTACTGCAGTAGAATTTATGTACGCTAAATTCGCAGACATACCTGCCGTCATCTTTCGTAGTGATTTACGCTTAGCTGGAGATAGCTCTGATCCTTGGAGTTTAATGGCGAGTTATTATCCGCGCTCTGTGCGTGTATTAATCGATGGCCTTAAAACTTATAAAACAATCATGAAATCCAAACATAAAAAGTTGGATGAAGTGATCCGTTTAGCTGGACAACACAGTTCTGCAGATGCTCAGCGCATGTGCGATCTGATGGCAGAAGCTATAGTAAGAGCGCTTGATAAAGCATCTAAGCTAAAACCTGTTATGCCTAAATATTTACGTGAAGAAGTTTATACTTGGCTTAGCTTCATGCCGGGCATACGGGGTAACAAAAAGAAATTGAGACGTGAGTTTGAGCACTTTCTAGAATACAAAGTACAAAAAGATCTCCTGTGAATACATCTACTACGACAGGCACAACCAGACTTCTTGACGGTGGTTTACATGTACTCAATCACCCCTTGGCGAGTCACATCATGACTCACCTAAGAGACAAGACAACAAAGCCTGCTACGTTTAGAACACTCGCTACGCAGCTAACACTATTACTGGCTGTCGAAGCTACCAGAAATCTAGAAACGGAACCTAAGTCTATCGAAACTCCCTTAGAAAAATTTTCAGGTACAATTCTGAAGCAAGACCCTTTAGTCATAGTTCCTATTTTAAGAGCGGGTCTGAGTATGGTTCAGCCTTTTGTAGATACATTTCCAGATGTAAGTATTGGTTATATTGGTTTAGAACGTGATCACGAAACAGCTAAAGCACGTAGCTATTACTGCAAACTACCAGATTTGAATCAAAGCCCTGTATTTGCATTAGACCCTATGTTAGCAACAGGTGGATCTGCTTCTCAGGCACTAACCCTTTTAAAATCCAAAGGTGCAAAAAAGCTTATCTTTGTATGTATTGTAGCTGCACCGGAAGGCTACGCCGCCTTACGTAAAGAACACCCCGATGTTCCTGTTTATGCAGCCTGTCTTGATCGTGAATTAAATGCTAAAAGTTACATTTTACCTGGGCTAGGTGACTTTGGGGATCGTCTTTACGGAACCTGACTGTCCGAAGTAGCTTTGATGTTGAGTTAACGTTAAACTCATTAAGAATAATAAAGTTACTTACCCCATGCCCAGAAACTTCTTTTCTCTTTTTACAGCCGGTATCATTTTAACTGGTTTTTTAACAGCTCATGCAGACACGCTTCCCGTGCTTCTTACCCAAGAAGATGGTGGCGTTCGTGTTGATGTAGATGGTAAAATTTTTACCCGCTATAACTACACCCAAGCTGACAAACCTTACTCTTATCCCATCCTACAGTCAGACGGAACTGCGATGACACGCAACTTCCCAATGAAGTCTCCTGCAGGTGAAGAGCATGATCACCCCTGGCACCGTTCTTTGTGGTTTGCACATAGCATCATTAACGGAGTTGATTTCTGGAATGAAGGAAGTGGAGATGTAGGTAAATCTCCATCAAACAAAGGAAAGATTGTTCAAGTCGGGCTTCCTAAGATTTCTGGTAATACATTAACAACAGATGATAACTATGTTGATGCTAAAGGAAAATTAATCTGCACAGATACTCGTAGCATAACATTTTCAGCAACCAACGAAGGTCGCTTTATTGATTTTTCCGTAACATTACATGCCCCTGCAGATAAGCCTCTTTTAATGGGAGATAATAAAGATGGAACCATGGCGATACGTTTAACTGAGTGGATGACCATGCAACATAAAGTAAAAGGTGTTACGATGGGCGGAACTGGCCACATTGTTACATCTACAGGAAAACAGGACCAAAAAGCCTGGGGCGAACGTGCTGATTGGTGTGATTATCATGCAGACCATAACGGAACAACCTACGGAGTAGCTATATTTGACTCCCCACATAATTTTAAACATCCAACCTATTGGATGGCTCGTGATTATGGACTATTCGGTGCTAATCCTTTTGGAAAGCATGACTATGAAAATCTAAAAGATGTGCATGCTGGAGATCTTACTATCCCGGCAGGCGGATCATTAACTTTAAGCTATAGATTCTTTTTCCACTTAGGTGACGAAAAAGCTGCTCACGTTGCAGACCAATATAAAATTTTTACTTCAAACCCATGAACCCACAAAATCGTCGTACATTCCTAAAAACAACTGCATTAGCTTCTGCAGGTTTGGTCCTATCAGCTAAAAGCTGGGGTCAAGTTACCAACGCTAATAGCGACATACGCATTGCTGTTATTGGTATAAATTCTCGCGGTAAAAGTCACATCGCGAGTATTAAGAAAGCAAAGGGTGCACGTCTCGTTGCTGTTTGCGACGTTGATTCTGCAGTCTTAGCTCATACGCTTGCATCTCTTGGCGGTGGCGTAAAAGGCTATTCCGATTTACGTGACCTCTTTAATGATAAAGAAGTTGATGCAGTTACAATCGCTACACCAAACCATTGGCACTCACTCGCTGCTATTTGGGCATGTCAGGCAGGTAAAGACGTATATGTCGAAAAACCTGTATCCCATAATATTTGGGAAGGTAGACAATTAGTAAGCGCTGCAGCTAAATATAATCGTATCGTACAAGCTGGAACTCAAATCCGTTCAGGCGAAGGCCTACGTGAAGCAGTAAATTGGATTCAAGCAGGCAATCTTGGAAAAATTACCGTAGCACGTGGTTTCTGTTACAAATACCGCGGCAGTATTGGTAAAACTTCAGGTGCTCAACCTATTCCTGCATCAGTTAATTACGATTTATGGAGTGGTCCTGCAGCTAAAGAGGAATTACACCGCAAACGTTTACACTACGATTGGCACTGGCATTACGAAACAGGTAACGGTGACGTAGGTAATCAAGGCATTCACCAAATGGATGTCGCTCGGTGGTTCTTAGGTGAAACAGGTTTACCACGACACACGCTCAGTGTTGGTGGCCGCTTAGGTTATGTAGATGATGGTAACACACCAAATACACAGGTCGTTATACACGACTATGCTACCGCTCCACTAGTATTTGAAGTCCGCGGTCTACCAGGTAAAAAAGTTGGCTCCGGTAATGGCGACGACTCTGGTAGTGCTGAAGCAGCAGAAGCACGTGCTTCACTCATGGATAAGTATAAAGGCGCATCGATCGGAAACGTAATCGAATGTGAAGGTGGCTACCTAGTCACCAGTGAATACTTCACTGCAACTGCTTTTGATAAATCAGGTAAAGTTATCAAGCACTTCAAAGGCGCTGATCGCCACATGCAAAACTTCGTTGATGTTGTGAAAAGCCGCAAGAGTAGCGACCAATTTGGTCCTGTATTAGATGGCCACGTCTCAAGCGCACTCTGTCACTTGGGAAATATTTCTCATCAATTAGGAAAAGTAGCTAGCCCTGATTCTGTAAAAGAAGCCTTAAGTTCAAATCCAGTGCTTGGAGAAGCATTCAGTCGTATGGCAAAGCACATGAAACTGAATGAAGTTAAACTTCAAGAAACTCCTCTCTACCTAGGAGCTTCGCTCGATGTTGATACAGCAAACGAAGGATTTATTAATAACGCAGCGGCTACAGCTATGTTAAAGCGTGCTTACCGCGGCTCTTACGTCGTACCTCAGATTGCTTAAAGCAGTCTGAGTATTATTGATTACACTTCCCAGCGGCCATAAATACCGCAGGGAAGTACTTTGCCGTCTTTTTGAATTGGTATACCCACTTCACCGGCACAAATTGTACCTCCCCGCTCTCTAAAAAGTTCGCCAAGTAGATTTGAAACTACGGTAGGTGAAAGACGCGCTGTATATGCGTTGAGTAAAAAGAATAGAGGCTTTGGTGTTAGAACACTTCTGCACTCCTCTAACAG
>Ga0364907_10332_pt1 | contig 12698 bp, 10 predicted proteins | sample ExccelJu500002D3_2_FD_206960 | JGI IMG/M metagenome (GOLD analysis project Ga0364907, IMG submission 206960) | Enriched cells from Trout Bog Lake Hypolimnion, Wisconsin, USA - BchlTB.July02.5000.02.D3 | ecosystem: Environmental > Aquatic > Freshwater > Lake > Hypolimnion/Profundal zone | place...
AGCGTTTTGGGCCGTGTGTTGCTTTTTGCGGCAAAAATTTTGTCCCGTTTGGTTCTCCCTCAAGAATCGAGAGCAGAATACCGGGGGTGCGTCCGTTGGCGATATGTACGGTAATGCCGAGACGCGAAAGCTTCTGAGCGATATGGCACTTGGTGAGCATTCCTCCTCGTCCGAATTCGGATTTTCCTGGATGGATATACTGGTGGAAATGTTTGGTCGAGGGGTCAATGATCGGGATGATGGTGCCCTCCCCTGTTTTCATGTCGAAGAGGCCATCAACATGTGAAAGAATGATATAGCCATCAACGTCCATCATTGACGCAATGAGTCCGGAGAGCTCGTCATTGTCGGTAAACATAAGTTCGGTCACTGAAACGGCATCGTTTTCATTGACAACAGGAATGATATTCTGCTGCAGAAGGGAGCTGAAGCAGGTCTGCATGTTGAGGTAGTGCAGACGGTCGCTGAAATCGCTCTTGGTGACAAGGATCTGCGCGGTAACCAGTCCGTGCTTACTGAACAGCTCATTATAGGTGCTGATCAGCATGATCTGACCCGTTGAGGCAAGTACCTGACGGGCTGCAACCGGCGAGATGGTGCCTGAGAGTTTAACCACCGAACGTCCTGCACCGACGGCACCCGAAGAGACAAGGATGATCTGGATTCCTTGCTTCTGCAGTTCCGCTATCTGTACGGTGAGCTGCTGAAGAATTTCAAGGTCAAGCTCGCCGTTTTTACCGGTAATAACATTCGTACCAACTTTTACGACAATTTTTCTATAGATCAGATCTTTCAAAAGAAATAGTTTCAAACGTTAATAAACACCTACCCAATCCAACCACCACCATGAACAACAACAATCAGGCACTTCTCTTTTGTTCACTCTCTTGGACGGCTGACGAAAGAAAGGTAAAGCTCCCCCCGTAAAAAAAGAAAATAAAAAGTGTTGACACCAGGTTTAGTAAATCTGTTGTAAATATTTGCCTCTATCTATACCTGATTGCGACTAACCGGGGCGTTTGTGTGCAACTGAAAAGATATGCATATTTCTTTTCGGATAAGTTATTTTTCCGGCTGAAAATATCAATGCCTTTCTGCAGGTGTTGCCATTAATTTTTTGGATTGTAAACAATGGTGTTGATGAGCCTGATTGATATATCATTGCCGTTGAAAAATCCGGTTTTACAGTTTTCACTGATACTGCTTGTCATTCTTTTTGCGCCGGTACTCTTAAGTCGTCTGAAAATCCCGACTCTTATTTCCCTTATTATTGCTGGAGCGGTGATCGGGCCTCATGGCCTTAATTTAATGCTTCGTGACAGCAGTATCATTTTGTTTGGAACAGTTGGTTTGCTCTATATCATGTTTCTTGCCGGGCTTGAAATTGATGTTGAGGATTTTCGAAAAAACAGCAGAAACAGTATCCTGTTTGGCCTTTATACCTTTTTCATCTCAATTGTTCTTGGTATTCTTGTTGGTTTCTACATTCTTGATTTTTCGCTTTTTTCCTCGATTCTTATCGGTAGTATTTTTGCCTCTCATACCCTCATAGTCTATCCAATCGTCAGCAAGCTCGGTATTTCCAAAGATAAAGCGGTCACGATTGCAATCGGAGGTACCATTATCACCGACACCCTTGCGTTGCTGGTGCTGGCGATAGTTACCGGAATGTCGTCAGGGGAGCAGATGACAGGGTTCTGGATAAGGCTTTTTATAGGGTTAACGCTTTTCAGCTTAATTGTTCTGCTGCTTTTTCCGGTGATAGCCCGCTGGTTTTTCAAGCGCTTTGATGACAGTGTTCAGCAGTATCTCTTTGTATTGGCCATGGTGTTTTTCGGTGGTTTTCTTGCGGAAGCTGCAGGTGTCGAGGCAATTATCGGTGCATTTCTCAGTGGTCTTGCTCTGAACCGTCTGATTTCGCGTACATCGCCGCTCATGAACAGAATTAAATTTGTCGGCAACGCCCTGTTTATTCCGTTTTTTTTAATCGGTGTCGGCATGCTTATCGATATCAGGGCATTTTTCAAGGATTATAACACCATAAAAGTTACTGTGGTTATAACGCTTGCCGCTACTGCTGCCAAATATCTTTCAGCCTGGATTACCCAGAAACTTTTCAAGTTTTCGCTTGATCAACGCAGGCTTATTTTTGGTCTGATCAGTGCTCATGCGGCACTGGCTCTTGCAACGGTGCTGATAGGTTACAACATTATTACCGGGTACACTCTAAAAGGCTATCCCGTCAGACTGCTTGATGAGAGTGTTTTGAATGGAACCATCCTGTTTATTCTGATAACCTGCACTCTTGCAACCATTGTAGGCCAGAAAGGTGCCCAGAATATTGCTCTTGCTGATACCGTCGATGAGCTTCCGGAATTCGGGAAACAGTTTTCTGAAGAGAGGATACTGATTCCCATGAACAACATCACGACGGTTGATGAACTGATCAATCTCAGTGTAACCCTTAAGTCACATAAAGCCCCCAATGGTATTTATGCCCTGCATGTAGCTGACAACACCGTGGCTGATGAGGCAGCAGAAAAGCATGCAGCAAAACTCCTTGAAAAAGCAGCAGTAGCAGCATCCTCTACCGATTACGAGTTACAGAGATTGATTCGTTATGACAGCGATGTTGTTAACGGTATCGCATGTGTAGTCAGAGAGCAGAAAATCACTGACCTTATTTTAGGAATGCATCAAAAAAGCACTATTACTGAAAGCTTTCTTGGTAGTTCATCGGAGAATATTCTTGGGCGGTGCAATATCACAACATTTATCTATAAACCGGTTCAGCCTCTTGCAACGATCAAGCGAACTATTGTGGTTATTCCTGAAGGGGCAGAAAAAGAAATAGGGTTTGTGCTCTGGATGCGAAAGATGATCAATATCATCAGAAACACAGGATCAAAACTGGTGGTTTATGGCACTAAACAGACTATTGCTTACCTGAAGGGTGAGTATTCTATGAGCATTTCACATGCAGAGTACAAAGTTTTAAAGGAGTGGGATGATTTTCAGGCAGTGTCGCGGGAGATAAAGAATGACGACAACCTCATAGTTGTAATGAGTAGAAAAAATCATATTTCCTATCACAGCAAGATGGCTAAGATGCCTCTCTATCTCAACAGATATTTCCAGAAAAACAGTTTTATTTTAATTTACCCGGTTCAGAGCGGTATAGTTGAGGAAACTTTTGAGAGCAAGTCCGGTCAGTCGGTTAAAAAAACTTTATTAAGACTGGATGAAGTGGCAAAAATTTTTGCAAAAGTTTACAAAAGAAAGAAGCGCGACTCATCAGGTGATCAGTAATTTGCCGACTCTCAACTTGCCTGAAACAGGTTTTTGACACATTAACAGAGTAGATTTATGATATTACCAATCAATATTTATAGCGACGATATACTTCGAAAGAAAGCCAAGCCTTTGAAAGGAATAGACCGTGGAATTGAAGAGCTTGTAGCTTATATGTTTGAGACGATGCACAATGCTTCGGGTATCGGCCTTGCTGCTCCCCAGGTCGGGCATTCGGTTCGCCTGCTTGTACTGGATATTTCTGGTCTTACCAGTTATCCTGATGCAGCGCCGATGGTGGTGATTAATCCCCATATTCTTGCTGTCCGGGGATACAACGACATGGAAGAGGGGTGCTTAAGTCTTCCCGGTGTGCGAGGTGATGTGGAACGTCCGGCTGCTATTACCTTGAAATTTCGCAATGAGCATTTTGAAGAGATGACCGGTGACTTTTCCGGTATGTATGCAAGGGTGCTCCAGCATGAGATAGATCACCTCAATGGTACTCTCTTTGTTGACAGGATGGAGAAACGTGACCGGAGAAAAATACAGAAAGAGCTTGATGCTTTGGTTTCGGATAGTTTGACTGCTGCGTACCCCATTGCACGCGAACCACTTATTGCTAAATAATATTGAGTGCCATGCGGATTATTTTTATGGGAACGCCTGAGTTTGCTGTTCCCTCGTTGAAGGCTATTGCTGCAGAAGGTAATGATTATGAGCTGGTTCTGGTCGTCACAGGATCTGATAAACCCCGCAGGAACAAACACTCCGAGCCTGAGCCCTCTCCTGTTAAACAGGTCGCACTCTCTCTTGGCATACCGGTTTATGAAACTGATGATGTCAAAAGCCAGGAGTTTGCCGACAGGGTAGCTGCAGAGAGAGCTGATGTCATTGTTGTTGCGGCATTCCGTATTCTGCCGCCAGCAGTTTTTGAGAAAGCTGTCCTTGGCGCTTTTAACCTGCATGCATCACTGTTGCCTGCCTATCGGGGCGCAGCTCCAATTAATTGGGCGCTTATCAATGGTGAACACGAAACCGGTGTTACGACATTCTTTCTCCAGCAGCGCGTTGATACCGGTAATATCATCATACAGGAAAAAACAGCTGTTGACCCTGCTGAAAATGCCACGGATCTTGCCTCTCGCCTGTCGGTGATTGGTGCGCGCGTTGTTGCCGATACGCTTCATCTGATAGCTTCACACAAGGTGGTGGTATCGGGTCAGGATGAGTTGCTTGCTTCCAGAGCGCCCAAGCTTACCCGTGACAATACGCGCATAACATGGTCGAAGCCGGTCAAGGTTGTTAATGATTTTGTCAGGGCTCTTGCCATGAAGCCAACTGCATGGAGCACCTTCAATGGTAAAACCCTGAAAATATTCAGGGCCAGGCCTGGAGCTTCCTTGGGTGAGATAACTCCAGTATCCCCGGGAACGCTTTTTGTGGACAAGGGACAAATCTATGTATCATGTTCTGACGGCTGGCTTGAAGTGCTTTCGCTGCAGCTTGAAGGGCGCAAACCTATGGAAGCTGTTGAATTTCTCCGGGGTTTCCGTCAAGACCGGGAGCAGCAGCTCTTTGTATAGCGACTCTGCCATGTCACAATTGTATTAATTGATTATATTCCTCACCTTGAATTTTTATTAGAATTTAACGCTTATTTTATGGCATTGTCCAGTACAGAAGTTAACCGTCTCAGGAACTTCTGCATCATCGCACATATTGATCATGGAAAATCCACACTGGCTGATCGCCTGCTGGAAGTAACCCATACCCTTGACCGCACACAGATGGCTTCCGCACAGGTTCTTGATGATATGGATCTGGAACGGGAGCGTGGCATTACCATCAAGAGTCATGCTGTCCAGATGAAGTACACTGCGGCAGATGGTCTCCTGTATACATTAAACCTTATCGATACTCCTGGCCACGTTGACTTCAGCTATGAGGTCTCTCGTTCGCTTGCTGCCTGTGAAGGCGCCCTTCTTATCGTTGATGCTACCCAGGGCGTTGAAGCTCAGACTATTGCCAATCTCTATCTTGCTATCGAAGCCGGTCTTGAAATTATTCCAGTTATCAATAAAATTGACCTGCCTTCATCGGATGTGGAGGGTGTTGCCCGCCAGATCATGGATCTTGTGGGCATTAAACGTGAGGATGTCCTTCAGGTATCGGCTAAAGCCGGCCTTGGGATTACAGAGCTCATGGAGGCCATTATTGCTCGCGTTCCGGCCCCTGCCGACAACAACCATCTTCCTTTGAGGGCTCTGATTTTTGATTCGGTCTTTGATGCCTATCGCGGAGTTGTGGTCTATCTTCGCATTGTTGAGGGATCGCTTAAAAAGGGTGACAAGGTTAAATTTTTTGCCAGTGACAAGGTTTTTCTTGCTGACGAAATAGGGGTCATGGGCATGAAGAGGCAGCCTAAAAATCTGCTTGAATCAGGAGATGTAGGCTATCTGATCTGTTCCATAAAGGATGTCAAGGATGCCAAAGTCGGCGACACGGTGACGCTTCTCGATGCTCCGGCAAAAGAGCGGCTTTCGGGTTACAAAGAGGTCAAGCCAATGGTGTTCAGTGGGCTTTATCCGATTAACTCGAATGAATTTGAGGATCTTCGCGAATCGCTTGAAAAGCTTGCTCTGAACGATGCATCACTTGTCTATACTCCTGAAACATCAGTTGCTCTCGGTTTTGGTTTCAGATGCGGTTTTCTCGGTCTGCTCCACATGGAAATTGTTCAGGAGCGTCTTGAGCGGGAATATGGGGTTAATATCATTACCACAGTCCCAAACGTTGAATATCGTGTTGTCATGACCAACTCGGAAGTTGTGATAGTAGATAATCCTTCCAAGATGCCCAATACGACAAAGATTCATCTTGTTGAAGAGCCCTATGTCAGTATGCAGATTATTACCCTCTCCGACTATATAGGTAACATCATGAAGCTTGGCATGGAGCGGCGAGGCGATTACAAGACTACTGATTATCTCGATACCACAAGGGTAATCATGCACTTTGAGTTTCCGCTGGCAGAGATAGTGTTTGATTTTCATGACAGGCTCAAATCCATTTCAAAAGGTTATGCGTCAATGGATTACGAGTATATCGGCTACCGTGAATCCGATCTTGTGAAACTCGATGTACTGCTGAACGGTGAGGCGGTCGATGCACTCTCAATAGTTGTTCACCACTCGAAGGCTTATGATTGGGGCAAGAAACTTTGCCTGAAGTTGAAAGGAATCATTCCGAAGCAGATGTATGAAGTTGCCATACAGGCAGCTATCGGCAGCAAGGTGATTTCACGCGAAACCATATCGGCCATGAGGAAAAATGTTCTGGCTAAATGTTATGGCGGCGACATCAGTCGAAAGCGCAAGCTTCTTGAGAAACAGAAAGAGGGTAAAAAGCGCATGAAACAGGTTGGCCGGGTAGAGGTTCCACAAGAGGCTTTCCTTGCACTTTTAAATATTGACGAATAGGCTACCGGAATTGTTTCCGCCGTGAGGAAGATTGCAACTTTTTATACGAATTAAAAATAAACATCATTGAATATTCAGAAGGGGAACCCGGAAAAAAAACGTTCGAGGGAGTGGTTTGACGCTCTTGTTATAGCGGCAATATTTGCCACCATTCTTCGTGTCTTTATCATCGAATCTTATCGTATTCCAACTGGATCGATGGAGAGTACGCTGCTTGCGGGCGATTTTCTTTTTGTCAACAAGTATGTCTATGGCCCAAAGTTGCCCTTTACCGACATTCGTCTGCCGGGAGTAAAAAAGGTAGATCGTGGGGATATTATTGTGTTCAAGTTTCCCAAAGATCGCTCACTGAACTATATCAAGCGTTGTGTAGCCATCAGCGGCGATACACTCGAAATTCATGGTCAGCAGCTCTCTGTCAATAAAAAGCTGGTACCTCTGCCACCACATGCCCAGTTTATCGGCAACCGTATGGCTCCTGGAGAGGGGGATTATATGATTTTTCCCCAGTTTTCAGATTTCAACAAGGATAACTACGGCCCGATACGTATTCCCCGCAAAGGAGATGTTGTACGATTGACGCCGGCAACTTTTCCTCTCTACAGAGCGCTTATTGCAGACGAAGGGCATGACGTGAGTTTACAGGGAAGGACGGTATTTATTGACGGTTCACCGGTCGAGCATTACACGGTTCAGTCAAACTACTATTTTGCAATGGGCGACAATCGGGACAACAGTCTTGACAGCCGCTTCTGGGGCTTTTTGCCTGAAAAAGATCTGGTTGGCCAGGCACTTATGGTATACTGGTCATGGAATCCTGATTTGTCACTGCTTACCGAACCAGTAAGCAAAATCAGTTCTATCCGACTGGAACGTACCGGTTTAATGGTTCATTGAGCACTGCGTTTCTCTGCCAGAATTTTTTCGCATAGTGCATTTGTTGTCGATAGGCGTTCTGCAGGGCTGTAAAGAAGCTTTTGGATACTTGGTATTGGTATTTCGATGGTGTTGATGGTTATGGTGTGGCTGCCGTTTTGCACTCTATCGTTCAGTAACCTCACCCTTGTGAGTTCGATATGATTGAGCGTTACGGTGTCGAGCACCAAGCCTGATCTTAGTGATGTTATGCTTGTCTGCCAGGTGTTGCCGGTTGCCCGGTTGACCGACTGGGAGAGGTTATTTTTGAAATCGGCATTCAGATAGATGTTGATGGAAAAATAAAGCACAAGATATCCAGCAGGGAAGAGGACGCCGGGGGAAAGCATAAAGGCTTTCAGCCAGTTTTGGATGAATTTTTTTTTGGGGAACTTGAGGGGCATGATTACTGCTTACTTCTTGCTTCTGCTGTTTTTGGGAGAGTAATGTCATCTTATCTTGTTTTACTATACAAAATATTTTTCTTTATTACGCTGTAACTCATAACCAATTCAGTTGAGTCTTTTTATGTCACTACATCAACGGCATGTGCCATTCCTTCTCAAACCGCTTTTCAAGGAGGTTCATGCTGATACGGAGACGCCGGTTTCAGTTTATCTCAAACTTAAGCGTCCATTTTCATGTTTACTCGAATCGGTTGAGGGAGAGGAGTTGCTTGCCCGGTTTTCCTATATTGCCATAGATCCCTTTGCAATCCTCAAGGGTTCCGTTGATGGAGAGGCCGAGATCGAAATTCTTGATGAAAAATTCAATGATCTTGGGACAATAGCCGGAGAGGAAACAAATCTTCGGTTAATGATTGATCGCTCTCTTGCAGCATTTGATACCGAAGAGATACCGAGGAAAAAAAATGGTGCGCCCCAGATGATCACTTCGGGTGTTTTTGGGTATTTCGGTTACGATTCCATGCATCTTGTTGAAAGGATTCCAAAACCGGAACTCTCGGATCCGGCAGGAATGCCCGATATTTTTCTTCTCTTTTGTGACACGCTTGTGATATTCGATAATATTCTGCGCAAGGTATTTATCGTCTCCAACTACCTTGACGAGCATGACAAGCCTCACGCCTTGAGTAAAATAGAGCTGATTGCCGAGCAGATGTTCCGTCCCCTGCAGCGTGAAGAGATTGCTTTCCAGCCTGAACAGCCTGAGAGTGTTCTTTCCAATACCGGGCGGGATGAGTACCTGCAGAAAGTTAAAAAAGCTAAAGAGCATATTGTTGCTGGAGATATTTTTCAGGTACAGATTTCCCAGCGTCTCCACAGACCCTTGAATACCCGTGCATTTGATGTCTATCGGATGCTGAGAACCATCAATCCTTCACCCTATCTCTACTACTTTGATCTGAAAAAGTTTGAAATTGTTGGTTCATCCCCTGAATTGCAGGTTAAGGTGGAACGAGACAGTGCCGGACGACGGATTGTTGATACCCGCCCTATTGCTGGCACAAGGCATCGTGGCTCCAGTTTTGAAGAGGATGAACGGATAGCTCTTGAGCTGCTTGCTGATGAAAAAGAGCTGGCAGAGCATCTCATGCTTATCGATTTAAGTAGAAACGATATCGGCAGAATTGCCAAGATCGGCACTGTGGAGACCAATGAGATGATGGTGGTTGAAAAATATTCTCATGTCATGCATATTGTCAGTAATGTTCGTGGAGAACTTCGTGATGATCTTGGCTCTATGGATGCCTTCTGGTCATGTTTCCCGGCAGGTACTCTTACTGGTGCACCGAAGGTTCGTGCCATGGAGATAATTTATGAGCTTGAAAAGGAAAAACGTGGATTGTATGGAGGCGCCGTTGGATTTCTTGATTTCAAGGGAAATCTAAAAACTGCCATTGCTATTCGTACCATGGTAATTGAGGATAAAACTATCTACTTTCAGGCAGCCGGAGGTATTGTTGCCGACTCAAGGCCCGAGTCTGAGTATGAGGAGACCATGAATAAAATGAAGGCTGGTTTAACTGCAATTGAAAATATTGAGGCTTTATCGTAACAATAAATAAATCCTGATATAACCGATGAGCAAGAATCAAAAGTTATTGAAATACCTGCTTCTTGTTTTTGCAGGGATTGCTGTTGGAGCGCTTGTCTTTTCCAATGTTGAATTCAACCTTTCCGTTAACGGTACAAAACTCTCCAGCAATCCGAATTTTGCTACCGCAAAGAATACTATTGAAAATTATCCCATTCAGTCGCTCAAAGGCTTCAACGATGCATTTGTGCAGATTGCTGAGTCGGCGACCCCTTCGGTGGTGACGATTTTCACTGAAAAAAAAGTCAGCCAGAGGGTTATGAGTCCGCTTGATTTTTTCGGACGTCCGTTTGATGACTTTTTCGGACATCAGTTCGATGACTTTTTTGAAAAACCTGAGGGTGGCCACAGTGCACATTCAGAGGTTCAGCGAGGCCTCGGGTCGGGGGTCATTGTGACGGATGACGGCTATATTCTCACCAATAATCATGTTGTTGATGATGCAGATGCGGTCTATATCCGCACCTTCGATAACCGGAAAATTGATGCCAAGGTTATCGGCAAGGATCCGAAAACTGATCTTGCCGTCATAAAGGTTAATGCCAAAGGGCTGAAACCGATCATCATTGGTGACAGCGACAAGCTCAGGGTTGCCGAATGGGTTATTGCCATAGGAAGTCCTCTTGGAGAAAATTTTGCCAGAACTGTTACACAGGGTATTGTCAGTGCCAAAGGGCGGGCAAATGTCGGACTTGCGGATTATGAGGATTTTATACAAACCGATGCAGCTATCAATCCCGGTAATTCCGGAGGTGCTCTTGTCAATATCAATGGTGAGCTTGTCGGTATCAACACAGCTATAGCAAGCCGTACTGGTGGATTTGAGGGAATAGGTTTTGCAGTGCCCTCAAATATGGCGAGAAAAGTTCTGACCTCACTGATTACCAATGGTAAGGTTACCAGAGGCTATCTGGGTGTGAGTATTCAGGATATTGATGATAACCTTGCCAAGGCAATGCATCTGAAGGTTGCGGAAGGGGTACTGGTTGGAACGGTTGTTGAAGGCAGCCCTGCTGGAAAAGCAGGTGTAAAAACCGGCGATATTATTCTTGATTTTAATGGAACAAAGGTTACGAGCAGCGTTGCACTTCGTAATGCCATTGCCAGCAACTCTCCGGGGGTAGTGGTGAAGTTCAGGGTTTTGAGGGATGGGGTTATCAAGCTCTTTAGTGTGCGTCTTGAAGAGCAGACAGGAAGGGAAGTTGCTTCCCGGACAGAGGGAAATGAAAAAATCAGTTCAGCGCTTGGTTTCAGGGCAGAGGAGCTTACAGCGGAGAGCGCACAAAAATTCAACAGGAAACCCGGCATCGGCAAAGTGGTCATTACCGCCATTACTCCATCTTCCAATGCTTACCTGGCCGGTTTGCGGCGTGGCGATGTCATTCTTTCAGTCAACAAACAGAGTGTTACCTCATTTGCGCAGTATAGTGCCCTCATTAACACGATCAAAAGTGGAGACCTTTTGTTTCTCCTTGTTGATCGTGGAGGAAGCAAAATCTATTTTGCGTTTAATGTATAAAGTTTTTTTGCCTGAAGGATTAAGAGTTGTACATTACTATTGAAGTAAAGTCAGCAGTGAGCAGCTGACTTTACTTTTTTTTGTTTGCAATGCTCTCCGTTTACCTGTATATGTCATGTTAACGGAGATATATGTTTTTTTCAACAATAACAGTACAAGAGATGACTGACAGAATTTACCTTACCAATGATGGGTATAACCGGCTGAAAGAGGAGTTGTATGTGCTGGTTCATCAAACCAGAAGGGAAGTTCTGGAAAAAATTGCTGAAGCAAGGGCTCATGGCGATCTGAGCGAAAATGCTGAATATGATGCAGCCCGAGAGGAACAGTCACACACTGAAGCGCGTATTGCCGATCTCGAAAATAAACTTGCAGCAGCAACGATTCTTGACCCCAAACACATTAAGACCGACAAGGTCTATATTCTTACTTCCGTAAAACTGCGCAATCTTGACGATCCAACAGAGATCATTGAGTATACCCTTGTCTCTTCTGAAGAGGCGGATACAGATTTAGGAAAGATTTCCGTTCGTTCTCCTGTCGGAAGGGCGCTGATAGGAAAAGAGGTAGGAGAGAAGGTTCAGATAGTGGTGCCCAAAGGGGAGCTGCATTATGAGATATTGGAGATTTTTGTTAAATAGTGTCTGAGCAAAAAGTCACTGTCTCGTTAATAAACATAGGGATACAGAATAATTTGTTTCCTTTCTGCCACTCGATATGTTATATGGCTTGAATCAAAAGGAGTGTGGAATTTCTGTTCGGGGTATGGCTGTTGCTTTGTATGGTGAAGAACATAGACATAGTCTGACCGCAAATGGTAAGCGAATATATCAGTAAAAGTTAAACGTTACCAAATGTAGCAAAAATCTGCTAATAGCTGTATTTTATAGCAGGTTTATCAACTTAACGGGGCGAACATGCAGGTATTTGCTGGTTTCATTGGCGTTTTTATACTTTTTCTTGTTTTTGTTGTAGGTTTATTTTTCGCTGTCAGGGCAGATCGATCAGGGTGGCATACCCGCAGGCTTCGATCCAATAACCTGAGTAGAATCGATGGCCCTCAATCCTACATTACAAAAAAAGATAACGCGCGCAACAATCTAAATGTTCAATTGAGCAATGACGAAGGCACTGCAAATCCTGAATATTGGAATGAGCCTCCTTCAATTGATACCGGATCCAGTGAAAGCGGCAGTAATGGAAGCCGCAATTATAATGCTAAACCAGAATCATCTCAACCTAAAAAAATTACGAATATGGCAGATTTACAGGCAGTAATCTCAGACGTACAGCCTCTACTTAAGGATGTACAGACTTTAGGCCCAATCATTGAGAGTGTGCTTGGATTAAGTGACAGCATCAACGCTAAAATCAATGAATATGTGTCGGTAGGTTCCGAAATCGCGAACTTGCTTGTAACCCTCAAGTCTCAA
>Ga0364907_10289_pt2 | contig 12651 bp, 6 predicted proteins | sample ExccelJu500002D3_2_FD_206960 | JGI IMG/M metagenome (GOLD analysis project Ga0364907, IMG submission 206960) | Enriched cells from Trout Bog Lake Hypolimnion, Wisconsin, USA - BchlTB.July02.5000.02.D3 | ecosystem: Environmental > Aquatic > Freshwater > Lake > Hypolimnion/Profundal zone | place...
GACTTTGGTTCATTTGATATAAAAATAACACAGTAGGAAGAAGCAGGAAAACAAAACAAAAGCCAATATGACGAATATAATTAATCCTATTAAAATCTTTAATGAAAATATATATGGCAATTAATCCTATAGGAGGCAACAGCCCTGAAAAAGTATACTTGAGAAGCATGCCAACTGTTAGCCATAAACTCAAATAAACCCATGCTAATAATTCAGTGGGATTATATACTATTTTTATTAGGTAATAGGCAACCAAGGCGAAAATAGGCAATGTAAATGCATCTGCAGCTAGTACAGTTGTATGCACTACGCGAAATGGAAGATAAGTTATTAAAATAGCCGAAGAATACCGTAAGTATTTATTCGATATACTTAACCATAATAATTTATACAGAATCCATAACGCTGCTGAGTTTAAAATCAAAAAAACAAATGAAATAATCTCTAGATAATGATTATTGCTGATATATTTTCTTACGAACCATCCAAATGCATATAAACCTGGAGGATTAGTTAAGGCATAATTAAACGAGTTTGGAAAAGTAAGAATTAAATCACGATGAGATGTGAAATCTTGCCCTACATATGCATAATTAATTATTCCTTTAATACCTATTAATATGCCGATAGTTGATATTACCATTAACCATAAACGGTCTTCTTTATTATAGTTCGATACAGGCATAGTATTAAATGACATTTAATGTTACCTCTAATTTAATTATAACTGTATGTATTTTAATTAGCAGGCACTTCATAAACTTCGATTAATGCCTTTCCTGCCGTTCCCGAGGTGCTAGTTGCTTGAACAGTATAATTGCCAGGGTCAAGTGTTAGCAAGATAGCTGAATCTAAACTTGTAGAACTCATTAATGCAAACGCACCTGTAGCAGCTTCAGCTGCAATAATTGCAGTATTACCTGCCCACCCAGCATTAGACCCTATAGACACAGTCGAGCTATTAAATACTGTTAACTGTGGGTCAGGCATTACATTATTAACACCATACGCTGTTAACGAGGGTCCAGATACTCTTATAAGAACTGTAGCTGAAGTTGTGCCGCCAATCACAAATCCAGCTGTTAACATACCTTTAGATCCAATTTGCTGTAAGCATGATAAATTAATAAGTTTTGGACTTACTAGTGTATAAGTTCCTGTCGGTGTATTGTCATAAATTTCGGCAAGTGCATTACCGCTTACTCCACTTTTACTAGCTACTTGCACAGTATATGATGCTGGGGTAAGACTCAAAACAGTAGCCGAGTCTAAACTTGTTATATTTTTGAGTGTAAACGCACCGGTTGCTGCATCTGCTGACATAACCTGGATTTGGTTACTCAAAGAAGATGCCCATCCTGAATTTTGATTTAGTACAGATTGATCTTTAAAAATAGTTAGTGTCGGATCCTGTAGGACATTATTAACACCGTAGTCAGTTAATGAAGGTCCAATACCTCTTATTAATAACGACTGATTGCCATTAACATTTGACCCTCCTGTCACAAATCCAAGTGTCAGCATTTGGCTGCCAGGTCCATCTAGCGTCAATACTGATAAGTTTACTAACCTTCCTGGATTTGTAGTTTGAGTTACTTGTAGAGTTGCGGGGCTACTCATTATTGAGCCACTAGAATTGACAACCATACATTGGTAGCTACCAGCATTACTTGCAGAAGCTGTTGTAACTAGTACTGAATTAGTAGCACCTGCTATAGCTAATCCATTCAAGTACCATTGATAAACGGAATTTGTTGTAGCTTTAGTTGATAGACCGCTTGCATTTATAGAAGTGCCTCCAGTATTAACTCCTGTTGCTGTAACACTAAAAGTTACTGTTGAGCCTACGCTTGTTGTATGTGATACCGGTTGTGATGTAATAGCAGGAGCGTTAGGCGATGTTACTGTCAGTATTCCACCATTGCTTGCGTAAGATCCACCTGGGTTAGTGGCTAATACATTATAAGACCCTGAATTAAATGGCTGTACATTCGCAACTGTATAGCTAGTTCCCGTAGCACCTGTAATTGGTATGCTATTGAAATACCATTGATATGTAGGTGCAGGTGTTCCAGTAGCTGCGACTGTAAAAGTTACACTAACACCCGCAGTAACCGATTGAGTTTTAGGATTAGTAGTTATTACTGGTGCTACATAAGGTGTGTTTACAGTAAGAGTAGCAGCATTACTCAATACAGTACCTCCAGAATAAGCTATCGCTACAGTATAATTACCTGCACTAGCCGACTGTACATTTGATATTGTATAACTTGAAGAGGTCGCTCCGGCTATAGGAGTACCATTAAAATACCATTGATAACCGGTTGAAGAAGTTGCTACCACATTTAACGTAACATTACTTCCAGCATTTACAGTTTGGGTAAGAGGTTGGCTAGTAATTGTTGGTATTACTACGGGTGTCACAACTGTAACTGTTGCTGTATTACTGAACAACGCTCCGCCTCCGTAAATAATCTCAGCTGAATAGGCTCCACTATTAGCTAATTGAGCGTTTGTTATTATATAAGTTGAGCTTGTGGCACCTGCTATAGAATTTCCATTCAAAAACCACTGATAAGATACATTAGTATTACCAGTGGTAGATACTGAAAGTGTTACACTTGAACCAGAGTTAACACTTTGGCTAATTGGTTGGGTTGTTATTGTAGGAGGAATGCTAGCAACTTGCTGAGTCAACTGAGCCGTAGCACTAGTTGAAGAGCCTGCAGCATTAGATATAATGCAATAATAACTACCTACATTTGTGGATTGAAAATTGGAAATCGTATAAGATGACGAAGTAGCACCGTTTATTGGAGTACTTCCAAAGTACCATTGATATTGTAAACTTGTAGAGCTAGATGCAGCAACGCTAAGAGTTACATTAGCTGCAGTAGCCACAGATTGGGATAGAGGTTGTGAAGTTATATTCGGTACTGTAGCTACGGTTAATATCACAGTATTGCTTGATATATTACCTGCAGCATTAGTAATGATTACTGAGTATGATCCAGCGTTACTTGGAGTAGCTGAACTTATCGCATAAGTAGACGAAGTAGCACCGGAAATAGCAGCATTCCCAAAATACCATTGATAGGTAAATGGAGCAGTCCCTAAAGCTGACACAGTAAACATTACGCTAGATCCTGCACTCACTGTCTGACTTATGGGCTGTGTAGCTATAGTAGGGGCTGTATTAATTGTAAGGTTTGCAGCGCTACTAGTTGTAGTTCCGACACCGTTATTTACAGTCACAGTATAACTACCAGAATTTGCAGAGGCAGCAGAATTAATTGTATATGATGAATTTGTAGCACCAGATATTGCTACATTATTAAAGAACCATTGATAGGTTAAGGTACCTGCGCCTGTAGCAACGGCAGAGAAAGTAACTGAGCTGCCTGCGTTAACAGATTGCGAGTTTGGCTGAGTTGTTATTGTAGGATTATAAGAAATAGATGAGCATTGAAAAGTAATAGTAGCATTACTTCCCGTGGTCCCAAATAGAGAAGAATCAGCCCTAACTGTAATTGTATCAGTACCAGAAAATCCAATATTAGGAGTATAGTGTAAATTAGGTGCTGTACCTGTTATTGTGCCGTGTGAAGGCTGAGTAATGACTGACCATACTGGTGCTGTGTCAATTGATGAAACTTGTACTTGGAAATCAGATCCCAATCCACTTGTTACTGAAATAGTTTGAGATGTAGCAGAGGGAACCATATCCCAAATAATACCCTCCGGAAGCCAAGCTATTTTGTTTAATGAGCTTAAAACAAAAGGATATGTACCGCCACTTGCTGGTAAAGGTACTGTATCTGTAGTTGCCAATCTAAAGATACGGGAAGGTCCAATAACATTTCCGTTTGGTAAGCGTGCTAACTGTGGTCCGCCTGCTGAAGTTATTCCAGTTGAAGGCGCACCTGATGAAAATGACTGCCAAACATTTGTTGAAGGATAATAAATTTCCCATGTGGAGCTGTTGCCAGAATAGCGATCTCCGGAAACTAAAACTCTTCCGTCATCTAAAACTATAGCCATAGGGTCTAGTCGGGTATAATTCATATTGGCAACCGAACTCCATATACCAGTAGTTGGATTCCATTTTAATGCAGTATTGACTGTTCCTTGATTATTAAATCCACCAACGACCAAGGCAGAGCCATCTGGAAGTCCTACTGTAGCTGATTCGTATAGACCTTGAGGAATATTACCTGAGGCATTCCATGTATTGCTTGCAGGATCAAATACCCATGATTGGTTCGTGCCATTGCTTACTTGCATAATTTTACCAGAGGCTAATTTTGCAAGAATTTGTCCACCTTGACTACTGCTTGGTCCGGTCGATAAAAATTGCCAAGTACCTCCAGTATATAACTGTGAATTTGAACCAGAGTTAAACGGATTATTGCTATTAGCATGATAAGCACTGGATGATAAGATTCTGCTAGAATCAATTGCCATAAAAGTTACTATCTGCGTTCCAGAAGCTAGAGTAGAATGCAAAGACCAAGTGTTTGAACTAGCATCTAAAACATATACTTGTGATTGATATATTCCGCCCAAGGTAGGATCGTTATAAAATCCCCCGCCATTAATAACTCTATCATCTAAGAGTTTTGCTACACCGAAAGCACCACCCTTAATTGTTGGCCCAACTGTAGTAATTTTACCACTAACCAGAGCAGCCACTGATATAGTTAATGATCCAGTAGCAGTACCATTAGCGTTAGATGCCGTAATTGTAACAACTTTTGTTTGAGCAGTTGTGGGTGTTCCTGAAATTAAACCAGTACTTGGGTTAACAGATAGTCCGTTAGGCAAGTCTTGAGCTGTGTAGCTAAAAGGCGAATTACTGGCAGTTATTTGATATGAAAAAGCCTGACTAACAGTACCTGATACGGTTGATGCGCTTGTTATGCTTAAAGCGGAAAGTGGAGTTACAGCTGGTGTACTAGTTGAACTTACACTAGTACCTGTACCATTAGTTGCAGTAACACTAAAATTATAAGAAACGCTAGGATTAAGTCCTATAACACTAATAGGTGAAGCTGAACCTGTTGCTGTAACTGCACTACCACCACCTACTGGAGTAGCAGTAACTGTATAACTACTAATAGAGGAGCCGCCATTATTCACAGGTGCCGTGAAAGTAACACTAACTTGATTATATCCTGCAATTGCTGAAATATTTGTTGGTGCACTTGGTGCAGTGTTTACAATAATTGTAGCTATACTACTAGTTACACTTCCAGTTATAGCACCGGTATTATTAACAATTACCGTATAGGAACCTGCATTTGATGAAGTAGCTGAAGATATAGTATAACTGGCTGAAGTTGCTCCGTTAATATTAACACCATTAAATTGCCACTGATAAGTTTGAGATACGATTGCTCCAGATGCTAAATTTGAGATTGGAGCGATATTTACACTGAGTGTAACATTGGTGCCGCTAGTAACAGACTGTGACTGCGGTTGCGTTGTTATTGTTGGAGGAGAATTTGTAAGAGTGAAAGTAGCAGGATTGCTTGTAACCGATCCCGCAGTATTACTTACAACAACTGTAAGGGTTCCGATATTTTGAGGAGTGGCTATATTTGCGTACGATGAATTTGTAGCGCCAGATATTGCTATACCATTTAAATACCACTGGTAGTTAAGGTTGGTTCCAGTAGCCACAACACTAAATATAGGTTGGCCTGGAAAATTGGCGGATGCAGATACAGGTTGTGTAATGATAACTGGAGGAGCTGCGGGAGTAACTTGAGACGAAGAAGATGAAGGTAATCCTGTCCCAATACTATTAGTGGCTGCCACCGTAAAGGTATATGACATGCCGTTATTTAAACCTGTTATAGTAATTGGTGAATTGGATCCAGTAGTCGTTACTGAGCTTCCACCACCTACTGGAGTAGCAGTAACTGTATATCCAGTAATTACAGAGCCGCCTGTGGAGGAAGGAGGTAAAAAACTAACGGTTGCCTGTCCATTACCTGCAGTCGCAATAATATTAGTTGGTTGATCAGGAGCAACTAAAGGCAAAACTGTAAGAGTGCCCGTATTACTGCCTCCTGTGCTAATAACATTTGTGGCACGAACCCAATAAGTTCCTTCATTTAAACTAGAAATGTTATTAATTGTATATGATGAATTTGTAGCGCCAATAATTGCTGTATTATTAAAATACCACTGATAAGTTATTGGCAAAGTTCCTGTTACGGTTGCTGAAAAAGTGACGGAATTACCTGCATACAAGGTTTGCGATAATGGATTTGTAATAAATACAACTCCGGCTGCGGGTGTTACTGATGCACTAGATGCAGAGTTGGGACTTACTCCTGATGCATTTGTGGCGGTAACTGTAAAAGTATATGCTATACCATTAGTAAGTCCTAATACATTTATTGATGTAGTAGTTCCTGATGCAATTACTGTAGGTCCACCTGCAACAGGCGTTGCAGTAATAGTATAATTCGTAATTGATGTTCCTCCATTATTGCTTGGAGCAGAAAAGTTAACAGTTGCTTGCCCGTTGCCCGCTACTGCAGAAATGTTGGTAGGGGCTGATGGAACTGTAGCTAGCTTACCTAATCGTACAGATCCTATATCGCCAATATATAGAGTGTTTGAATTATCGATACCTAAACCATATAAATTAGCAAAAACCGCATCAGAACCGATACCATTGGAACCAGGCAAAACAGAAACTAAGTATTTCCCTGCAATTGTAGAAACAACTCCACTTGAAATTTTACGGATAACCATATTTTTTTGGTCATTTACAAATACATTTCCAGCTGAATCTACTGCTATACCAAATGGTAGACCAAATTGAGCGGTGCTAGCGGGTCCATCTGTACTCCCCTGCATTCCGACTATGCCTGCAAATACTGACACTTGTCCTAAAGGTGTAACTTTATATACAACATATGAATTTATTCCTGTTACATAAAAGTTACCAGAAGAGTCTATTGATATATACTGTGGTGAAATAGAGGTATCTAATCTTATCGAAGTAACAACACCTGCAGGAGTAATTTTACGTATAAGATTTACATACGGTTCACAAACGTAAAGATTTCCTGCTGTATCGATTGTCATACCTACTGGATAGTTAAATCCTGCGGATGTACCTGTTCCATCAGTAGCACTTTGTAATCCAACTATACCAGCCAATGTAGTAACATTGCCACTAGGTGTAATCTTGCGAATCGTAAAATTTAAAGTATCACTTGTATAAACATTACGATTACTATCGACCGCAATACCTGTTGGGCCATTAAATCTTGCTGAACTACCTATTCCGTCTGCGCTTCCAATATATGAAGCGTTTCCAGCTAAAGTGGTAACTACACCTGATTGAGTAATTTTTCGGATAGTATTATTTTGAGTGTCTGCTACATATACAAATCCGGAAGAATCTATTGCTATACCTTTCGGATATACAAAATTGGCAGCTCCTCCAGTGCCATCTGCGAATCCAGTGAATTGCGCTCCTGCTAGAGTACTTATAGCATATGGAGTTGCGTAATTCACCTGTGCCTGAGTATTACTAATAAAATACCAAAGAGATATTGATGATAAAAAAAGGCTAATGTGTTTAAACATGGAAATGTAAAAATCGGCTTACATTACTATGTTATTTTAATCTTAAATTATAACTATGTAATAAATCTTTATATCTATTTATATAAATATACTTAGATTACCCTTTATATAGCTTTAATATCATCCTTATTTTAAAATTAATGGAATAACGCGCTTAAATATTTTAATCTATTATTAGATTATAGATTGGTGCATCAAAAGTCTGTAAAACCTACATATAGTAACTTAAAATAATTCCCTTTTATACTGTGCTAATGTTTAAGTTAACCAATTAGGTTTCTAGTTAACTAAAAGCTAAGGTTTTGATAAGTTCGTTTAGGCTAAATTTTACGCATGCTTATAAGATTAAATTACTAATTTAAACCTGTATTATTAAATCTTTCATGGTGTTTACATACAAATAGCTTTTTTTGAATAACTAGCAACTAACCTAAATAGTAGTTTTACATCTTTTAATAATATTTATGAATTGAAATTCATATTATATAGATTTGTTCAAATGATAATAATCATGGAGTTCTATATAATTTCTTAGAGCTATATAATATTGAATATTTTATTCTTTATATTGCAGCTAGACCAAAGTTCCTCTTTGATTAAATAAATAGTTTAGAATAATCATCATTTATCTATGATTCCAACTTTTGATCAGCTGTTGCGTCCCGTACTTGCAATCGCAGCAGAGAGAAGAATTACTCGTCGCAGTGCGACTGAGGAGATGGTGAGGATCTTTAAATTATCTCCAGAGGAATCAATGCAAAGAATTCCTAGTGGATCAGCTACCTTAATCGGCAATCGATGTGGATGGGCTATGACGTTCTTAACCAAAGCTGCTCTTATATCAAAAGTCGAAAAAGGTTCTTATGCGGCGACAGAATCGGGTAAGGAATACTTAATAACTCACCCTCAGATAATTACACATAATGATTTGAAACTTATTCCAGGATGGGAAGATGCATGGGAACTTGGTCGACAGAAACGTCGAGAAAGAATTGAATCATCCGTTATAAACAGTGCACCTGAAATTTCTTCATCTACACCCGAAGAAACAATAGCACATAGTATTAAAACTTTAGAGAGCGATCTCCGTTCCAGATTGCTAACTGCGATTCTTGAGCAATCGCCTGAATTCTTTGAGAAACTTGTGTTGCAAGTATTAAAAGCCATGGGCTATGGGTCGGGTAATGAAGATTCATTTAAACACGTGGGGCAATCTGGTGATGAAGGAATAGACGGTCGTATCAATCAGGATGCTTTAGGTCTCGATCAGATTTGTGTCCAAGCTAAGAGGTACGCGATAGATCGCCCCATAGATCGAACTAGTATACAGGCTTTTATGGGTTCACTAGCTGGACATGGTGTAACTAAAGGTATTTTTATAACAACTAGCTTTTTTAAAAAAACAGCGGAGGAATTTGTTACTAGAGGCTCTGCAACCAAAGTGGTATTAGTTGATGGAGATAAACTTATCGATCTTATGATTAGGCATCGAATTGGCACTAATTTAAAGGAAAAATACGAAGTTTTTGAGATCGATAAGAATTATTTTAATGAGGAATGATTTTAAACTTAACACTAGATTCTGTCATTAGTTCTAAATATAAATAATTGAGTGAATTTTATCAGGGGCTATGTTTAACATTTAATATGCCCTCATAATGAACTAGTTCCTGCTCGAGCTAATTAGATTATTACGATCTGGATATTTTGATTTTTTATTTAACAACAAATGATCAATAGCTTTCATCGCTTCTGACTAAATGCTCAGGTTTCTTTGGCGCACCCCAACGTACAACGATCTCTTGTGGCTTAGTTTCTTCGGCAATAGCTATGCCTTGTATTGGCCGCCCCCAGCCACGATCTAATATGGCTGATGCTGCCGAAACCCTAGCTGATGGAGTATAGCTTTCGTTATTAGCTATCTCACAAAGAACATTAATAGCCATTTCGCTCTTCTCCCGAGCTAGATCCTGTACCTTACGCACAGATGTTGTTAATTTTGGCCTGCCGCCTGGGTTTCCTGAAATACCTTTAGTAAACATGTTAATTATAATGTGCTGGTTTGCTTGAGAACAATGCAGTAACAGTAAGACGTTTATTAAAATTTAGGTTTAGATATTAAATACATAAATTAACACCAAAGATTAGATATTAGTGTTTAAGCAGTCTATAATAACATCTATAAGAATTGGCTGCCTTTAAAATGCTTCGCTCACGAGAGGCTTATTTAGGTTAAATTTAAATTATTTAACAATTATGCGATACTTTGCCAAAAGTATATGCAAATACATAGCGCTTGGTATATTGAATAAGTGTACTGATATTTACGTTATTAATATGCTTGTAAGTCATTTTATTAGATGCTGTTACATTTGAAGTTGTTATATAAATACGTTTCTAAGACTTATTTAATATCACAGACAGTGTCTATCTGTAGCAATTTATATTAAAATCAAATTCTTACACAATTTAAGAGGCAACACACAACAGGTTAATACCCTGCACAACATTTCAATTTTAAAACATTTTCAGTTCTAAATTCTAAGCAACTTTCTTTTCAGAAATAAGGCTCCAAATATGGCTAGGCCAGTGATCTAGTTGATCTATAGAAAGCAAACCCAACTTTTCAAGATAACGCCACATGTCATGTATAATTAAAGAATCCTCCTTACCATTAAGTGCCAAGAATCGCTGTACTCTTTGCCAAGAAGATTCCTGCTCATTAAAAGCATTGTCCGGTACAAGGAATATGGGTTGATCAGCTCTTTCGTAATTCTCCTTATTTATTCTACCCTTAATAAGACAGTTAGTGTTGGGATTTCCCACAACTGGTGTTGTATCTAGTTGCGCTTTGTCCTGAAATTCATGTTTTCCATGTGTACTTGGATTTCCCAGTATAGGTACATTATTTGCTGACCTACGATTTCGCTTCTTAACAGGCTTATGCTTTCTTGGTTTTGTTAATTTAACATCACCATGTGGGTAAAGATTAATAATTGGCTGCCACTCAGGTGATTTAACATTCAATACTGCAAAAGGAGCCACCCAATAAACATTAGATTTAAATCCTATCCTATCCCTCCAAGAACCATGATGTGAGATTATACTATAAAACTCCAATTCATATATAGCATTTCTTAATCTGTCATCCCCCCATGGTTTATTTACATTAGTAATTAAATTACGCCCTCCTAACTTTTCTCTTAAAGCATCAAAGCTAAAGTAGCTAAATCGATTATGACGGCATGAAGCACAATCTGCCATTGCTGCCCAAAGCATTTTGCCGTCACTACTTAGATCATAACCACAATCTCTAAATAAAATAGCGGGTATATCACTATTTAACTGCAAAGTCATAAAATCTGCCGAAAGAGTTCTTTAAAAAATGGCTCAATATTGACAAGTGAAACATCATTGCTGCTCAATTTTGCGCATATTTCACCTAAATCTTTAAACTGTAGCCCTGTTTTATCCAAAAGACCTATAATGCTAAATATTTCTGCATTAACACCCGCAGACTTCAATTGATTAAGCCATTTCTCTCCAGCTTTAGTACCCTTATTTAAGTCAGTGTCGGCATGAGGAACTATTCTCACTCTTCTGCCTTTTAAACGGTTAACAGCACGCTCTGATATTGATCTAGATGTACCTGTTAAAAAGCAAAAGCCAATATTTTTAGCGTTTTTACCTGTAAACATAAATGCAAGTTCCATTGCAGCTAAAAGATCACCTTCCCCTTCGACTAAAATAACCAAATTTTCATCTTCTAAGCTGCCGCACCCTATAGGCCAATTTATGTCTTTGCCATTAGGTGGTGTTAAAACAACCGACTTAGGTTTATTAGCAAAACTCCAATTTTTACCATCTAATCTTCTAGCCTGAGCATTAACTCTAAATGTATCTGTCATTACCCATATTGGAGTTCTTATATCTGGGTATAGAGGACTTTGAGCATACCACAAAATCTTACGATCAATTGCTTCCCTGACTCCATTATCGCTAGGTAGCTCACGTATTTTCCTAATATTCGCTACAACATCATCACCAGGAACCACTAGCGGTGGTAAATTAGAAACTTCTTTTTTTTGAGGTTTAGAACGGTATTTATTCTTATGTAAAATAACATTTGAGCTAACCCCTCGCGCAAGCTTGAGAAACTCAATACAAGCCGCCTTGTTATCTATCTTTAGCACTTCTGCTATTAAATTTATCTGATCACCACCTTTACCTGCACCATGATCATACCATTTATAACCTTCTTTATCTATAGACAGTGATGGATTTCTATCACCTCGCCAAAAGGCTTTCTGTTGAGTCTTACGACCGATAAATGGCCATGATAAAGCATGCGCAACATCCCAAATAGTAAAACGCAACTTTGCAGAATATAAAACTGAAGTGCGGTCGGCCATTAGTTGGTCCCTCCATTAAAATTTACTATTTTATGCTTTGCTTCAAAAGCTTCTATATCCGCTTTAGCAATGCGGATTGATTTACCAATACGAAGACCAGGTAGTCTCTTCTTGCGAACCATTCTACGAATAGATTCGGGATGCATTGCCCATCTTTGACAGAGCTGCTGTGGGTTAAGATATAATGTATGTTCCATGATGAAACCTTAACATGCATACTACTAATGCGCATTAGGTACTACCCGCCGCAATCCATTCTACATCATGGCGACTTTCCACAAAACTATCTCTATCAATTAATTACACGCATTCAAAATTTGGATAAATACTATCTATAGCAGTCTTAATTCTATCAAAAGCTCTATATATTTTTGTGATTTGTTTATGCTTCCTGCTTCGTTCCCTAAGAAGCTTTTTTGCAATTCGATTACGATCATCAAAACCCTCTCCAACCTTTACTTTGTCGTATATTTCCCAAACAGCGAGATGACATGCATCTTTATAATCATAATTATTTTTCATCCAATCTTCTATAAGCAAAAATGCTCTCCAATCAGACTTAGTACCCAAAGTTCGGCCTGTTGGCTTAAACCATTTAGTCTCTCCCTTCGGCTCCCCGATAATCTTA
>Ga0364907_10433_pt1 | contig 12300 bp, 12 predicted proteins | sample ExccelJu500002D3_2_FD_206960 | JGI IMG/M metagenome (GOLD analysis project Ga0364907, IMG submission 206960) | Enriched cells from Trout Bog Lake Hypolimnion, Wisconsin, USA - BchlTB.July02.5000.02.D3 | ecosystem: Environmental > Aquatic > Freshwater > Lake > Hypolimnion/Profundal zone | place...
TGTTTCTAGCGTCCCTGTTTTTAAGAAGGCGGAACGGATCGAGTCTTCAGGGTGTTTGATTTTATGATCCACAGTCACTTTCAATCCTGAAATTTCGAGCTCCTCTTCAATCGCTTTCAGAAAGGGGAGGAGATTGAAGTGAGGATCTGGTTTAAGAAGAGAAAAGTCAAGATCCTCGCTGAATCGATTCAGACCGTACAAAATGCGAAGAGCCGTTCCCCCATAAAAAGCAGCTTGTTCAAAAAAATTCGCTCTCCACAAACCCATCAGGGTGATTTCTTGCATGATTTCTTGAATAGCTCCCTCGTAATCTGTTTTCGATTGGGGGGTATAACTTTTTAACATTTCTTCAATGACTTGACTCATAATTCACTCAGCAAGAGGATGCTCCTTTTTTTATAGACTTTTGCGATCTCACAAAAGACTTTTTTATTTAGTTCTTGAAACAGAGTTTCGTCCACTCGCATTTCTTCAAAAAGATAGAAACGAAGTTGTTCTGATGTTCGGATGCCCGGTGTCCGATATACAAGATCAGCAAGAGCTTTCTCTCTAGAGGCAATCAAATATCCCCCCTGCTCTCCTAAATCTCTGTATTCTATCCCAATTTTAAATTTTTCCCGGTTGATGGCCCGATATTCAAAAATCCCCAGGGGCGTTTGAAAGGTTTTCGTATTGCCTATAGTCAGACATGTGATGATGGAGGCTCTCTCAGCGATGAGTCCATAACGATTGAGGGCATATTCAAAAGAGACGCAAGAAGGTCCGTAGAGAACATGGGCCACCATCTCGAGGGATAAGGGGTTTTTACGCCAATGCTCTCCAAACACATATAACCCTTTTTTTATCCTAACCATCTTACCTTCAGCAATCAGGGATCTAACCTTGTCTTTTGGTTTTTTATAATCTTTAAGCCAATCAGCAATGCACTGATAGTCAAATACTTCCGACTTAATACGACGTCTAAATAGCTCGAACTCCATCGAACTTGATTATATGCAAGTTTTCCCCAGATAGTCCAGAAAAAATGGATTTTCTGGGGAAAACTTGCAGGATTATCCGAAAGGGGTTTCGTCGGTAGTGTGTAACTCCAGGTGTTTTAAGATATTAGCTCCCTCATCCGGCTCAAAGTCATCCATGGTGATGTGTCTGTGTTTGCTAGTCTACATGATCGCGCAGAGGTATTTACGTCAAATTAAGGTGGGCTCCCCCACCCCAGTGTCACGGATTCTGTATTGATGAATGTGCGTTGAAATTTGATGACTAACGCTGTCCCACCTGTGTCCCATTTCGGGTCAGGTGGGGTCAGTTTTTGAACTCCATTTTCGGAGCTGTTTTGTCTATGAGATTTGGGGGCGGCTGGACGCATTCAGAACTTTTAACTGGAGGGCTTTACCGCTTTCCGCTATGATTTTTTCAAGAAAATTATCTCAAAGAGGCTCTCACGTCTAATAGCGAAGTCATTAAAAAAATGAATTCTAAAATATGAATCGTTGGTTCATTGCCTTTATTTTGTACACTGGACTCGTCTCTGCCGATCTTTCTAAAAGCGAGCGGCTGATTGAGCACGTGAAAATCTCCATAGTCCATGCAGAGATGGGCATCTCTCGGCTCCCTAAGGAAGCTTTGGATATTCCTGGAATGAGCAGTCCTAAAGTGCGGCATCTGCTCAATAATCTTTGCTCTTTGCCCGAGACCTCATATCTAGAAATTGGGTGCTGGAAAGGATCCACTTTAGTGGCGGCCTTGGCTGGCAATTCGATGGAGGCGATTGCTTTCGATAACTGGTCAGAACTTTGGCAAAACGGAAACTCTCCGAGAGAAGATTTCTTCCTGAACGTGACCCCTTATCTCCAAAACGGCTCTCTCCGATTTTTTGAACGCGACTGCTTTGCGCTGGGCGAACTGTCCCCCTTTTTTCAAAAACCGATCAACGTCTATTTTTATGACGGCAATCACTCAACATCTTGCCAAAAAAAAGCCTTCACAGTTTTCAACTCGATTTTAGATGATTGCTTTATTGCGATCGTGGATGATTGGAATTGGGAATTTGTTCAACAAGAAACCCGCGATGCTTTTCATGAGCTGGGGTACCAAATCCTTTTTGAACAATCGTTTTTGACCGATTTTAATGGAGATGATCAAACATGGTGGAATGGATTGTATGTCGTTGTGATTCAAAAGCCCTTGGAGTGACTATGCGTTTTTTTCTGATTTTTTTCCCTCTTATTGCCTTCGCGCTTCCCCACCCCTACGATTTCATTGAAGTGCTCCCCCAGTGGCCTTTTGGTTATTATACAAACCGGTTGATGATCGACGAGCTTTTCCAAAGACAGGATATCCGGACCGTGATCGAGGTGGGAAGCTGGGCAGGAGGAGGGTCTACTCGCCACCTAGGAGAGCAGCTTCAGACAAAAAATGGGGTCCTCTACGCAGTTGATACTTGGCTAGGGTCCAGCACGCAACAGCCAGGACAAGTCCATTTTATGCCCGTTTTGGATCACATCTACCAACAGTTCCTTTCCAACATGATCGCCTGGAATCTCGCTGACACGGTCATTCCCGTTCGAATGAGGAGTGTAGAGGCCGCTCGGGCTTTAAAAATAAAAGCCGATCTCATTTACATCGATGGAGAGCATACAGCCGAAGCGGTATATGAGGATCTGGTCGCTTGGCTTCCTCACCTCAATCAAGGGGGGATTTTTTGCGGAGACGACTGGGGCTGGGAAAGTGTGAGAGAAGGTTTGGAAAAATTTGCAAAAGAGCGCAATTTCCAGATAGTGCCCAATGAGAATTTTTGGGAACTGATCGTCATTCCCTGATCTGATTTAATACGAGAGAAAGATCGAGATCGTGGATGGTTCCAGCAAAGTTTCCAAACATCCCTAATTGGTACGACGTCTCTTTGGAAATGAATCCCCGATCCGACATGATGCATCGATAATCAAGCCCTCTTGCCTCTGCGAAGATCCGATAGTCAACCGTATGAGTGCTAGGGGGGAAAATCTCGATGACTTTGGCTGAGGGAGGTAAAAATAGGACGTGGCTTAACCCATTTCCATGGACACTGATCAGTACATCGGTGTTTCCTATCACACGAATCTGCTCCTGGAAAGAAAGCTTGGCAAAGTCCTCTACTCTCAAAGCGACATCCCTCATTGTCTGGATGGAGGCGAGGAGCATTTCTTCCAGTTCTGGCGCCAAGGCGCGGGGAAGGGGCCTTTTCAAATAGGTGACTCGTAAAAAAGGACTCTGTTCAATCCTCGTCCCCGCATAAGCATAGACCCGCTCTGCCATTCGCTCAAGGGCGTCTCGAGAAAAATAGCGGCGAGAAAATCCCAACATTCTGCCTAAATTCCCACTTTCAGGACGCGTTTCAGCAATGCCTCGATCCGATGTGAGAGCCCGTTCAAAGCAGACTGTCTTCCCTCGATATTCGTCCAGAAATTGGAGCCACGTTTTGACCTCCGCATTGGGAAAGAGGGCGCGCAAGAGGTGCTTATTGATCTCATTGGGTCCTGGCCATACAACGGGCCACACAGTCCCTGCTATCGCCCACTCTTTCTCGCCTGCAGAAGCCAACACGATCTGCTTCACATCGGAAAAATGTTCGTTCCCGTAAAAAGCCCAATGGCCGACGATATGCTCTAAGATATGAAAAAAATGGTAGGAGCAGCAGATCGTCCGGTCCATTTCAAAGAGAAAAAGAGTTGTCCCCTCAACAGGCAAAGCCCCTTCCAGAGGATCTTTTTGACTTTTAAAGAAATATCCCCTCGGATCGGATAGAGTGATCGCTTTCCCGGGAAATGCGTTTAGATCCCCCAACGTGATGAAGGTTGAGTTTTCTTCTTTGAAGTAAAGGTTTTCAAAGTAGCAAAAGGGGGTCGGAAATTCATGAAATGCTGTACGGGGAGACTCTCCCCATATCACTGCGGCAACCAGAAAAAAGCAAAGAAGCGCGCAACGGCGCAACTCTTCAAGCCAAAAAGGGGCGTAGAGTTTGTCGCGTGAGAATGTTTGCCTTTCGAACTCCTCCCGCTTTGCCTCAAGAAATGGGGGGATCGCTTCTGCCCAATCCTCCACAACGACTACCGGCAGCTCCCGATAGAGTGGATTTAAGGCCGAACTCTTCACAATCGGATAGCAACCGAGGAGCAAAGCCTCCCAAGTTCGATGACAATCAGCCCCATTGCCAGGAGGACTGGGGACAAATACCGATTCCCCAAGATCTTGCAAATAATCTTTGAAGGAGACCCGCTTTGTAAAAGGAACTCCGAGCTCCCTAAAATGGGCCGTGCAATCGGCTCTATTTGGAAGCGGCGTATAATTGAGGTAACAGAAAATGGACCTCTCCTCTTTTTCCCGAGACAAGGTCTCCCCCTGCTTAAGTAACTCGATATCCCCATGAGGCCAGCAGCTATTGGCCGCTCCAACCGGAATAGGGATCAATTTGGGAGAGGGGGCCCTATCGATATTCTGAACAAACCAAGCGCCCACTTTCTCCTCTTCTAGAAGATCCTCAAAAGGGCCTGGCATTGGGTGGTCAGCCCCATAACCGTAATTCGCCGTAACAAGGACAACTCTCTCCCGAATTTTAGGTAAGATTCTCTGGATAAAATCTTTTAAGCAATTGTAATCGACGAAAATCGTATCTCCCCGCTTCACCCCCTCCGCGTTGAAGCGAACAGGCCCATTTCCATAATCGGTATTGAGCATTTTCCAATCGCAACAAGAGATCCATGTATACCCAGAAAGATAGGGATAGCTTGTTTTCCCTCGAAAAGAAAAAAACGGCATCGTCATCTTTGAACCTCCAAAACGATCTCTTCAAAATCCTGGACATAGGCATGGACCCGATCGCTCAAGCGCTGTAGAGCCTCTTGAGAGAGGAGTCGGTAAGCCGCGCCTAACATCTTGTTGATCGACATGCATTCAGCAGAAGCAAAACAAAGAGCTCTATCCGACGTGAGGGCCCGTTCAAAACAGAGTGTTTTCCCCTCGCATTCTTCCAAGAATTGCCGCCACGTCTTTACTTCGGCATTGGGAAAAAGAGCTCGCAATAGATGCCGATTGATTTCGTTCGGCCCTTCCCAATGCCAATCTTCCAATCCCCCATCAGCCGCCAGGACGATCCGGCGAACTTCCTCAGAGTGCTCATCTCCATAAAAAGACCAAAGAGCGCATATGTGTTCCAAGAGGTGAAAGAAATGGGCGAGATAGGTCCTCGTACTCTGGCTCTCAAACAGAAAAAAAATCGTCCCCGCAACTGGCTTACTCTCGATCGGCGCTTCTAACGCCTTGAGAAAATAGCCCCTCCCTTTTTCAGAAGCAATCGCCTTTTTTTCTGTAAAAAAAGTGGATGTCTCTGCCTGGAAACAGAGATTTTCAAAATCACAAAAGGGAAGCGGAAGCTGTTGGCAGAAGGCAAGAAGAAAGCAAAATAATCGATTGTACATTTCTTTTTTTTAGACTATCATAGCCTAAAAACCAAAAAACTCCTATTCGTTTTATGAAATCTTATCGCATCTGCAGCTCTAGAATCGTCTATGAAATTCTCAATACCGAAGTGATCGCGATCGACTTTCACACGGGCAACTACTATGCCATCATTCACGTCGCAAAACAGATTTGGCAATTGATCGAGCAGAGTCTTCCCCTGGATCAAATCGGTGAAATTATTTCCAATCAGTATCAGCTTGATCTCGCTAAAATTTCGGCTGATCTCGAGCTATTTATTGGAGAGCTTGTTGCAGAGGGACTCATTGCAGAGTGTTCAGTAGAGGGGTTCGGAACACCGATCCCCTTTGACTCTGAAGGTTGGGAATACGATGCGCCCGGATTGCAAAGGTATACCGATATTCAAAATCTCCTGCTGCTCGATCCGATTCATGAAGTGACGGATGCGGGTTGGCCAGAAAAATTGGAGTCTCTGAAGACTTGAGTTCTCCCACCGACTTTTTTCATCTCGCCCATGAAAATTTCCTCTCCTCTGCAAATGGACGGGAAGAAGTTCGCATCTTTTATAAAATAGCCGGTTTCGCAATCTCTCTTGTTTTTGCTGGGCGGGAGTTGGTTGATTCTCTCACTTCGGCGCTTGCGCATTTGAAAACGGAGCCCTCAGAACACCCAGATTTCACTCTTTGCGTTTGGGATAGCCCTCACGGAGAACTGCCCTGGTCCCCCTACTCAGTCAAAAGCCGAGGGGAAGTGGACGGTTATAACACGGATCAGATTTACACCGTTCTCGATGTTCATACCAAAGTGCTTCACCTATTCGATAAAAGAAGACATCTTGCCCTGTATTGGGTCAAAGATCGGACGCAACTGCCCTGGTGGATTGGGGGTTCCCCCCTACAGCTTCTTTTCCATTGGTGGCTCCGAGACCGCGGCATTCAATTGACCCACGCGGCAGCCGTTGGGTATTCGAAGGGAGCTGTTTTGCTTGCAGGAAAAAGCGGCTCAGGGAAGTCTACCACCTCGCTGAGCTGTATGAAAGCGGGGATGAGCTACTTGAGCGAAGATTATTGTCTCCTGACCGACTTGCCCGACATTTGGGTCCACACGATTTACAATTCTGCAAAAATTGAGGAAAGAACGCTCCAGCAGTTCCCTGAACTCGAAAAGCAGATTGAAAATCCGCACCGCAAAAAGGGGGATAAAGGGTTTCTGTTCCACTCTAAATTCCAGCCCGAGAAAATCCTTCAGGCGGCTCCCTTGAAGGCGCTCCTGACCCTCAAAATTGAAGCGAGGAAGGAGAGCTATCTGGAACCTATTTTCCCCGATGAAGCGATCGGTCCTCTATCGATTAGCACGATGTGGCAATTGACCCATACAGGTCCAACCGTATTCAACCACCTGAAAAGAGTCGCTCAATCTCTTCCCTGTTATCGGCTCCATTTAGGAAGCGATCTAGAAGATGCGCCTCATTGGATCGAGGAGTTGCTGTGAAGATTTTGTTTTGGACGGATGGATTTTGGCCTCGCATCGGAGGAATAGAAACGCAAGGGCTAAAATTTATCCAGAGGTTGCAGGAAAAAGGGCACGAATGTCTCGTCATTGCTCAAAAAGACAATCCTCGAGAAAAAGAAGAGGAGATCTATTCGGGAATCAAGATCAGAAGATTTGATTTCAACAAGATCATCCTAAAGCAAGACCTAAAAAAGCTTCGCCCCATTGAAGCCTATCTAAATTGGGCCATACAACATTTCCAAATTGACGTCGTTCATTTAAATACATGCATCGGATGGAGCGCCTTTATTTTCTCCCTCTTTAGAAAGAGGTTCTCTCTGCCCATCATTCTTACAGTCCATGCCCCTTTTTATGATCGAGATAAGATCAATCCCATGGTTGCGAAAATCTGCGCGCAGGTAGATCAAATCTGTTGCGTGTCAAAGTGGGTCCTCAAAGAGATGGAGCTCCTGATTCCAAATAGCTCGATGAGACTGATTTATAATGGGCTCCCCCTGTTTGAAATGGTCCCTACTCCCCTCGATTTTTCTCGTCCCACTTTCTTGCTGCTCGGGCGCTTTACCTCTGAAAAGGGCTTTTCGACAGCCGTTGAAGCATTCGCTTTTCTCAAAAACAGCATCCCCGATGTCCGACTTCTGATCGCGGGAGAGGGACAAGAAAAAACCCATTTAGAACAATTGATCGAGAAGTTTGATTTGGAAGATTCGATTGAATTTACAGGCCCGCTCACAAGAGAAGAGGTACCTCGTGTCATTAATCGAGCAACCGTGGTTGTGGTCCCCTCTTATTTCGAGTCTTTTGGGCTCACCGCAGTTGAAGCCATGCAAATGCAGAGGCCTGTCATCGCTTCCGCTGTCGGCGGCTTGCCAGAGATCGTTGTAGATGGGAAAACCGGTCTTTTAGTCCCTCCGAAAAAACCAATGGCGCTTTATAGAGCCATGGAAAAGCTACTTCAAGCTCCAGAGAGCGCCATCCAAATGGGAGTGGAAGGACGTCGTCTTGCAATGGGGCAATTTACACTAGATAACAACATCTCTCAATACATAAGCTTATATAAAAAACGATGAAAGTTTTGTTCTGGACAGACGGTTTTTGGCCAAGGCTCGGCGGGATTGAAACACAAGGCTTTCAGTTCATTGCAGCGATGCAGAAAAAAGGGCACGGATATAAAGTGTTGGCTCATAGAGATCATACAGGCTTTGAAGAAGAGGAAATTTATCGGGGGATCCCGATCAAAAGATTCGATTTCAACGCGATCATTGAGAAACGGGATCTAAGCTTACTTCGGAAGATTCAGAGCTACTTAGAAGCGCTCCTGAAAGAGTTTATGCCCGACATCATCCACTTAAATGCAACCTCAGGCGGAGCTTCCTTCGCTTTCCTTACTTTGCAGAAAATGTTTCGCCTACCCGTTATCACAACGATTCACGCTCCCGCCCTCTATGAAAATACGTTTGCTCCCCTCATCGAAAAAATCGTCTCTTCATCCGATCAGATCTGCTGTGTATCGAATTGGGTCTTAGGAGAAATGGAAAAGCATCTCCCTACTCTGAAGAGCAAACTGAGGACGATTTATAACGGGTTGCCGCTACCAGAAATCGCTCCGACTCCCCTCTCTTTTTCACCTCCCATCCTCTTATTATTTGGCCGGATCGTCAAAGAAAAGGGGTTCGATACAGCGATTCACGCTTTTTCCCATCTACTTAATAGCCACCCTAACGCAAGGCTGATCATCGCCGGCGGCGGCCCGCTGAAAGCTTCCCTCCAAAAACTCGTAGAGGAACTCGATTTGAGCTCCTCGGTCACTTTCACAGGCATCTTGAGCGACAGAGAGGTCATTTCTACGTTTAATCAAGCAAGTATTGTGATCGTCCCTTCATTGATTGAGTCTTTTGGGCTGGTGATCCTAGAAGCCATGCAAATGGGACGTCCGGTCATCGCCTCTCGAGTGGAAGGGATCCCAGAAGTAGTAGTCGATGGAGAAACAGGAATCCTGGTTCCTCCCGCCTCCCCTCTAGCTCTCTGTCAGGCGATCCAGTCCCTCTTAAAAAATCCCGAAAAGGCCCAAGAGATGGGAATCAAGGGAAAGCAAAGGGCCATCCAGCACTTCACAATCGAGCAAAATGCAGATCAATACGAACGATTATATAATACCATTTATCAAAAATAAGGTTTAGGAATGCGCAACAGATTTTGCCGAGGACCGAAGCCTGGAGCGAAAGGTTAACTCGAGGAGAATTGCCTTGAGTGAAGGCGATGGCCCGCAGGTAAAAGATGTCCGCAGTTCTGAAGTTTAATTTTGATAAATGGTATAAAGCGATACGCAAATGAAGATTCTCTTTTGGACAGACGGCTTTGCCCCTCGAATAGGCGGCGTTGAAACACAAGGATTCCAATTTGTCTGCGGAATGAAGAAGAGGGGCCATCTATGCACGGTCCTGGCCCAAAAAGACCACGCAAAAATCAGCGCCGAAGAGAACTATCAAGGCATTCAGATCCAGCGGTTTGATTTCAATGAGATCATAAAGAATAAAGACATTAAAAAAATTGTCCCGATCAATGCCTACTTTCAATGGATTGTGGAAAAGTTTCAGCCAGACGTGATCTATTTAAATACCCTCGCAAATGGGAGCGCGTTTCTGTTTTTGCTTTTTCGGAAGATATTCCAGATGCCCGTCATCGTCACTGTTCACGCTCCCTACTATTGGGACGGCATACCCCCTCTTGTGGGACAAATTTGCTCATCTGTTGATTGGATCTGCTGCGCATCGAATTGGGGACGCTCAGTAATGGAACAAGTTCTGCCCCATCAAAGAGATAAAATGAAAACGATCTACTATGGCTTATCGCTCCCCAAAACAGAGCCAACGCCCCTCCCTTTTGATCCTCCTACTGTTTTACTCCTGGGTAGATTCTCTTCAGAAAAAGGCTTTGAGATTGGAATTGAAGCATTTTCCCTTCTCAAAAAAAGTGGCTCTAACGCCAAGTTACTCATAGCGGGCGAGGGCGATGAGCGTCCCTTTTTGGAACATTTAGTGGACCGCTTTCATTTAAGAGCCGCCACCCAATTCACGGGGAAAATCCCCCGGCACAGCGAAGAGGTCTACTCCGTCATCAACCGCGCGAGCTGCGTCGTCATGCCCTCAAATTTTGAAGCCTTTGGGCTCGTTGCTCTAGAAGCGATGCGAATGAAGCGGCCTGTGATCGCTTCAAACGTCGGAGGACTGCCTGAACTGGTTGTGGATGGAGAAAGAGGTCTTTTGGTTCCTCCCAAAAACCCGACTGCCTTTTTTCATGCGATGAAAAAGCTCCTCGACGATCCAAAGGGCGCAATTGAAATGGGAGAACGGGCAAAGAGCTGGGCAACCCACACATTTCTCCTCGAAGAAAATCTGAACCAATACGAACATTTATTTGAGGATTGTATATGCCTTCGGTCAGTGTAATTATGGCTGTTTATAATGGAGAAAAATACTTAAGTGAAGCGCTAGATAGCATTCTTGCACAAACCTATCAGAAGATAGAGATCATCGTCGTCGATGATGGGTCTTCGGATCGAACTAGAGAAATCGCTCAAAGCTATGGGACTCAGGTGCGCTACGCCTTCCAAGTTAACCAAGGACAACCCTCTGCCCAAAACCACGGTATTTCCTTAGCTAGAAGCTCTTATATCTCATTTTTGGATGCCGACGATCTCTTCGAAGCCGAAAAAAGCCACCTCCAAGTCGCTTTTCTGGAAAGCCACCCCGAAATCGATTTTGTCCTCGGCTATCTCGAGCAGTTTATCAGCCCCGATATCTCTCTGGAAAACCCAAAAAAATGGTTCTGTCCTCCAGGCATGAGTCCCGGTTATTTGGCCATCGCCGGCCTGTTTAGGAAAGAGTGCTTTGAGAAAGTGGGCTTATTCAACGAGAAGCAGCAGATCGGACTTTTCATCGATTGGTATATGCGCGCAGAAGAAAAGGGGCTTAAAAACAGCCTAATCCCCCAGAAAGTATGCCGTAGGAGAATTCATGAAAATAATATGACCATTCATGCTCAAAATTCCCGCCTGGAGTATATACAGATTGTAAAACAAGCGTTCCACAGAAGAAAACTGAGCGGATCTTTTGGCTACTCGTAGCTGGCCCACTCGGGAGCAAACAAGGCTGCTTCGAGCATGCCTTTTCAGAGGCTCTCTTGCACAAAGAGCGTGGGCTGAATGGAAGGCCCGAGTCAATTTTGACAAAATTGATTACGCCTCTTACAAGCTGCTTCCTTTAATTGCCCGGAATCCTGATCTCCCTCAAGATCCTCTCTTTGAACGGTGTAAAGGGGTCTACCGGAGAACGTGGGCAGAAAACCATGTCCATTGGAAAAAGCTTCTTCCCACATTCTCTTATCTAATTGAATATAAGGTAGATAAAATCATTCTTCTCAAAGGGATGGCAATGGCTCTCGCCTATTACCAAGATTTCGGAGCCCGTGTGATGGGCGATATCGATATTTTAGTTCCGAAAAAACAAATGGGTCTCGTTCACAGGTCTCTGTCCAATGCGCATTGGGAGCAAAAGTACTCACGGATCGATGTCGAAAATCCCGAGCATTTAAGTCGTTGGCATGCGCTAAATTATAGTCACCCTTTGAAGATGCAGCTCGATGTACACTGGTCTTTCATTGAAGAGAATTGCTCTTTGCTCGACAGCGCTGTTTGGAAAGAGGTGAAACTGCTTCTCGGCCAAACCATCCCTCTCTATACACCAGATCCAACCGATTTATTATTGCAGGCTTGCATCCACGGCATTAAACCGAGCCCCGTTCCTCTTATTCGGTGGGTTGCAGACGCAATGACTCTTCTGAAAGTAGCGGAAAAAAGGATCCGTTGGGATCGGCTCATCGAATTAGCCAAGATCAGCTCTTTGACCCTTCCCCTCTCATTGGCTCTGGAGTACTTAATCAAAGAATTTGAAGCCCCTATCCCCAAAAAAATCATGACTCAGCTCCGGGCTACCCCCTCCGTGCGTCTCCAATATCTGGAGTACCGAGCTACCCAGCGTCCCTCTCCCCACCTTGCCAATTGGTACCGGTTTTGTCTCAACCGCGGCTATCTGACGCGCACCCGTCAAATTTTGGAGATCCCAACTTATCTAAGGATCACGGCACGACTCCGCTCTTCTTGGCAAATCCCCTTCTATGCCATTTATTGGATTTTCAAACGCCTTGCGCGTAAAACGCGATCCCTTCTTGCAATCCGCCCCAAAAAACACACTTCCCTTCACTGAGAACCATCGCTTTATTGCAAAAATGTTGAAGAATTTCAGTGGAGTGAGAAGTGAGGACGAGGATTTGACTCTT
>Ga0364907_10324_pt2 | contig 12201 bp, 5 predicted proteins | sample ExccelJu500002D3_2_FD_206960 | JGI IMG/M metagenome (GOLD analysis project Ga0364907, IMG submission 206960) | Enriched cells from Trout Bog Lake Hypolimnion, Wisconsin, USA - BchlTB.July02.5000.02.D3 | ecosystem: Environmental > Aquatic > Freshwater > Lake > Hypolimnion/Profundal zone | place...
GCAAGCTGTCGGTCGGGAAAACACACCTCCTTTGTGGTAGAGATTCCTCTTCTATTCGAGATCGGAGGGGAACCATTTTACGATTGTATTATCGCCGTGCTGACAGACGAGGCAGTAGCCCGTCGAAGGTTTGAGCAGGCAGGATTCACATCACAAGAGTATGTAAGGCGGATGAGACGGCAACTGAGCCCCCATCAAAAAGCAGAGCGCTCTCAATACACCCTTCAAAACAACACAACTCTCGACGATTTGAGAAAACAGGTCGTCGCGTTGAACAAAATCATTAACCCCCTAGGCAAACCCTCATGAACCAAGATCAGCAGACAGAACCCCAAAACGGCTCCCCAACTGAACCCACCCCTCAAACCCCTCCAAATTTCGAAGCTGTCGTTCGAATCTCCGACTTGCAACGGATGAGCATCGACCAGCTTCAAGCTTATGCACGGAGCATCGGGCTTAAGCACACAGCCCCTCTCACTAAATCGGGCGTGGTATTCGAAATCGTCAAGACGATCTCGGAGAGGCCCAATGAAGTTCTCTACGCTGAAGGCACACTCGAAGTGCTGCCGGATGGATTCGGATTCCTCCGCTCTCCCAATTACAACTATCTCCCTTCTGCCGAAGACATCTATGTCTCCCCTGCGCAAATCCGCCGTTTCGACTTGAGGAAAGGGGACACCATTTTCGGCTCCATCCGCTCTCCAAAAGACAAAGAAAAATACTTCGCGATGCTGAAAGTGGAAAAGATCAACGGCAAGACCTTTGAGCAAACGCGCGACCGCGTCCTTTTTGAAAACCTGACCCCTCTCTATCCCAACAAGCGTCTCGTCATGGAGACGACCCGGGATAAATTTTCGACCCGCGTTCTCGATCTCGCTTCCCCTATCGGGAAAGGTCAGCGCGCCCTCATCGTCGCTCCTCCTAAGTCGGGCAAAACGATCCTGATGCAGAACATCGCAAATGCCATCGAAGTCAACAGCCCAGAGGTCGTCCTGCTCGTCCTCCTCATCGACGAAAGACCTGAAGAGGTCACCGATATGAGCCGCACAGTAAAAGGAGAGGTCATTGCCTCCACCTTCGACGAACCACCTGAGCGCCACGTCCAGATCGCCGAGATGGTCATCGAGAAAGCCCGCCGCCTCGTAGAATGTGGATACGACGTCGTCATCCTTCTCGACAACATCACCCGCCTTGCCCGCGCCTATAACACTGTCCAACCCCACTCAGGCAAGATCCTCACCGGCGGTGTCGACGCGAATGCCCTCCACAAGCCCAAGAGATTTTTCGGAGCTGCCCGCAATGTCGAACAAGGCGGATCTCTCACCATCATCGCGACAGCCCTCATCGACACTGGCTCGCGGATGGACGAGGTCATTTTCGAAGAGTTCAAAGGAACCGGCAACATGGAACTCGTCCTCGACCGGCGCCTGGCCGACCGTAGGATCTTCCCTGCGATCGATCTCATCAAGAGCGGCACCCGCAAAGAGGAGCTCCTCTTCCATCCTGCCGAGCTCGAAAAGATCTACCTCTTGCGCCAAGGCATTGCAGACCTCACCCCAGTCGATGCGATGAATCTTCTCATCGCCAGACTGAAGAAAACGTCGAGCAACGCCGAATTCCTCCTCTCCATGAAGGATTAAGGATGCAAAGGGCTATTCGACGGTATACTCCGCGCGGTCGAAATTCCAAGTTTCAGGCCGCGCGGAGTATAGGCGCCTTGCAGCAAAAAGACTTTTCCATTAAAAGAAAGCCAGGAGCGTTTCGACCATGCGGCGGATCAGCCTACTCATTTTCTTAACCGTTCTTGGACTTGCCGGATACTGGGCCTGGAATTTTTTCCCAAACGTCAGCTCTAAAGTTGAAGAATTTTTCACAGCCGATACCTTCCAAACCCTCGAGGTTCGCTACTCGGCTGAGAGCATCATGGAAGCTCACCGCTTAGAGCTTCTTTTAGATAATGCCCACGTCTTCCTCGAACCGACTCTAAAATTCGTCCCCTACCTTTTGATGGATGTTAAATACACTAGGTCTCAGGACAAGACAGGCGAAGGGGTGATTCTCTGGGGTCTTGTCGATGGGGAAATGGTCGTCAATACCAGTACATGGGAAAGAACCCACGGGTTTACCGACTGTATCGCAGCCAACGCCACAAGGCAAGAGTTCAAGATCATGAACGCCCTCGCATCCCGCGGCGGCGTCTGGGATCGCGATGGCCTATCCAAATTTTTGAATATAGAAAACAACCTTCTCGATTCTTGGGTCGACAGCTGCCGCAAAAAAAGCCTGATCGTCCAAGCGGGCAATACCTACCGACTCCATCTCCAAAATCCCCGGATGATGGTGATCCCCGAGACGAAACTCGAACATTGGCTCGTGACAAAACCTGCTAAAAAATCGATCCGGGTGAAAAAGCGCTATCGCCCCTCTCAAATCGAAGCGATTTCTCAGGCCGCATTCGGCAATGATTTTGCCATCAGGAAAACCACGGAAATTTTCCTGCCCGTCTATAGCATCATCGTTCAAAATCCCGATGGGACGCAGATGACAAGCTATTGGAACGCCCTAAATGGCAAACGCCTATCGGCTCCTCCCTACGAAATTGACTAATATAAATGAAACCATACGACGCTGTCCTTTTTGATTTAGATGATACGTTAATCGACTTCAAAAGAAGTGAAGCGATCTCTCTTCGGAAGGTCTATGCCCACTATTTCCACCATCTCGTTTCATGGGATGCCTTCCACGTCCATTACGTAAATATCAACCGGGCCCTTTGGAATCTCGCAGAAGAGGGACAAATCCGCACCTCCACGATCGGAGAGCTCCGTTTCCAGCAGCTCGCAGACCTCTACCAGATCCCTTATCTGATCGAGGTCGTCCAATTCTATGAAGAGCAGCTCATATTAAATTCTCAATGGATCGAAGGAGCAGAAGATCTTCTCATCACCTTGCAAACACGCAAAATCCCCATGGCCTTCATAACAAATGGCTTCACCCATCTGCAGCGAGATAAACAAAAAAAGCTCGGCCTCTCGCGCTTCTCTCAGGTCATGGTTGTCTCTGACGAATGCGGCGTTGCCAAACCCCATCCAAAAATCTTTCTGGCCGCCCTTGAACTCATCAAAGCAGAGCCCACCCGCACCCTAATGCTCGGCGATTCTCTAACAAGCGACGGCCAAGGCGCCAAAAACCTCAAGATGCCTTTCTGCTGGTATAATCCCCATAGGCTTCCCAATCCGACCGATTGGCAGCCAGATCATGTGATCCACTTCCTCAAAGACGCAATCGGCCACATTGCCTAAAAAATCGCTATCGAGTCACTCCAAATGAGCTGATTCTAAGGAGAGATTCGGTTTTGAATTTTAATCGAATCTTAGCTACGTTCCAAAATAAAGGCGCTCTAGGAAAAAATTGACTTACCGATGCAACTTCGTAGCAATCGCTTCGATAATGGGGCTGTTTTTTTCTTCCATGGAGGGCACTCCGAGAGGGATGGCGGTGGTCTCTGGCGAGGCTCACATCGTCCCTAGCGGTGCTGCGGGGAAAATGGTGATCGAGAGTGGGAATAGGACAATCCTTGATTGGAAGCAGTTTTCCGTTGCGGAACAGGAGCATCTCCATTTCCAGCAGGCAGACTCTCAGGCGGTAGTTCTCAACCGGGTGACGGGGAACACGCTTTCCTCAATTTCGGGGAATCTCTCTTCGAATGGGAAGGTCTTTCTCCTCAATCCGATGGGGATCGTGATCGGACCCCAGGCTAAAGTCAATACGGCGGGATTTCTCGCCTCCACGTTCGATGTACTCAATGAGGATTTTCTCCAGAATCGAGAATTGCAGTTTCACGGAGAGAGCGAAGGCCAGATTCTCAATCAAGGCTCCATCGAGTGCTTGCGAGGCGACATTATCTTGGTAGCAAAATCAATCAACAATAAAGGGAGCCTCTCTGCTCCCAACGGACATGTCGCTCTTGCTTCAGGGTTTGATCTCCTCTTTAAACCAGAAGGGACGGAACGTATTTTTATCCGAACCCACTCCTCTGCCGAGGCGCTGCAAGAGGGAGCGGCGATTGAAAATAGCGGGTTGATCCAGGCCGCTGTTGCAGAATTGCGCGCCTCAGCCAACCCTTACGCAAAAGCGATCTTGCATCGCGGGACGATCGAGGCCGCTTCAGATAACGGAGGCGAGATTTACTTGGCGGCAGAGCAGGGAATGTGCGAAGTTTCTGGCAGCGCTATCGCAAAAGGGGGGACCGTTCACGTTTTGGGCGATAATGTCCATCTTGTAGGCGGCGCTTTGATCGACGTATCTGCAGAGGGAGGAGGGGGGAAGATCTTAGTCGGCGGCGACTACCAGGGTAAAAACCCAGAGATCAAGAATGCAAAGGGAACCTTGATCGATCCAGAGGTGTGTCTTAAGGCAAACGCCCTTGGAAGTGGAAACGGCGGGAAAGTGATCGTCTGGGCAGATCGGATGACGATGTATTATGGAGATATCCAAATAGAGGGAGGATCTCAAGGGGGGAACGGGGGTTTTGCCGAGATCTCTGGAAAATCGTACCTCAGCTTTCAGGGGAGTGCATCTGGGAAGGCACCTTTGGGAAAACCTGGAGATATTCTCTTAGATCCAACCGACATTACGATCACAGGAACCTCCAACCCATCGGGAGGGAGTTTCTCTTCAATCGGCGGCACCGAGAGTTGGGAGTCCACAGCCAACTCTGCCACAATCCCGGCGACAATGAATAGCAATTCCGTCGCGCAGTTGTTGGGGAGTGCAAATGTCACCATCAATACGTCGGCGACACCCATGGGCGAAGGACCGTATAGCGGCACGGGGAATATCACAGTCTCCAGCCCGATTATGTGGAGTACAACCAATACACTCACCTTCACGGCCGATTCTTCAATTGCCATCAATGCGGCCATTACGAATAACAGCACACCCACAGGAACCGCTTTTCCTGCGATCAATTTTTCCGCAACAACCGGCGCCCCCAATAACCCTATGATTTCGATCGGAGCCGCGATCTCCACAATCGATGGCAATATCGCGCTTACCGGAACAGCCACAGGTGGATCAGCAAGCGGAATTGCTCTAACAGGGGCGGGGTCGTCGCTTACTACCACAGGGGCTGGCGGCATCACGCTCAATGGTACCGGCTCGCCAGCTAGCTCGGGGACCAGCAACGGCATCGATCTCCTCTCTGGATCGGCAATCTCTACAGGAGGGGGCTCTATTTCCCTCACTGGCAACGCCTCTGGAACCGGTTCGAGCGTCGGAATCAACGTGAGCACAGGAAGCGTTACGAGCACAACTGGAACGATCACTGTAAGCGGGACGAGCGCCGCCTCGGGAAATAACTCTCATGGCGTAGATATCGAAGCCGCTTGGACGACAGGTACCTCTGGCCTTGTCACCTTCCAGAATTGCTCCGGGGGAATGGGAGAGAATTCCCATGGCATCAACGTGGCCCAAAATTTCACTACGAGTGGCAACATCACAGCGATCACCGGGATTGTGTCTGGCATAGGAGATGGGAGTAATGGGTTTAATCTGGCGGATGGGGGAGTCGTTTTTCAATCTTCCCCGACAGGCTCCAATCCGGGCAACATCCAAATTACTGCTACCGCCTCCACGGTGCCTACAGGCGTAGGGCAGCAGCCGGCATATGGGATTTATGTGGGAAGTGCTAGTAGCACCATCCAGGTATCTGGCAGCGACACAATTACTTTGATCGGGGAAAGTTTTGGGACCAACGCTGCATTCAATGCAGGGGTATACATCAATGGTACTGTCGCGGGCGTTTCTGGAGCGCTGCAGGTGGCGGGATCTGCTTCGAATCCAGTAACCGATGGAGGTTCTGCTGTCGGCGTAGTGTTGAATAACGGTTCCCCCATTACTGGAACGAGTTCTCCTATTTCTGTGAGTGGAACCTCGTTAACCGGGGGCGACAATTCTTATGGCGTTGATATCGAAGGATGGACAACCGGCACTACGGGAACGGTGACCTTTGGCTCGACGATCACAGATGCAAATGGTGTGAGTATTTCTGGCTGTGTAGGGGCCGCTTCGACTTTTACCGGCAACGGCATTAATGTGGGCGGAGCTTTTTCGACGGGAGGTGCTATCACGATGATGGGGGTTTCGACTGGAACATTGGCGACGTTCTCCTATGGGTTCTATGCAAATGCCCCTTTTGGAACCACGAGTTCTTCTGCTACTATTACCATTGCGGCCTCCGCCTCCTCCGGCAGTGGCGGGGTCGGCGTTTTTATCGATGCTGGGGGCGAGATAAGCGCTAGGGGAGGAAATATTTCGATCACAGGAAGCTCGGCCAGTTCCAATAGTGGAGTCATCGGTATCTACATGACATCCAGCACTACCAATGTCTCCACAATAGGCTCTGGAACAATCACCTTGATCGGGACTTCAACAGGAGCTAACGGAAATACGAACAATGGAATTCAAGTCTTTTCGGGTCAGATTACTACTGTTTCTGGATCCATTTCGCTGACGGGAACTGGCGGTACTAACGGCACAACATCATCTCATGGCATTTATATCAATGGGACGGCCAATGGGATCTCAAGTACAAATGGGAACATCACTTTCACTGGAGTATCGCACGGGTCCAGTTCTCATGGCGTATTTCTCGCAGCTCCCTGGACGACAGTCACATCCTCATCTGGCACTTTGATGTTCACCAATTGCACTGCGGGTGGTTCAGGTGCAACAGGTTCCGATGCAGTCAACGTAGCGGCCACTTTAACCACTTTAGGAGCGATCCAGGCGACCGGTCTTTCGACTGTGATAGGGACTGGCAACGTCGGGTTTAACCTTGCCGCTTCGACGGCGATCACTGCGGGTGGAAACATCCAAATCACCGCTTCCACAACCGGAGGCAATGGATCGGGCATCCTTCTGGGGGCCGGGAGTACAATGACGGTATCGGGAACCAATACGGCGACTCTGACCGGACATAGAACATCGGCCGGCACAGGGGCGGGGGTTCAGATCAATGGCAGCCTTTTATCGTCCGGTTCTGGACTTTTGAGTGTCACAGGAACCTCTGCGATGACAAGTGTCGGAGTGATCTTGAATGGCACGAGCGCAATCGGTGGAACCGGCGGAGGTAGCCCTCCTATTTTTGTCAGCGGGACATCGACCGCTACCGGTGCCAGTGGCCACGGAGTTTCTATCACCGCGGCTTGGACGACCGAAACCACGGGCCTCGTCACATTTTCCTCGTGCTCGGGAGGAACAGGCGCCACAAGCCATGGGATCAATCTAGCTTCGGGCGCCTCATTTTCGACAGGAGGTTCTGTTGTGGCGACATCGGGTATCACGGGAGGGACGGGAGCAGGATCTGTCGGCTTTTTGGGGGCGGGGGGTTTTCAATCGACCGGAGCGGGCAATAGCATACAGATCACAGCCTCGGGCGCTGGGACGGGAGCGAGCCACGGGATCTCCCTGACTTCCGGAGCGTTGAGCACGGCCGGCTCCGGCGCTATTACGCTAATCGGAACATGCACCGCGAAGACTACGTCGACAGGCGGCGCCTCTGGGATCAACATCAGCGGGGGGACCATTTCTACGGCGAGCGGAGCGATCAATCTCACAGGGATAGCGCCCGCGGGTCCAACAACGGGGGCTGACATTGGAATCCTTATGGCAACCTCGAATGGGATCACCTCGAGCTCTGGCCTAATCACGATTGGCGGGACAAGCGCGACTTCTGGCGCCTCTTCGTATGGGGTCTCGATTACTTCGGCTTGGACACCTGGAACAACTGCGGCACTGAGCATCACTGGAACAAGCACCTCTGCCGGCGCTACTAGTCATGGGATCAACATAGGAGCAGGCGCTGCGATGACAAGCAAAGCCGGGGGGATCTCTTTTATGGGGACGCCAGGATCTGCAAGCAGCTCGTATGGGACAGCTTTTGGCGGCACTACAGTTACGACTGCCGGCGGAGCTGTTTTCGTCACAGGAAGCTCGCAGCTTGCGAATAATTTAACGATCAATACCACAAACGGAACGGCAGCTGGTGCCAACATCACTTTTTCTACTTCCTCTGCGACTATTAACGGGGCTTCGGCTGGCGCGCAGACACTCACCCTATTGGGGGGGACAGGCGGCACGGTTACGCTCGGAGGAGCCGTTGGAGGAGTTGTTTCTCCAGGCGCAGTGATGGTATCGGGAGGCCAGATCGCCATCCAGGCAAACATCTCCACCGATAACGCGCTTATTGCTTTAACGGGTCCAGTCATTGTCTCGAATAATCCCATTCTGACAACTGTATCTGGCCTCGGAGCAGGAGCAACGATTACTAATTCCACTACTGTGGACGCGGCAAGCGCAGGAGGCAGCAGCCTTACTTACAATGCTGGAAGCAGCTCCGTTACGTTTGGAGGTGCTTTGGGAGGGATGGCGGCTCCAAGCAGCCTGCAAGTTACCGGGGCCGGGGGGATTTCAGTGATGGGTGCCCAGAGTGTCACTACAGGGCCAATGGCCTATATCGGAAACGTTTCCATCCAGAGCAATACGACATTTACGAATGAAGGCACATTCCCCATGCAGTTCCAAAATTCAGGAGGTGTGGCGATCCAGGGGAATTACAATCTTCAATTGACAGCGAATAGCACCTCCATCGCGATCGCAGGAGATATTCATTTATTGGGAAGTTCTGGATCTGCGGGAGGGATACTGACCGCTTCCGGCAACCAAGGGATTACGGTAAATGGGCAAATCTTAACCCAGGGGGGCAACGCCTCTCTTTCTGCCGGCGGCAATGGAGGGAATATATCGTTGACCGCTTCCGGAGGTTCAATCGCTATCAATAATATCAACACATCAGGAGGAAACGGGACAACGGGAGGCAACGCAGGCAGTATCACTCTTATTCCTTCAAAGGCCGTGGGAAGCCAGAATATTGCCTTGGGCACTCTTGTGATCAATGCCGATCTCAGCGGCTTGGGCAATTTGGTCGCTCAGGGAGGCTCTGGTTCATCTAGCGGAACAGGGGGAACGATTACCCTCTCGGCGAGTCGCACCACATTCGTCAGCACCGCTACCATCACGAGCAGTATCGCAGGGAACGATATCTCCATCGCCTGCGGGACTTTTACTGTTGGAGATTTTGAAGTGATGACGGCCTTGGGAAATCTCACTATAACTGCGGGTACTTCCATCACCCTATTCGATACAATTGCCCTCAAAGAGCTGACGCTCGCGGCCCCCGTCATCCATTTACAGACTCATGGCACTTACGAAATCTTGAATAATTTGGGAACGCCTTATGCAAACCCGATCCTCCATTTTTATGGCGGCACGGGATACAGCGTCCTCGGACTCTTAGATCCTCCCTTGGGAGCAATCCAAGAACTCTATCTGAGTGCATACACCACAGCGGAATTACAGCAATTGTTGGTTTACAGCGACCCTGTTATTTTGAATTTTTACTTCAGCGGTCCCGTTCCACCCGGATCGACTCTTCCCAATAGCAACATAAGAACGCCCATCCTAAATCAGATGGCTATAGCAGAGGCAGAGCTTACAAACTGGCTCCCTATTTTGCCGGACACCCTCTTTTCGATTTGCGCCACAGAAGCTGGCCTTCCTCACTGCCCCTACTCTCAGCACTCTGTAAGAGCTGGCTTCGGAGAAATGCTCCTTCAGACAGCGCGCGGTATGCTTGACTTTTCGAGGTAAAAAATTTACAGTCTTGTCGGACAAAATGCGTTCCTGCGTTGTAGTGTTTTTCTTGTGTCTCGTTTCCGCTGTGAGTAGTAATCCGCTCTTTGTTTCAGGATCGAAAGAGGTATTCGCCTCTTATCCGATTCCAAAAAACTCCGAATTAAGGGGGGTTGTTTTACTAGGGAAAGAATCTGATGTGATCCATAGCAGAGAGCAGTTGCAAAAGATTGAGGGATTGGTCGTCTTGGATTACAAATTGCCAGGCAACCAGTTGACGCTGGAAAAGAGGTTGTTCCCGCTAGGTGTAAGGAAAACCATAGACGCGAAAGCGTTGCAAGCGATCGAATCGACGATTTATCGATACTTCATTGAAAATAATCGACCTTTCATTCTTCTCAGTACACCTTCCCAACGCATCGAAGATGGGGTAGTCCAATTCTGCGTTCACGAGAGTAGAATCGACCAGATCTCTATCAAGGGCAACACCTGGAGTTCGACGGAAAGATTAAAAAAGGCGATCTACTTAAAAGAGGGCGATTCCATCGACCAAAGCGTCCTTATCCAAAATCTCAATTTCATCAATTCCAACCCTTTTCGACGGGCCGATGTCGTCTATAGCCCGGGGAGACGAGAAAATACGACGGCAATTGAGATCGTGGTGGATGAAAGGCGCCCCATTAGGGTCTATGCAGGCACAGACAACACAGGAATTAAAACTATACAAAGAGAGCGAGTCTTTGCCGGCGCTGATTGGGGAAACGCGTTTTGGCTCGGCCATGTTTTCGCTTGCCAATATACAGCAGCATATGAAGTGAATAAATTCCAGGCGATCACTGCCCAATATTTAGCCCCCCTTTCTTGGCAACATATTCTGAATATCTATGGCGGCTACTCTTTTGTCCATGTCGCCCTTCCCTATCCGAATCCCACGAACCATGGGGAAAGTTACCAGGCGTCGCTCCGCTATCTCATCCCTTTTACTGTTTCCGGAAAATGGAGGCAAAAGGCTGGGATCGGCTTTGATGTAAAAGGGCTCAATAACACAGTCGAATTCGTCGAAATGTTTCCCATTTTTGCCAGCTTGGTCAATATTACAGAGGGGGTCGCCTCTTACGAAATCGCTTGGAACCAATCAAGTTTCGATACTCAGGCCGCGGTCCAGCTTTTTATCTCGCCGGGAGAACTGATCGCGAACGAGACAAACCAAAATTATGAAAACCTGCGCCCCGGCGCGAAAAATTTTTGGGTTTATGCCACAGGAACATTCAAACAACTCTATCGATTGCCCCAGGGGTGTTTGCTCTCGTTGTCCTTCGAAGGCCAGTGGTCTTCTGCAAGTCTTCTTCCCATCGAACAGATCGGGATCGGCGGTTACAATACCGTTCGCGGCTACGAAGAGCGGGAGCTCAACATGGACACAGGCCTCATCCTCAATCTTGAGGTAAGAACTTCTCCGGTAGCTTTCCTCGCCAGAAAAAATGTCAAAAATAAGGATGCCCTTCAGTTTCTCGGCTTTGTCGATTACGGATGGGGAACAGACCGTACGCCGGTCCCAGGAGTGAAGAAAACCGATTACTTGGCCGGAATAGGTCCTGGAATACGCTACACATTAGACCCTTATATCACAGGTCGGCTCGACTGGGGCATTAAGCTCCATCATGCAGAGAGGTTTGAAGGAGGATGGAGCATGCTCCACTTTAGCGTTACGGCCAGTTACTAGAGCCAGTTGCAAAATTCGCTTCGCAGTCCAAATTCGATGATTTCAAAGCCGGTTCGGTTTTTCGCAAATCGAACATATGCGTCGGTCAGAGGTGCGTCGGACATGTTTTGAAACGCCTCCAGCTCGTGGCTGCAGGAGGCGCATTTGTATCCGTAATTACATTCCCATTCCGCCGAAGTCCATACCACCCATACCGCCCATGCCTCCCATACCACCCATGCCGCCGCCCATTGGAGCTGCGCCTGCGGGTTTTTTGGGTTCGGGTTTGTCGGTAATCATGGCTGCGATCGTGATGAGCATGCCCGAAATCGAGGCGGCATGCATGAGGGCGCTTTTCGTCACAAGAACCGGGTCAATTACGCCGTCTTTGACAAGGTCGGAGAACGAATCTGTCAGCCCGTTGTAGCCGATAGAGCCCTCTTTTTCAGCGATTTTTTCTGCGATGTACGCGCCGTTTTTGCCGCAGTTATTGGCAATGGCAGCGGCTGGTGCAAAGCAAGCTTTTCGGACGATGTCGACACCGATCGCTTCATCTCCAGTGAGCTTTAACTTATCGAGAGCCTTCGATGCGCGGATGAGGGCAACGCCTCCGCCAGGAACGATCCCTTGCGCAACAGCTGCGCGGGTGGCATGGAGAGCATCTTCGATGCGTGCCTTTTTCTCATTCGCTTCCGTCTCGGTGACAGCGCCAACGTTTACGACAGCTACACCTCCGACTAATTTCGCAAGGCGCTCCTCGAGTTTTCCTCCATCGTATTCGGAGAGATTGGACTGGGAGAGCTCGT
>Ga0364907_10436_pt1 | contig 12126 bp, 9 predicted proteins | sample ExccelJu500002D3_2_FD_206960 | JGI IMG/M metagenome (GOLD analysis project Ga0364907, IMG submission 206960) | Enriched cells from Trout Bog Lake Hypolimnion, Wisconsin, USA - BchlTB.July02.5000.02.D3 | ecosystem: Environmental > Aquatic > Freshwater > Lake > Hypolimnion/Profundal zone | place...
AATTTTCAAATGCTGATTTAGTCTTATCATATTCTGTGTGAAATTTGTCTTTCAATTGGGCTTCAGAATAGTAAGATAGTAACAAGAAAAGAAAGAATACCAATTTAGTATATTTTTTATACAATGTCATCATCTTTTAAGTTTACACATGTATGGCTGCTTATAAGGTGTTGTTTGTTATTGACAATTTGCATAGTTTATCAATTTTAGTTATGTCGTGCCAATCAAGTTTTGATAAATCAATTAACTTACCATTGTCAATTGAAATTTGTTTTTCTACTTCTGAATCATAACAATATCTAAAATGCAAATCAAGTCTAACAATATTATTTTCAAGTTCAGTTAAATCAAAATTAGTTGCATTAATTGTCGTAAATACTTTCTCATTAAAGTCAAACAAAACATAAAGTAATTCTACATATTTTGTTTCATAACATGGAGTTATTAATACAATTATATCTGATTTTTCAAGATAATAACAACTTCGTGTATATTGATATTCAAACTTTATTTTAGAAGAACTGAATAATTGAATAGAGTTTTCAGTATTAGTCCATATTTCTACAGGACTAATGAAATTCATCATTTTATATTCAGTAATGTTTGCAAATTCAATAGAATATTTATTATTATAAGTGACAAATAAATCCGTATTTCCTTTTTGATTTGTTACTGATTCTACTATCATCTTTTTGAATTTAGGCATGGTGCACAAAATAGAACCTTACTCGCATATTAATGCAATTATACGCCATTATTCCCCTTGATTCTCAACAATTTTGTATTCGCCTTTTTGTATTATTGTGGCGTTAATACACATTTTACTTTTCGCTATTGTATCATAATCATTAATCATTATCCATTAATCATTGCTTTCCACGCTTCGCCATTTCAGTCACATACTTTTCTGAAATTTCTGTTCTCAAATATAATAGACTTTCATTAACCAGTAATATTATTTGCTCACTCTTTTCAACTTATCTTCCAAATCCACATTATTTTCTCCTGAATCAAATGTCATGCAAACCAGCCTCCACAAAAAAGCCCGCCGAAACTCAGCAGCCTCTTTTCTATACGTTGTATTTTTTTACTTTTTACTTTTTACTTTTCACTTTTCATCCAATCACCTCCATTACCTTCACACTCAATTAAAAATAAAGAGTTCATGTCAGCAAATGCAAATACCATTTATACATCAGTTCCCATCAATTATTTCGGAACTTCTACCTCTTCCCCAAAGGGCGTATGGTCTTTGTATTCTGTCCCATGCTGTTCAGAAACAAGCCTCTCCTCAAGTGTGCGAACCTTGTCCTCACGTGTGCGAAGCTCGTCCTCAAGTGTGCGAACCTCGTCCTCACGTGAGCGAAGCTCGTCCTCACGTGTGCGAAGCTCGTCCTCACGTGTGCGAAGCTCGTCCTCACGAGCGGAAACCTCGTCCTCACGTGCCGGAACCTCGTCCTCACGTGCCGGTAACCTCGTCCTCACGAGCCGGAACCTCGTCCTCACGAGCCGGAACCTCGTCCTCACGAGCCGGAACCTCGTCCTCACGTGCCGGAACCTCGTCCTCACGTGCCGGTAACCTCGTCCTCACGAGCCGGAACCTCGTCCTCACGAGCCGGAACCTCGTCCTCGCATGCCGGAACCTCGTCCTCACGTGAGCGAAGCTCGTCCTCACGTGCCGGAATTACAGAACAAGGCATAAACAAAACAGTATAGAGCAGATGTATATAGCTTAATCGTTATTAAAAATTCTGTTTCATCAGCCATTCCTTTATATACAGCAATACTTCGGGAGAAAAGGTTTCCTGCAGGGTGGCATATTCAGGTAAAGTACACTTTGTACAATGCTGAAACAGATGATTTAATCCCGGGAATACCTTTACCTGATATTTTTTGTTCTGTGCCTTGTCTAAGGCCGCCGCAATGGCTTCGGTATTCTGTGTGGCGTATACCTGAATATCTTTTTCGCCGTTCAATACCAGTACAGGGCAATGCACTCGGGACCAGTAATCAGCAGGATCGGTGGCTATAAAATAACGGAACCAGGGTTTCAGTTCGGCCATCATCTGAAAACCATATTGTTTGGGCGTGGCAGTATTGGCGTGCAGGGGTATCAGCACAGAATCGGGGTAATCTTTTTTCCAGCCGGCAAAGTAATCCATCAATTTAGTCAATACCTGTGTATCGGAAATATTATTGTTGTCGTGAATCAGGGCTAATGTGCATTTGGTTAAGATTTCAAAAGCCTTGAGGGAAGCATCGGGAACCAGTCCTTTTACCGGATCGGTTTGCTGACGAAACAATATGTCGGCACCCGACACACCGGGGCCTGCAAGCGATACAATAAAGGCTATCTGAGGATACATAGTATACACCACCGGGGCTATAAAACCACCTTCGCTATGGCCCATTAAACCAATCCTGTTTTTATTGACCTGACTGAGGGTTGAAAGAAACTGAACACTGGTGTAAACATCGTTGGCAAAGTTGAGACTGGTTGCATTCTTTACCTCGCCCTTGCTTTTGCCTTTATTACGGTCGTCCACCTTTAAAACAGCGAAGCCATTGCGGGTAAGATAATCGGCTATTACGGCAAAAGGTTTGTGACCGAGTATAGTTTCATCGCGATCCTGCAGACCACTGCCGGTGATCATGAGAATAGTGGTAAAGGGGCCACCGGTTTTAGGAGAACAGAATGTACCGGCAAGATGAACGGATTTGTCGGCATTGTCGTACTCCACTTCCACAGTGTCGTAAGGATAGGGGGGATGTGGAGTCTGTGGATGCCCGTTGATTGTAGTATCGTGAATCGTGAGTCGTGAATCGTGAGAGTGGGAAGCAGTATCTTTTTGGGCAATTACAGAATATGAAAATAATATAGCAAAAGTAGCAGTTACAATAAATGGAAGATTGATATTCATAGCAAATTAATATGCAACAAATTAACATATAATGGTTGAATAAATAAAATGCTAAATAGAAATGAGGCATCAGCTCTTTCTGGCGATGCCTCATTTCTATAACGATTAATTTCTGATTGCACTTTATCTTATAATAACCAGTTTAGCAGGATTATAATTTCCTCCGTTTAAACCTTCCAGTTTAACAAGATAGATACCATGTTCATTCGATTGTTCAGCAATGCTGACAGGGATTTTATTGTCACCAACAGCCAGTACGACAGGCATTGTCAATACAGTATTGCCGGTAGCTAAATTAATAATCCTCATAGTATAGTTGGCTATTTTATCGGACATCAGGTGGCAGGTGAAATTACCATTGGATGGATTGGGATAAATGCTGACTGCTTTGCTGGTGAGACTGTTTAAATAAACACCATCGTATTTAGTAAACCTGACATTGTTCAAGGTAAGATTTACATTAGATTTCTGACCACTGTTTACTTCGAAAGCAAAGTTGATTGTAGTAACATCGGAGCCATCGAAATTGTATAATCCCAAAGCAGCAAAATCGCTCAGGCTCAATGTATATTCCTTTGTGCCATTTTGTATAGGTACTTCAATAGAATACTGACTGTTCCAATCGGTGATAGAATTCTTTACCAGGGTGATTTTGATAGAACCTGCACCGGTAGAAGAAGCAGTAAATTTCAAACCCTTGAAAGAAGTGATATCCTTAGGCATTCCAGCAGGGCGCATTAATTTGTAAACAGATATATAATCGCTGCTGACAGCACTCACGGTGATATCTCTGAACAGACGCCATTCATCGGTTTGTTGTGAGAGTGTATCGTTGCTGATAGCAAACTGATTGATGGTAGTAGTAGCATTGTTGTAACTGATATTCCAGGTACCATCGTTTGAATAAGCCAGATCCACATCCTGATTGTTTGCAATCAATCTGATATCGGCTTCGTAACTATCGTTCATATTCAGGGAAACGGTTGTTACATCAAAAGGTTTAATAGTTACTGGGAATGTTTCAATAACAGGTGTTGTAGTCAACTCGGTATTATTGACATTCAACTGAATAGTAAAGTTTGTATTGCCGGTATTATTCTGAATATTCAACACCAATTGTTTTCCATTTCTACTATGTGAAATGATATAGGAAGAAGGGACAATGGCAGTGGTTAACTGTGTAACTGGTAAATTGAGTGAAAGATTATTCAAAACATTGTTTGCCATACTTCTCAATACAGTAGAAGAAGAACTCCACAACTGGAAGTTGTACATGGTGTCGTAACCGGAGAAGTTTTCGTTCAGCCAGATAGATTGTATATTGTATAAACTGGTGTTTGCATTTCTACCGGCAGAGAAACTGACAGCATATTCGGTATTGCCATCATCCTGTAATAATTTATACTGCAACAGAGAAACATTATTGACAGTAATGCTGGAAACATCCAGTAACTGAGCACCTCTTAGTCTGTCGCAGATAGGTTTGGTATGCGCATATACTACACCATTGGTAATGGTAGCCAAAGCAACTGCTTTACATTCATTATTCTTTAAATAATCCTGAGCCTGTACTTCCACTGCGTTGGTGAAGGTTACCAGATCGGTAGGAGAGGTGTTATACACGGCTATAGTGCCGGTTAATACACTCTGAACAGCAGATTGGTCAGGTAATAAATTTTTCAGTCCTAAATAACCGCCTGTGCCCATAACCATAATGGAAGGGAATGATGATATTTTAGTAAGTTTAGAATAATCAACTGTATTACTGATGCTATTGATAGCTTTGTTATAAACACGTTGAGCAATTACATTGCCAAGGCTCTTACTTTCTACTCCACCATCAATACCTGAATTAACACCACTACCACAATCGGTGATAACTACAGGATTAATCTGAGAGTAAGTACAATTACCTAAATTGATAGAATATGAAATAGTATCAAGACCAATCTTACTGGCAACAGCTGTGCCTGATAAAGAATCAATCTGAATAATAGTAGTATCGCTTGATGTCCAGAAACCGTTAGTGGTTAAATCGATAAACACCAAAGTAGAATCAAGACATAATGAATCGGTACCAATGATTGATTGAATAACCGGACGAACAGGTTGAGTAATAATGTAAGAACCATTGATAACACAACCAAGAGAATCGGTAGCAGTTACAGAGAAAGTATCAGCCGGAATACCTGAACGGTCTCTGGTAGTAATACCATCGTTCCAGATATAATTTACAGAACCCTTATTGCCGGTAGGAGTCAAAGTGATAGCACCATTTGAATATCCATTGCAACTAAGATTGGTTAATGAAGCGGTTATCTTGTTTAAGCAAGGAATATAACCAGCATCAATAGTAGTATTATCTTTATTCTGACCGGTACCATTAGCATCTATAGTCACTAATTCACTGTTGCCGGTTATATTGCTACCATCAGAATTGCCGTCAGTCTGATTGGATTGATTAGCTTGTGTAATCCTGTATCCAACAGGATTAACCGGGAACTGAACATAGTAATTGCCAGACTGCAGATTAATAAAACTATAGTATCCCGGATAACCATAGAAGTTAACAGCGGTTAAAGTAGAATCTATCAGAACTGCATCGGAACCTCCAATAGTATTGGAAGTGCCTGCTTTGTATAAATAAACTTTAATGCCATTCAGACCAGCAGAAACAGCTTCGTCCTGCAAACCGTTTGCATTGGAATCTATCCACACATAATTACCGATAGAACCCAGGTTGGTAATACAATTGGTAATCATCCCTACTTTGTTTGGTGTAGCAGGTAATAACTGTGAGTTATTATCTGAACGCGATAACTGATAAGTATAAGAATTATACATAGTAATATTGGAAGGTACACCTACCGGCAAGATCATTGGCCAGGAGAATACAATACTATCCAGAGGATTGAGCGTAACGCTTCTGGTTAATTTAATAGCCTTTACAGCAGTTATATTTACAGGTGGAACTACACTCCAGTTAGCAGTCTGACATCCTGTATTATTTATAGCAGGACTAAAGTTGGACAAGCATGGATTTGAAACTGTATCGTAATAAACTGTTGTATTAGGATCGGTAAATGTAATTGGAGCAGAAAGATTGGCAAAATACTGAGAACCTCGTGTATCGCCGATATAAGGAAATACATCTACCAGGGTAAATGCTTTGCCACCTACATTACCGGTATTTTTCAGCACAGCGCGATAACTTATTTTACCCTGAGGAGTAGCACTTGCGGTAATAGGATAATATACATAAGTAGTAGTGTCGCAACCATTCTGACCTAAACGGGAAGTATATGCTGCTGCACTGATAACGGTAATGGCTGAACTGGAAACAGAAGGAGTCCCACCATTAATATAGGCATTACTACAAGCCATTTTAGCAGAATTAGCAATACTTCCGGGAGCTGTACCATCAGCAATTCTGGTATCGAAATTAATCCATACGGAATCGCCCTGTCTTACAGAATCCATATTGAAAGTTATGTTCTGACCAGCAACAGTAACATTACTTAAAGCAGTAAATGTACCATTAGCGCCTACTTTAATTAAAGCACTACCTGTGATATAGCCTAACGGAGCTGCTAGGCTATCGGTCCATGAAACAACTTTAGCAGTACCAATACCCACCTGATAAGTTCTTAACTGCCAGTGTACAGTATCGCCAGGGGAAAAGTTGCCCGAAGTTGTATTGTTTATAATAGACTTACTAAGTCCTGTAAATACAGGAGCCGGAGCAATTATATGATCAGTTCCACAGGTATTGGTCAGTGGCAGAGCTACACTATTCAGATAGACAGATGCAGTATAACAGTTCTGAACACTGGTACCTAATAGAGTAGTAGTACAATTAGTAAAATTTTTGGTACCTTCTACCAATGTGCCTATACCATTCTTGGTGCCCTGAGCAGCTGTTCTGATAATACCTTTATAAGTCAGATCTTCACTCATATTAGGTTCAATCGACCTGCTAACAGTGCTTTGAATAATAATTTTTACATTGGTAATATATTCACCTGTTGCTAATGCTGGAGTATCAGTCACAGGAGATACACCATTATATATATCAACATTATTATAAGTCGCAATGGTGATTAATGCAGGATGAAGATTGGTTGCATATTGTTTTGTAATAGTTAATACAGGAGGTATAGAAGGGAAAATAGCATCTTTTACATAATTAGCAACTACACCGGTCATGTCAACACTATTGTCAACATTGAAAGCAATGACTACAGAATCAAGGGTAGTGTTACCACTGTTTTTCCATCCTTCTGTAAAAGTAGCGTTAGTGCCAGCCATAACTGTTCCGGAACATAGTCCGGGAATATTACTCATTCCGGTACCAGTAGTAGCGCTGGCCATTTTAGGATTTACCAACAAACCTGAGACACATGTTTTAATAGTAGGTGCAGCAGACACACTTCCTAAAGGAAGAACCGGAATATTGCCTGTTAATGTTGCACAGTTACTCACAGCAGAACTGTCATTATAATATGGTGAAACATACTTAACGATAATAGTTGCACTACCTGAACCAGAGAAAGTACTGCTTCCCCAACTCCAGCTGACTATATTGTTTACTGCATCGTAACTATAAGGAATACTTCCAAATGCAGAAGCAGTAATAAATACACAACCTACAGGTAGAGTATCGGTAATAACTGCATTATAGAAATTCAGATTCCCATTACTGCTGCCAGAATTGCTATAAGCTATAGTATAAGTAAAGGCGTCTCCTACAGTTGCATTAACTGTATTGGCAGTCTTAGTGAGTTGTATATTATTAGATGCAAGTGCTTTTACATAACTGGTATCGCTGTTGACAGGGCTAATATTGGCATTGGTAGCTGATATCTGTGCAAATATCGGCGGTAAATAACCTTTAGGGGTGGATCCATTGGTATAAACCAGCGAAATCTGTAACTGTCCCGTACTACCTGCAGAAATAGGATTTATTAATGTAACAGTCACTTTGGACCCTGAAATGGTGACGGAACTAACCTGACTCTTGTCGTAAGCAATTCCATTGGTGCCGCCCGATACAGTCAGATTAGCAGGAAGAGTAGTAATAATCTTCACATTCTGACCATTGTCGGTTAAACTGGACACACTATAATTAAGTGTGTAAATGAAATTGACCCCTGTATTGACAGAGTCGACATTCGTCGATCCACTGATAGCAATATCAACAGTTGCATTTACTGAGCTGCTAAAAGCGATAAATAAGAAAACAGTTATCAGAAGTTTACTAATAACATTTAACAAAGTGTTGATTTGATAAGACTCTACATGTAGATTTTCTTTCATGATATTTAATTTTTTGTTCACATTGCCCGTGACAGAATACATCATTTTGTTCTAATTATAATTTAAACGCTTAAATGCTTTAATTATTGTAGTGAAAAATGATGCAGATTACATCAGAATTTGTGCTTTTGTAATATTTTAGTTGTCATAGAAAGTGTTGTTGTTATATTGGAAATTTATAATACAAAAGTCAACATTAATCTTTTATAATACAATAGCAAATGCTATCAAACTGTTGTAGCATAATCAGTTTAATGATTGTCTTATATTATTTACAACAACATCATGTTATTTATGACACCATACGAATTTGGGAATATTTTTAAGATTACCTGATTTAATAATCCTGCTATCAATTACATTTACTAAACAAATAAAATTTGTTTATGCCATTTATTCGACCAGAAAATGTGTATCTCCAAAAATTAACTAATCCATTATTTAAAGAAGTTAATGTTTCTGTATCAATAGTTCGACTGGATAGGATTCATTTTGAAATCAGTGGAAATAAATGGTTCAAACTATTAGGATACCTTCAGGATGCAAAAACAAATGGGTTCAATGGAATAGCTACTTTTGGCGGAGCATATTCCAATCATATTCTGGCAACTGCTGCTATATGTAAACTGGAAGGTTTAAACTGCATAGGTTTCATAAGAGGTGAGGAGCCTGAAATTTATTCTCCTACTCTGCGGGAAGCCAAAGAATCTGGTATGACACTGGTTTTTCTTAGCAGATCAGATTTTCAATTAAAGAATCTGGAAGTATTACAAAAAAGATTCTCTGGTTATTATTTTATTCGTGAAGGAGGATATGGAGAATTAGGGACTGTAGGTATTAAGAATATATATGAGTGGATTCCTGCAGACACAAATTATATTGTAGCAGCCTGTGGAACAGGTACAACTATTGCTGGATTAATAAGGTATGCATTGCCACATCAAAAACTAATTGGTATCAATGTATTAAAAGGATATGAAGCAATAGTAAACGATATTGAACAAATACTGCCGTCAGATACAAAATATACTAACTGGACAATGTTCAATGACTATCATTCTGGAGGCTATGCAAAGAAAAATGATGCATTGATTCAGTTTATGAATGAAATGTGGGATATTGATAATTTACCAACTGATTTTGTGTACGAAGCAAAAATGATGTATGGCTTGATTGATCTTGTTAAAAAAGGTTACTTCCCTTCCGGAAGTAAAATAGTGGCTATTCATAGTGGAGGATTGCAGGGTAACCGTTCTCTTCCAGCAGGAACATTACATTTTTAAATAAAGAAAATCCCCGATAACATTAAATTACCGGGGATTTGTATGTATTTGTATTTAATTATCAAATCATCACATTATCAAATTATCACATTAGTTTTATCGTGCAATATTAACTGCTCTTTTCTCTCTGATAACAGTTACTCTTATTTGACCAGGATAAGTCATTTCAGTCTGAATCTTCTGAGCTATTTCAAAGCTTAGTTTATCACTTTCACCATCGGTTACTTTCTCAGCTTCTACAATTACACGAAGTTCTCTTCCGGCCTGTATTGCAAATGCTTTCTCCACACCGTTATAACTTTGAGCTAATGTTTCAAGGTCTTTAATTCTTTGTAAGTACTGCTGCATGATTTCTCTTCTTGCACCTGGTCTTGCACCACTGATAGAGTCACAAGCCTGAACTATAGGAGAAATTACATTGGTCATTTCCATTTCATCGTGGTGAGCTCCAATTGCATTTACTATGGCTGGATTTTCACCATATTTCTCAGCAAGTTTAGCACCTAACAATGCGTGGCTTAATTCAGTTTCTTCATCAGGAACTTTACCAATATCATGCAATAGACCTGCACGTTTAGCCAATTTAGGATTAATACCCATTTCACTGGCCATTACTCCACAAAGATTAGCAACCTCACGGCTGTGCATCAATAAGTTCTGACCATAAGAAGAACGGAATCTCATTTTACCAATGATTCTTACCAGTTCTTTATGTAAACCATGAATACCTAGTTCTATTACAGTACGTTCTCCGATTTCTGCAATTTGTTCTTCCAGTTGTTTACGGGTCTTTTCAACAACTTCTTCAATTCTGGCAGGGTGGATACGACCATCTGCAATAAGACGTTGAAGACTTAAACGGGCTATTTCCCTTCTCAACGGATCGAATGAAGAAAGTATGATGGCCTCAGGGGTATCATCTACTATCAGATCCACTCCGGTAGCCGCTTCTATCGCTCTGATATTTCTACCTTCACGTCCAATGATCTGACCTTTAATTTCATCTGTTTCCAGATTAAATACCGAAACAGTATTTTCAATTGTCTGCTCAGAAGCAGTACGTTGAATTGTCTGTATTACTATTTTCCTTGCTTCCTTATTAGCAGAAAGTTTAGCTTCTTCTATAATTTCCTGTTGCATGGAAAGTGCCTGAGTACGGGCATCCTGTTTCAATCCTTCAATCAATTGTGCTCTTGCTTCATCAGCCGACAGATTCGCAATTTTTTCCAGTTTACGAAGATGTTCTTCCTGATGTTTTTCTAATTCAGTACGCTTTTGATTAACAATTTCAATTTGTTTGTTCAGATTGTCCTTGATGGCATCATTTTCCTTCAATTGTTTATCTAAACTACCTTCTTTCTGACTAAGAGATGTTTCTTTTTGCTTGATTCTGTTTTCAGCATCTTTTAGTTTGTTCTCGCCTTCACTAACTTTTTTAGTTCTTTCTAAGACATCTCTGTCGTGTTCTGACTTTAATTGAACAAATTTTTCTTTAGCTTCTAATAATTTCTCTTTTTTTAATGTTTCGGCTCTTAATTCTGCTTCTTTTATAACTGAATGAGCATGGGCTTCAGCATCTTCAACTTGTTTCTTTGTATCTTTTGAAAATAAAAACTTACCCGCTACAACCCCAACCGCTAGTCCTACAGCACCTAATATGATGCCTACAATCGTTTGATCCATCTTTAAATATTTCTTTTAGAAAGTTCATTAATAATTAATAATTCCAGAGACGCTACGCCCCGGAAGCAGCGAAGATAAATAAATTAGCTTTGCAAAAAGCAATACATAGGTATTAATAAGCTAACAATGTAAATATGTTGGAGAGTGATGGTTAATAAACGGTAGTTTAACAGCCTGAAATCTATACATTGTGAATTTGTGTAATAAGGAATATTATTTTTCCACTACACTTATTATTATAAAGTATTATCCGTTTTATCCAGAATGGCTTCCAGATTTTGCAATTGTTTGGTGGTTTCAGCAGCATCTAAAATATATTGTTGTGATCGCTGTTGTTCGGTAGCCATCCAGAGTATCACCATGGCTATATAATCCTGTGTATCTTTCCCTGCAAAGTTGTTTCTGTATTCAACCAGCTTGTCGTTCACCAGTTTTGCTGTCTTTCGTAAAAGCTCTTCATGCTGAATTTCTATTTTCAGTCGGTAGCTTCTGTCTGCTATCATGATGTTTACCGGTATTAATTCTTCTTCCTGCATGATTATAATACATTTATTGATGCAATACACTTATCTATTTCTTTCAGATAATGGTCAATCTTTTTCTTGATGGCTGCCTTTTCTTCCGGTGCCAGTTCTGATAATTGAATATTGGCAACTGTATTTTTATGTGACAATGTATCCAGATTTGTCTGAAGTAATCCTGTTTTCTCTTTCAGTTCGGTATTCTGTTCTTTCAGGGAAGCATTTTCCTGTTGCAATGCCTGATATTTTCTAATCAGTAATTGCAGCTTTTGTCTGATTTGTCTTATTTGTTCATCATGACTCATCGGAGAACACTTTATTTATTTGATTACAAATGTATAAACTTACAGTAATTATGAATTAATAATTATGAATTAATAATTATTTCCCTCTGAATTCTAC
>Ga0364907_10428_pt1 | contig 12106 bp, 14 predicted proteins | sample ExccelJu500002D3_2_FD_206960 | JGI IMG/M metagenome (GOLD analysis project Ga0364907, IMG submission 206960) | Enriched cells from Trout Bog Lake Hypolimnion, Wisconsin, USA - BchlTB.July02.5000.02.D3 | ecosystem: Environmental > Aquatic > Freshwater > Lake > Hypolimnion/Profundal zone | place...
AACCATGAACCCCGCTCCTTTATAAAGGAGGAGAGCGGGGAGAATAAGGAGCGGGGTGAAACTGATAACGCGGAACACGGATTATGCGGTGAGAGCGCTTGCGCTTCTGGCCGGCAAGGACGGGGAGATGGTATCTGCTGCGGAGTTCGTGAAAGAACTCAAGGTCCCGCGCCAATTCCTGAGGGGCATAATGCAGAAGCTGGGGAAGAGCGGGTTCGTGAAGTCCTATAGGGGGATCGGCGGCGGATTTGAGCTGTCGAAGAGGCCTTCCTCTATATACATAAAGGACATCGCGGAGGTCTTCCAGGGCGCATTCAGCATGAATGAGTGTTTTTTAGGTAAGAGCGCCTGTCCGAACAGGAAACATTGCTTGCTCAAGAAGAGGATAGATACCATAGAGAAACATGTCGTATCGGAGATAAGTTCGATATCGGTAGCCGATCTGTTGAAAGGATGAAGAGATGGCAAAGCGTAAGATAATCAATATCGACCAGGATAAGTGCAACGGCTGCAGGCTATGCATACCGAACTGCCCGGAGGGCGCGATACAGATGATAGACGGTAAAGCGCGGCTTGTGAGCGATCTCTTTTGCGACGGGCTGGGCGCGTGCCTTGGCCACTGTCCTCAAGGGGCGATCACTATAGAGGAGAGAGAGGCCGAGCCGTATAACGATTCCGCCGCTCGCCATCATCATGACGGCGGCAGCTGCCCCGGATCGAAGATGATGAGTTTCGAAAGGCCCGTGAAGAAGCAGTCCGCTCCAGCCGGGCAAAACGAATCGGAGCTTGGTCAATGGCCGATCCAGATAAACCTGGTGCCGCCTCACGCTCCTTACTTAAACGACGCGGACCTTCTCGTAGCTGCCGACTGCGTGCCGTTCGCCTATGCCGATTTTCATAACAAACTGCTAAAGGGGAGGGTGGTGTTGGTGGGGTGTCCGAAGTTGGATGACATAGAAAAATACCGCGAAAAGATAGCGGTCATGTTAAAAGATAACGACGTAAAGAGTGTTACGTACGCCCACATGGAGGTACCGTGCTGTTCCGGGCTCATCGGGGTGATAAAGGGCGCGATAACCTCCTCAGGGAAGAACATACCTTTTAAGGAAGCTGTAATAGGTATCCAGGGTAACAGATTGAAATAACCGCGAAAAATAGAAGGGGGTGATAGAGATGATGGTTACGATACATTACATGCTGAGGCCCATAGCTCATTGTAAAGAGGGCTGCGGTCGTAGGTCCTGGGCATGACGTAAAACTGCCCAACTTTTTAATAAAGTGCTATAATATTGAGCATGCGGATATTGAAGAGTGCGGTTCTGTGCTGTATAATGGTCCTCGGCGTATTTTGCATGCAAGGATACGGAGGCGATATGATATTGACGAGCCCTGCTTTCGAGCACAACAAGAGCATTCCGAAACGTTTCAGCTGCGACGGCGAAGGCAAAAACCCGCCGCTTAAGATAGACAAGATCCCCAAAGAGACCAAGTCGCTTGTGCTGATAGTCGACGATCCGGACGCGCCAATGGGCACGTTCGTCCACTGGGTGGTATTTGACATACCTGTGATAAATGAAATAGTGGAAGGAAGCGTTCCGGGCAGGCAGGGTATGAATACGACAAGGGGTGTCAATTGGGTCCCTCCGTGTCCTCCGTCGGGAACGCACCGATACGTATTTAAGATATACGCGCTGGATAAAATACTGGGACTTAAAGATGGCGCCGCGAAGGCAGCGGTAGAGAAGGCCATGGAAGGCCACGTGCTGGACAAAGCGGAATTGATAGGCCTGTATAAGAGATAGGGAGGGCAATATGGATAAATACAAGTGTATAATCTGCGGGTATATCTACGATCCGGCTGCAGGGGATCCGGATTCCGGCGTTAAGCCCGGCACTCCGTTCGACAAGCTGCCGGCAGACTGGGTATGTCCGCTCTGCGGCGCAGCGAAGAGCGAATTCGAAAAGATATAAAACGTTTTAGGAGAATACAATGGCCAAGCCCCGCATAATGATCCTTTACTACAGCATGTTCGGCAATACATACCTCATGGCGAAATCGGTCTGTGACGGTATAGAGAAGGAGGGCTGCGAAGCGGTATTGAGGACCGTCCCGGAGCTCGTGCCGGATAGCGCAATACAATCTAATCCCGCGATGAAGAAAGCTAAAGAGGAGCAGAAGGGTATAAAGGTTGCGGCCGTCGATGAACTCTCCGGGATCGACGGCATAATACTAGGTTCTCCGACGAGGTTCGGCAACATGTCGAGTCAGCTGAGGAATTTCCTGGATCAGACCGGGTCGTTATGGATGAAGGGCGCCCTCATCGATAAGCCGGCAGGGGTGTTCTGCTGCACGGCGTCGCTTCACGGCGGCCAGGAGACGACCTTGATATCGATGATGTTTACGTTAATCCACCACGGCGCCATAATAGTAGGCGTACCTTACAGCGTTAAAGAGTTTGCCCTAACCAATAAGGGCGGGACTCCGTACGGGCCAACGGCCGTCGTCGGCGCGACAGCGGAGGATAAGCCAACCGATATGGATCTTAAGATAGCTTCGGAGCTGGGCAGCAGGGTGGCCAGAGTAGCCGGGGCGATGAAAAAATAAGGAAATGCGATGGACCCGAATGCGCTCCATAATCTAAGCTACGGCATGTACATAGTGTCCGCTTCGTGCGGCGGCAGGCTTAACGGCCAGATAGCCAATACCGTATTCCAGATAACGAGCCAGCCCGTGACAGTTGTTATAAGCATAAACAAACAGAACCTGACGCATGAATTCATCGAGAAGAGCTGCAATTTCAGCGTCTCGGTGCTTGATGAATCGACGCCGCTCCAATTTATAGGGAAGTTCGGATTCCGTTCCGGCAAGACTGAGGACAAATTTAAAGATACGAAATTTGAGGTATCGAAATCCGGCTGCCCGTTAGTCCTCGACCATACGATAGCGTATATTGAGGCGAAGGTTACAAGTAAGTTTGACTGCGGAACGCATACGATGTTTATAGGTCAGATGACGGATTCGAAGATAATAGCCCCCGGTAAGCCGATGACTTACAGCTACTATCACGAAGTGAAGCGCGGCACGACGCCGCCGAAGGCTCCCACCTACATAAAAGGAGAGGCGAAATGAAGCCCGTGGAGATAAAGAAGGGAATATACTGGGTCGGGGCGGTCGATTGGAACGTCCGCAGTTTTCACGGCCACACCTATAATACGTCGCGCGGTACGACATATAACGCGTATCTGATAGTCGACGAGAAGATTGCGCTAGTCGACACGGTATATGGGCCGTTCGCCGGGGAATTGATAGACAGGATAAAAGAGATCGTGCCGCCGGAGAAGATAGACTACGTCATATCGAACCACGTTGAGACCGACCATTCCGGGGCCATGCCCGCCATCATGAAACTCTGCCCAAAGGCGAAAGTCTTCGGCACCGCAAAGTGCAAGGAAGGCCTCTACAGGCATTATTACGAGAATTGGGATTTCCAGATCGTCAAGACCGGTGACACGCTTAAGCTCGGCAAGAGAACGCTCACATTTATCGAAGCGCCGATGATACACTGGCCCGATTCGATGTTCACCTACTGCCGCGAGGAGGAGCTGCTATTGCCGAACGACGGTTTCGGGCAGCACTACGCTACGAACCTCAGATTTGACGACGAGGTCGACGCTTGCGCCCTCATGGATGAGGCAAAGAAATATTACGCCAACATACTGTGGCCGCTCGGGGGACTCATACTGAGGAAGATCGAGGAAGTCGTGAAGATGAGTGTCCCGATAAAGATGATAGCCCCGTCTCACGGAATAATATGGCGCAAGGACCCGGGAAAGATCATAAATTCGTATCTCGGCTGGGCTAAGAATGAGATTAAACCCAAGGCCGTCATCGTATACGAGACGATGTGGAACTCTACCGAGAAGATGGCGCGGCGCATCATGGAAGGATTAACCGATTCCGGCATAGAGGCTAAACTCTATAACGTAGCCGAAGCCGACAGGACGGCTGTAATAGGCGAGATGCTGGATGCAAAAGGCTTCCTCATAGGCTCTTCGACTCACGATAACGACATGTTGCCGAATATTGCCGGATTCCTAGAACTTTTAAAGGGGTTGAAGCCGAAGGGCAGGACTGCCGCCGCATTCGGCTCGTACGGCTGGGCCGGCGGAGCAACAGCGTCGGTAGAGAAAGTCCTGAAAGAAGCCGGGGCCGAGATAAAGATGCCTTCGATATCATGTAGATACGTGCCGGACTCCTCCGAAGAAGCAAAGTGTTATGAGTTCGGCAAAGATTTTGCAAAAACGCTCCGGTAATGGTAGAATCGTAGGACAAAACAAGGAGGAAGCGATATGGGAAAGAAAGCAAGGGAGATAGTAGGACTCGACATTAAGGATCTCATAAAGGACCTTGATAAGGCGTATTGCGACGAATGGCTGGCTTATTACGCATGGTGGTACATGGCGCAGGCCGTTGAAGGCAAGGGCTATGAAGACATGGCCGAATTCCTTAACAAGATAGCCAAGGACGAGCTCGAGCATGCGACTGAACTCGCCGAGAGGATCATAGAACTGGGCGGACTTCCGACGAACGTACCGACGCTCCTGGTGAAGAACTCAAACGGCGGGTATCCCAGCGTCATGAAGGGCTTAAGCGATTACGACGAGATCATTAAGATAGTGACGAAGGCCGAAGCCGGCGCGATCGACGTCTACAACAAGCTCGCGAAGAAGACTTTCGGCAAAGACCACGATACTTATCAGCTGGCCTGCCACATAATGGGCGAAGAGATCGGCCACGAAGAGATGTTCGAGAACCTAATCGGCAGGTAATATAAAGTTATCCACAGTGTAGGGCACCCTTAAGGGTGCCCTACGGATGTGGATAAGTTATTTTAGGAGGTTTACGCATGGTTCAGATGAAAGAATATCTGCAGGAAGCCGATTGGAAGAAGGAAAAACACGTCCCGGCTATAGATGCGCCCGATACCGTTAAGAAGGGCGAGTTTTTTAAGGTGACGGTCGCCGTGGGTAAAGAGATAGCTCATCCGAACACGACCGCCCACCATATAGCGTGGATCGCATCGTACTTCATTCCCGACGGCGAGAAGTTCCCCTATCTCATATCGCGCTCGGAACTGGCCGCTCACGGCGCGTCAGCTCAAGGGCCCGATACGAGTACCGTATATACCGGATCCGAGACCGCGTTCAGCATGAAATCGGATAAGCCCGGTACGATACTCGTTATCTCGTGCTGTAACGTACACGGACTGTGGGAGAGCTCGAAAAAGGTCGCGGTCGGTTAGTTGATGCCGAAGATAGAAGCGATCTTCTTCGACGTCGACGGCACCCTTGCCGACGCCAGGCTCGACATAGCCGGCGCAATGAACCGTGTGCTTAAGATGCTGGGCCGGCCCGAAAAGTCCGTAAGCGATATATCGTCGTACATCGGCACCGGCGTAAAATATCTCATCGGTAAAAGCCTCGGCGCGGGCGCCGACGAGGCCCTTATAGACAGGGCAACGGCCATGTATGAGGAAGAGTATCTCAAACACCCGGCCGATCACGCCAAACTCTATCCCGGAGTGGCCAAGCTCCTTAAGGGCCTGCCGGGCAAACGTAAATTCGTATTGACCAACAGATATTCACATCTCGCCTCGGCTCTATTGGAGAAACTCGGCATACGCGATTTCTTTGAAAAGGTTTTTGGCGGGGACGACGAAAGCTGCATAAAACCCGATCCTCGCGTCTTCGACAGGATACTTCCGGTCGTCGGGGTAAATAGAGGTGAGTCACTCATCGTAGGGGACATGGCGATAGACGTAATGGCCGGTAAGAATTCCGGGATAAGGACCTGCTGGGTCACTTACGGCCTCGGTAAAAAGGAAGAGGTTCTGCCGCTTAAACCCGATTACGTAATAGACAGGATATCGGACCTCGGCAGCATCGTAAATAACGGAGGATAGCATGGCAAAGAACGTTACGGTTTACAGCACTCCGACGTGCCCGTTCTGCATAAGGGCAAAGCAGTTCCTGAAGGACAACAATATTCAGTTCAAGGACATAGACGTATCGACCGATCAGTCCAAAGCCCAGGAGATGATAAACCGCTCCGGGCAGATGGGCGTGCCGGTCCTCGATATCGACGGCGATATCGTCGTAGGATTCGATAAGGACAAGATAAAAGAAGCTTTAAAGATTTAACGTATTACTTATTACCTATTACGGATTACTAAAAATGCTATATGACTTGATAATAATAGGCGCAGGACCCGCCGGCATAACTGCGGCCGTATATTCCGCAAGGAAGCGGATGAAGTTCATAGTCCTGACCGGAGATATCGGAGGCCAGGCGGCGTGGTCCGGCGACATAGAGAACTATACCGGCTACCAGTTCGTGACGGGCCCGGAGCTCGTCTCGAAGTTCGAAGAGCACATGCGTAAATATTCGATGGATTTTCACGAGAACGAGGAGGCCACCGGTATCGATAAGTCTGGCGACATTATCAATGTGAAGACCCGGAAGGGCGAGTACCTGGCTAAGGCCGCGATAATAGCTTCCGGCAAGGTTTCCCGGGAGCTCGGCGTTCCCGGCGAGAAGGAGTATAAGAATAAAGGTCTTACCTACTGCGCGACCTGTGACGGCCCGCTTTTTAGCGGCAAAGACGTGGCTGTGATAGGCGGCGGCAACTCGGCGCTCGACGCCTGCCTGCAGATGATGAAGATAGCCAGGACCGTTTACCTTATAAACAATACCGACTCACTCGGTGGGGACGCCGTGATGCGCGAGAAGGTGCAGAACGCCACGAACGTGAAGATATACAACGGCGCTAAGGTCAGGGCGGTGACCGGAGATAAGATGGTCTCCGGGATAACCGTGCGCACGAAGTCCGGCGAAGAGACGATACCCGTTCAAGGGGTATTCGTCGAGGTGGGGCTGGTACCGAACTCTTCTTTCGCAGGAGCTGTCGAAAGAAACGACCGCGGAGAGATAAAAGTAAATTGCAGGAACGAAACCAATATTCCCGGCATATTCGCCGCCGGAGACGTTACCGACATATCGGAAAAACAGATCATAATAGCTGCCGGCGAAGGCTCTAAAGCAGCGCTATCCGCATTCAGGTACATAAACCGCTCGCGATGACCCGCTCAAGTCCCGATACGAAAGAACTTATCAAGGAATACCGGAAGATAAAGCCCGCGATAAAGAAGAGGCTCTCCGAATTCAGATCCTTTACGCATGACGCACGACGCACGACGCAAGACGACCTATTCGGCGAACTCTGCTTCTGCCTCATGACGGCCAATGCGAACGCCCTTAAATGTGACGAGGCTTTAAAAGCGCTTAAAGACGGAGATCATCATATTAAATCCTGCTCGCGAAGCATACGTTCCAGAATAAAGGGAAGGGTAAGATTTCATAATAAGAAGGCCGATTTTATAGTCGGGGCAAGACGTCTCTTCCAGAGTGGCCGCGGCCTCGATGTGATGTCCAGAATAGACCGTAAAGATATAATATCTACGCGGGACTGGCTGGTAGATAACATAAAAGGCATGGGCTACAAAGAGGCGAGCCACTTCCTGCGCAATATCGGCCTCGGAAATAACATTGCGATCCTTGACAGGCATATCTTAAAGAACCTTAAGCGGTACGGCGCGATAGAGCGCATACCGACTTCAGTCGGCTCCCGCAAGGTCTACATGGATATCGAGGACAAGATGCGCCGCTTCTCGAAGGACGTAAGCATTCCGCTTGATGAGCTTGACCTCCTATTCTGGTCCCTCCAAACCGGCTTCATATTTAAATAAAAACTCGTATATACTAACAGGTTAGGAATCAAAAAATCTAGCTATCTTTCTATTGACTTAACGCAATCTCATGGTATACTTGTATCCAAGAATTCTAGATAAAGGCAAACTCATGGTGACATGAGGGCGCAAAGCTTAGGGGTCTAGAAGAGTTATATCTATTCTAGCTAGATGGCCAAGCTGCCTAATTTATGACAGCTTGGCTTTTTTATACGCATTTTGGTCTGGGGCAAAACGGTATTATCCTTCCCCTAAGCTGGGTAGTACCACCCCAGGCCAAAATGATCAAAAAGGTGAAGAGATGGTAAGTTACAGGGATAAGCACAGCTTATGGTTCAGGCTAATGGCAATGGCCGTGGTGTGCCTATTCCTGGTTAGCGATATCGCATGGGCAAATCCCGATGGCATTCAGGTCGTAAAGAAGAATAACCTCGCAAGATGGTCGGTGATGGATGCCAGCGTCGGAGATCATAATGAAATCGAAATTACGGTAAGGGCTTGTATAGGAGAGATCGCGGACGGAAACGAGGTCCAAACGGTCAACGCCATGCTCATCAAGGCCGCCAAAGCGGCAAAGACCGGGCCTAAGATAAGATTCCTCTCCTGCGAGCGCGAGGAAGATGGTGTAATTACGGCGCGGTATTGTCTCGTAGGAGATGAATCGAAGATATTCGAGGTTACGCGCAGTCCGGGCGGGGTAATCACGCTCCCGAAGCCGGCAACCGATATTAAACCCGCCGGCAATAATATTGCATCGGAAGGCGCGCAGCCCTCGGATCTCGGATACAAAGAGGGCGGTGCCGATGGCGATATGGATGGCGGCGAGGAGGTTGAGAAATACAACGCCGAAGTGCGCGCCGCAAATGCAGTAAAACGCGTTGCTACTATGGCTGCTTCTAACATTCCTGAATCCGGTAAATCTGCTGTCGCGCCTCTGGACCCAGCAACTGAAATTTCAACCGGCGGATTGTCACTGGGCAAGATTTTTATCGGTATGTCCACGAAGCTTCAGCATAAGGTGACCGATATACTGCCTAGGTTTGAAGATGTGGCCGGCGAGACGACCGCGGTCCACGGCATTACCTTCTATAAGAGGATCAATTTCCCGGCCCGCGTCTGGGCATTCAAAAAGGATGATATCGATAAAGTCGCAGAGGCATTTGGTCTAAGAATTCGCGTTGCTATCACAGAGTTGGATGAGGCAACCGAAATTTCGATACGCGAGCGTCCCTTGCTAGACATCTTTGCCTATAATAATAAGGATCTCCTTCATGTTTTGACCGACGCTTTGCCGGCATTTGACGATGTGTCCGGCGAGACGATCGTGGTTCGCAACATCACCTTCTATAAGAGGGCCAACGGCTCGGTCTATGCCTGGGCATTCAAAAGGAACGATATCGATAAAGTCGCAAATGAGTTCGGTCTCAAAAAGCGCCTTATCGTCACGCCTCTGGATCCGGCAAACGAGATCTCAACCAGTGGAACGTCACTGGTGAAAATTTTTATCGGGATGCCCAAGGCACTTCAGAATAAGGTGACTGATGCGCTGCCGAAGTTTGAAAATGTGACCGGAGAGACGACCATAGTTCGCGGTATCGCCCTTTATAAGAGAGTAAGCTCCGGAAATTATATCTGGGCATTCAAAAAAGACGATATCGATAAGGTCGCGGAGGCGTTCGATCTTACAATACGCGGTATCGCTGTGCCGCTGGATGAGGCGACTGAGATATCGACCAACGGACCGTCACTGGGAAATATCTTTGCCGGGAGCATTATAGATTTTCAACGCATCGTGACCGATACCCTTCCTAAGTTTGAAGGTATCGCTGAAGAGACGACTGTATTTCGCGGCATTACCCTTTACAAGAGGAAGAACGGCAGCCGGGACGTTTGGGCATTCAAAAAGGACGATGTCGATAAAGTCGCAAAGACGTTCGGTCTCAGGATGCGCGTTTACACCGCGTTTGACGCGACAACCGAAATTTCAACCGGCGGCCATGTTCTGGAAGGGATCTATATAGGAAGTGCCGTCACGCTTCAGCATACGGCGACCGATACGCTGCCTAAATTTGAAGATATAGCCGGCGAGGCGACCGTATTCCGCGGTATGACCTTTTACAAGAGGGTAAGCTCCGGGAATTACATCTGGGCGTTTAAAAAGGATGATATCGGCAAATTTACAGAGGCGTTCGGCCTCAGGAGGCGGGTTGCAGTTGCGCAGCTGGATGAGGCAACCGAAATTTCAACCGGCGGATCTTCACTGGAAAATATCTTTATCGGAGGCGCCATGAACCTTATTCGAACGGTTACCGATAAGCTTCCCGATTTTAAAGATGTGACCGGAGAGACGGCAGTGATAAATGGTATCACCTTTTACAAGAGAAGGAACGGCGTTAGCTATATTTGGGCATTTAAAAAAGATGATATCGCTCAATTCTCAAACGTGTTCGGCCTAAAGATACGCGCCAGCGTTGTGCCGCTGGATGCGTCAACCGAAGTTTCAGTTGGAGACAAAAGGCTGTCCAGGATGTTTGGAAATATTTATCCGGGCCTCCAGCGTGTCCTGATCAATGCCATGCCAAGATTAGAAGATGTGGAAGGTGAAACGGCGGTGGTATGCGGTGTCACATTTTATAAAAGGTTCAAAACCATACGTTACGTATGGGCATTCAAAAAAGAGGATATAAATAAAATCGTAATAGCTTTTGAAGCCAATCTACGCGATTCCATCCGTTACGCTTGGGAATTCAAAAAAGGAGATATTGATAGAGTCGCAAAAACGGGCAAAGTCAAAATACTCGATGCTGCCGAGCTGGACGCGGCAACCGAGATCTCTGCCAGCGGGTTGTCGCTGGAAAAGACCTTCATTGGAAATAAATCCGACCTTGTTCAAATGGTGACAGACGAGCTGCCTAAATTCGACGTTGCGACCGGAGAGACAACCACGGTCCGGAATATTACATTTTATAAGAGGCTCAGCTCCGGGAATCTTGTATGGGCATTTAAAAGGGGCGATATCGTTAACGTCGCAATGGCGTTTGACCTCAGAATCCGCACTACCATCGCACGGCTGGATGGAGCAACCGAAATCTCAGCTAAATGGCACAATCTGCACAAGATCTATTTTGGAGTCCCTTTTAAAAACCAGCTGCTCGCCGCCTTGCCTAAATTTAAAGAGGTGGCTGGAGAGACGATCGTGATCCGCGGCGTCACTTTTTATAAAAGGCTAAACGACACCCACTATGTCTGGGCATTCAAGAAAGACGATATAGATAAAGTCGCAAAAGGGTTCGATTTTAAAATACGCAGCATCATGCCGCTGGACGCGGAAACTGAAGTTTCAGCCTCCGGCTCGGCGGCGTCTATGTTTTTTGTCGGGACCGCCGGTAGTATCCAACGCGCGTTGGCCGATAAACTTCCCGCGTTTGAAGATGTCGACGACCAGACTACGGTAGTCAGTGGCATCACCTTTTACAAGAGGCAAAACGGTGGAAGCCACATCTGGGCATTTAAAAAGGGCGATATCGGTAATGTCGCGAAGGCGTTCGGCCTCAGAGTGCGCACCAATATCGCGAAACTTGATGAGGTGACCGAGATCCCAGCCGGTGGAACTATATTGGTCGGGACCTTTGACTATAGTCTTAAGGTCCTCCAGCGTATGATGCTCAAAGAGCTGCCCAATTTTGAGAATATAGAAGGCCAGACGGCCATAGTCCGCGGTATAACCTTTTATAAAAGGATAAGAGGTTCCGCCTACATCTGGGCATTCAAAAGGGACGATATCGATAACGTCGCGAAGGCGTTTGGCTTAAGGTTGCGCAATAATATAAAACCGCTCGATACGGCATCCGAATTCTCGGCGGGACAGAACACCTTGCACAGGATATATATTGAAGATCATCGCCATAACCCATTGAGTGTCGCCCTGCCGAATTTTGAAGATGTGGCCGGAGATACTACGGTAATTAATGGCATCACCTTTTATCTGAGGCGAAACTCCGGAAACTACGTTTGGGCATTTAAAAAGGACGATATCAGCAATGTCGCGAAGGCGTTCGGTTTCAGGATCCGCACTGCCGTCCCGCGCTTGAATGAAACGACCGAGATCTCGGCCGACGGAACCACATTGGCCGGTATCTTTGCCTACAGCAATAATATGCTCCAGCGCATGGTGATCGACAACCTGCCTAAGTTTGAAGATGTAACCGGAAATACTGCGAAAGTCCGTGGTATAACCTTTTATAAGAAGAGAAAAGGGCACTTATACGTTTGGGCATTCAAAAAGGACGCGTTTGATAGC
>Ga0364907_10448_pt1 | contig 11860 bp, 8 predicted proteins | sample ExccelJu500002D3_2_FD_206960 | JGI IMG/M metagenome (GOLD analysis project Ga0364907, IMG submission 206960) | Enriched cells from Trout Bog Lake Hypolimnion, Wisconsin, USA - BchlTB.July02.5000.02.D3 | ecosystem: Environmental > Aquatic > Freshwater > Lake > Hypolimnion/Profundal zone | place...
AAGCGCCAAAAAAACTCGGCGTCATCGGCGCAGGCGTCATCGGCCTCGAAGTTGGATCTGTCTGGCGCAGGCTCGGCGCTGAAGTCACCGTCCTCGAAGTCATGCCCTCCTTCCTCAGTGCTGCCGACGAAAGCATTGCACGAGAAGCCTCAAAGCTTTTCCAGAAGCAGGGTCTCCACATCAAGCTTGGCGTCAGGATCGGACAGGCAAAACAAAATGCAGAGGGCATCAGCATTGAGTACACCGACGACCAGGGATCAAGCCACATCCTCGAATGCGATAAACTCATCGTCTCCGTAGGCCGCACACCCAACGCCGAAAACCTCAACCTCGAAACCATAGGCCTGCAGGTGGACGAACGCGGCTTCATTCCCGTCAACGACCACTGCGCTACAGCTGCACCCGGCGTCTACGCCATAGGCGACGTCGTCCGCGGTCCCATGCTCGCCCACAAAGCTGAAGACGAAGGCGTCATGGTAGCCGAACTCATCGCCGGCCAGAAACCCCACCTTGACTACAACAGCATGCCATGGGTTATCTACACCACCCCTGAAATTGCCTGGGTAGGCAAAACCGAGCAGCAGCTCCGTGCCGAAGGTCGCGACTACAAAACCGGTCAGTTCCCCTTTGCAGCCAACGGACGCGCACTCGGCCTCGGCGACACGGAAGGTTTCGTCAAAATGCTCGCCGACGCAACAACCGACGAAATCCTGGGTATCCATATCATCGGAGCATGTGCTTCAGACCTCATCGCCGAAGGAGCCCTCGCCATGGAGTTTAAAGCCTCATCCGAAGATATCGCCCGAACCTGCCATCCACATCCAAGCCTCTCCGAAGTGGTTCGTGAAGCTGCCCTCGCAATAGAAAAACGCTCTCTCAACATGTAATAACAGTTTCAATATATCCTCGGCAGCGACACCTCCAACCCTTGACATACCTTTGAGTTCGGATAGTTCACATAATAAAATGAACCTGCTAACTTAAAACTTTTTAAGGAAGAAGCTTTGACCCATCAAATTCAACATCAATGCATTAAAACAGGAGATGACCGATGGAGCTGACAACACCCTATGCGTTTGGAAAAACAGTGGATATGCCCTTCGCTGAAGCTCAACAGAAGGTGCCGCCGAGGCGGGGCTGGCCTGTTGGGTCATCATAGGGGCTGAATTCGCAGCAGGCTACTGAAAAGCCGAGTTGTGCGGCACGGATTGCGGCAATGTATCCTCCAGGGCCTGCGCCTATGACGAGTATGTCGAATTGTCTGTTCATGGTGTGGGTTCTTTTTGCTTTAAAGGTCGAGTAAGAGTCGTGCCGGATCTTCCAGTGCATCCTTGATGGCGACGAGACCCTGTACCGCTTCTTTTCCGTCGATGATCCGGTGGTCGTAGGACATGGCCAGATAGTTCATCGGTCGTATGACGATCTGGCTGTTTTCGACTACTGCCCTTTCGGTTGTGGCATGGATGCCGAGTATAGCCGATTGGGGAGGATTGATGATTGGTGTTGAAAGCATCGATCCGAAAACTCCGCCGTTGGAAATTGAAAACGTGCCGCCGGTCAGCTCTTCGAGGGAGAGGGTGCCGAGTTTTGCCTTGGTGGTGTAATCGGCGATTTTGCGTTCGATTTCAGCAATGCTCATCTGGTCGGCATTGCGGAGGATGGGGACAACAAGCCCTCGTGGTGAGCTGACGGCAATACCGATATCGAAGTAGCCGTGATAAATGATATCCTTGCCTTCAACGGAAGCATTCAGAACGGGATATTTGCGCAGTGCGTGAACCGCCGCCTTGACAAAGAAGGAGACGATGCCGAGCCTGACGCCGTGCTCTTTTTCAAAGGTTGCCTTGTAACGCGTTCGCAGGTCGATGACGGCCTGCATGTTTACCTCGTTGAAGGTGGTGAGGATGGCGTTTGTGGCTTGAGACTCCAGAAGCCTTTCGGCGATGCGTGCCCGGAGGCGGGTCATGGGGACACGCTGTTCGGGGCGTTCGGTTATCAGGGGAGTTTCCAGGTGCGCCTCCACCGGCCTGAGCTTCGGTGCTGGAGGGGCTTGCGGAGAGGCAGGCTCGGCTCCGTCTGCGATTGCGGCAAGAACGTCACCTTTAGTGATTCTGCCCTCTCTGCCGGAACCCACTATCTGGGAAGCGTTTAATCCTGTTTCGGCCATGAGCTTTGCTGCTGCAGGCATGGCACTGCCGCCTTTGTTCAATAGTGAGACCGGTTGAGGTGATTCATTGACCGATTCTTTCTCAATGGTCGGTGATGCAGACTGCAGAGCGGCTGGTTTGCCTTCAGTGTCGATGCGTGCGAGCACCTGGTTGGCGACTACTGTTCCTCCGTCTCCGACAAGTATTTCAAACAATATACCGTCTGCGGGTGATGGAACGTCAAGGACTACCTTGTCGGTTTCGATTTCGAAAAGGATTTCATCTTCAGCAACGTCTTCCCCCGGCTTCTTTTTCCAGTTGAGCAGTGTTGCTTCGGCAACGGACTCTGACAGCTGAGATATGGTGACATCGATGATGGCCATTGGTGGTTGTTATTTGTTGAAAAAAACGCTGAACTCGCCGAATGCCTGGTCGAGCAGTGCTTTTTGCTCTATGGCATGGGTTGCGGCATACCCGCAGGCGGTTGAGGCTGAGGCGAGGCGTCCTGCATAGCCGAACTGCTGGCCGGGTGTCATGGCTTTCATGATATAATGCTGGAGGAAACGCCAGTAACCCTGGTTTTTGGGTTCGTCTTGGCACCAGACAATCTCTTTCAGTGCGGGATAGTGAGCAAGCTGGGCAGCAAACTCTGCAGCCGGGAAAGGGTAAAGCTGTTCGATGCGGATGATGGCCACATTTTCGGCGGTGTTTTCATGTCTCCGGTTTATGAGATCGTAATAGACCTTGCCGGAGCATGCGACAAGCCGCCTGGTTTTGTCAGGGTTGGCCGTTGTATCGCTGATGATGTTCTGGAAATTTCCCAGAGAGAGATCGTCCAGCTGAGAGACCGCCTCCTTGTTGCGGAGCAGCGATTTCGGTGTGAGAATGATCAGTGGCTTACGGATCATTGAGGTTATCTGGCGCCGCAGAAGGTGGAAAATCTGGGCGGGATTGGTCGGCTGGCAGACCTGGATGTTGTTTTCGGCACAGAGCTGCAGAAAGCGCTCGGGTCGGGCGGAGGAGTGTTCCGGTCCCTGGCCTTCATAGCCATGGGGCAGCATAAGGGTAAGAGCGGATGCAAGGCCCCATTTGACCTCCCCTGAAGTGATGAACTGATCAATGAGCACCTGCGCTCCGTTGGCGAAGTCGCCGAACTGTGCTTCCCAGATGACGAGAGTGTCTGGTGCTGAGATGGAGTAGCCGTATTCGAAGCCAAGGATAGCCTCTTCGGAGAGTACTGAATCGATAACGGTAAAGAGTGCCTGGTTGTCCGTGACGTTCTGAAGTGGAATGTAGATGCCGGAGTCCCATTTTTCACGGTTCTGGTCGTGCAGCACAGAGTGGCGGTGTGAAAAGGTTCCCCTGGCGCTGTCCTGACCGGTGATGCGGATAGGGTAACCGCCTGCGACGAGGGAGGCGAAGGCCAGGTGCTCTCCCATGCCCCAGTCGAGAGGCTGCTCTCCCTCTCCCATACGGGCGCGGTCGTTGATGACTTTTTCAACCAGCGGGTGAAGCTTGAACTGGTCAGGAACTTTGGTAATCCGTTCCGCAAGACGTTTGAGTTCGGCCAGGGGCACGCCGGTTTCCGTGGTCTCGGTGCGGTGAATGGAAGGGTCAGAAGTAAAGATGGTTTTATTGACAAGGATCGGATTGGTGCTGTATCGGCCTTCATCAAGATCCTTGCGGAACTGCTTGCTGAGCGTGTCGGCGTACTCTTTAGGGATGACGCTCTGAGATTCAAGCCTGGAGGCATAGAGTCTGCGCGTGCCGGGGTGCTTATCGATTTTTTTGTACATGAGCGGCTGGGTCATGGCAGGTGTATCCTGCTCATTATGGCCGAGCTTGCGGAAACAGATGATATCGATGACGACATCGCGTTTGAACGCCTGCCGGTAGTCGAGCGCCATCTGTGTTGCCAGCACAACCGCTTCAGGGTCGTCACCGTTGATGTGGAGTACCGGTGCCTCAATCATTTTGACAACATCGGTGCAGTAGGTGGTTGAACGGCTGTCGCGGGGGTCGGAGGTGGTGAAGCCTATCTGGTTGTTGATGACGATGTGAACCGTGCCACCGGTACCGTAACCGCGTGTCAGGGCAAGGTTGAGAGTTTCCATGATGACTCCCTGCCCCGAGAATGCTGCATCGCCGTGCACGAGTATGGGAAGCACCTGTGAGCCATCCCTGTCGTTGCGCCGGACCTGACGTGCCTTGACTGCACCCTCGACCACCGGATTGACAATTTCAAGGTGTGAGGGGTTGAAGGCAAGAGATAGGTTGACCGGGCCGCCCGGCGTGGCAAGGTCGCTGGTGAATCCCTGGTGATACTTGACGTCGCCGGAAGGGAGATCACCCGGATGCCTGCCTTCAAATTCGGCAAAAAGGTCGAGCGGATTTTTCCCCATGATGTTGACCAGCACGTTGAGTCGACCACGGTGCGCCATGCCGATGACGATCTCCTGGACGCCTGCTTTTCCGGCACGCTGGATCAGCTCATCCATTGCTGCGATAAAGCTCTCACCGCCTTCAAGCGAAAAGCGCTTCTGACCGATAAAACGGGTGTGGAGATAGCGTTCAAATCCTTCTGCAGCAGTGAGACGTTCGAGTATATGTTTTTTCTTGTCGGCAGTGAAATCCGGCTTCGAGCGTCTTGTTTCAAGCTTTGCCTGCCACCAGCGCTTTTCGGTCTGGTCAGTGATGTACATGAACTCTATGCCAAGGGTGCCGCAGTAGGTTTCGCGCAGGTTCTGAAGCAACTCGCGGAGCGGCATGGTTTCACGTCCGAAATAGGTATTGCTGGTGTTGAAGACGATATCCATGTCGGTGTCGGAGAAGCCGTAAAAAGAGGGCTCAAGATCGGGCAGTGCCGGGCGCTCCTGACGCTTCAGAGGATCGAGATCAGCCCTGCGGGAACCGATATTTCGGTAGGCGGCGATGAGCTTCTGAACCGAGACCCGTTTACGCCCGAGTTCGGCATCGGGACTGGCTACAACTCGGCAGATGGGTCCCAGGCGCGCTCTTTCGGCAAACGATGCCTGGACGGGTGAGTGTGCAATATCGCGGCTGTCGGTGCCGTTCGTTCCAGGCACATTCTGCATGGCGTCAAAGTATGACCGCCAGTGATCAGGGACGGAGCCTGGATTGTCGAGATACTCTTCGTAAAGGTCTTCAAGGTAGGGGGCATTGCCGCCGAAAAGATAGGAAGTGCTGCTGGAGTGCTGCGTCATGGTAAGTCCGTTTCTTCAGTAAGGTTGCGGGACTGGGTGAAGGCGTGGGATGTTAATCTGTTTTCCCTTTGTGTTTTACGACAGCAAGGGGAGATTGTTTGATCCATTCTCTTGTAAGTACTGTTCACCGTGACAATGAATAAACACAAGTATAAGACATATCAGTGCTTATTTCGAATAAATTTCAAAAATAAATATATGCCTTTTGTCTCTAAATGTTGTCATCCGGCATCATTATGAATATTGTTCATGATGATGCACTGGAGAGTAAAAAATTCTTGCTATTTACTCCCGGTATGTCGATTATGACATAACGATCACAGATTAAATTGAAGAATTTTAAAGGAGCACAGAACAGTAAATTACTATTCTCAAATACTGAATGCCATGGAGAGTTGTTGATGAGATGCAGTTAACACAGGAAGATATAACAGCAATCTGGCTGTCTCTGAAAATTGCACTTACGGCCACAGCCCTTGCATTGCCTTTCGGCTTTGCTATGGCATGGCTGATTGTATTTAAATCATTCCGGGGCAAAATAGTGCTGGAGGTTCTAATCAACCTTCCGCTGACACTGCCACCGGTGGTCATCGGTTATTTTCTGCTTCTGCTGCTTGGTAAAAACAGCTGGCTTGGGCAACTCCTTAAAGCATCAGGGCTTTCTGTCATTTTTACATGGAAAGCTGCTGTTATTGCTTCTGCAACTGTCGGATTTCCTTTGCTGGTTCGTTCGATCCGCCTTGGAATGGAGGCCATTGATCTGCAGCTTATCGAGGCATCCAGAAGCCTCGGGGCATCGTGGTTTGACAGTTTGTTAACGGTTATTTTGCCTCTTTCGCTCAGAGGAATCATAGCTGGATCGTCACTTATGTTTGCAAGAAGTCTTGGGGAGTTCGGAGCAACCATTATTGTTGCCGGAAATATTCCAGGCGTGACACAAACCATTCCTTTGGCCATCTATGATTATGCAAGTTCTCCTTCAAGTGGCACAATGGCTTTGTCGCTCTGTGTGGTCTCAGTTATCATTTCAGTTGCTGTGCTTTTGCTGCATGAACTTCTTGGCAGACAGCTCGACAGGAGGGGCGAACAATAAAGTTCCAAATCTTTCAGCTCCTGAATCGCGGTTATCTCCACCCTCCGGGCTATACAATTTCACTTCCGGTTCATTCAGCCAGTGGATATCAACTTTTTTCTTGGGCATAGTTACTTATCCTCATCTGTTTTGTTGTCAGGGGTTCTTTGCTGGTTTTTTTTAAATAAGTGTTTTGATGGCCTTTTTTTCCGGTTCACCTGCTATTGACCATTTGATTGAGTCTTCATGCAGCGAAGCGTAAAACGCATGAAATTGAGCATACGAAATCAAAGCGGTAATAGCCACAGAGCCTATAAGTTTTTCAAAAATTGTGAATAACCACATTTGTGCCTGGTTGCCCGGATCTCTGAATGGCCATGGATAAGTTACTATCAGAAGGACAACGAAGACTGATAAACCAATAACCCCAATACTATACTCAACCTTTTTCTGTTTCCTGGCATAGGAAAGACGGTCTTTTTTAGAAGCCAGTATTTTTCCTTCAATTATAGGATCTTTACGATTCCGTTCAACAAGCTGCACAGGCCGGTCATAAAAATTGATTGTTTGTTGCATTTGAGTGGCGTGTTTGATGCACTTATGAACAAAAACCTGGCAGTCAAGCTGAAGAAGAGAGAGGTTCGGGTTAAGAAGCCGGAGAACCCAGGTGTTATTCTCAAACGATAAGGTTCCGTGAGTTTCTGTTACCGCACTTAAAAGGACAAATTTTTTACTTTCCAGAAAGAGAGGAATGTCACTCTCTTTCACAGAATCTTTCATCTCCGTAACAATTTTTTCTGCATCCTTTGATTTCTGGTCAAATACAGGCCACCACTGATTTCCTTTAAGAATTATGATGAGAGACTCATCTTCAAAATTACTGGTAAACATGATTTTGGCGTGCATTGCTGTTCCTCATAAAATTTACAATACATGGCAGTCTTCCCTCACCATATCAAGAACGTAACGTGAAATATACATCACTATGCACTATCTTCAAGTCATGCTTCCCCTTCATATGTCATCCTTATCAAGAACTTCCAATCTACTATTCCCGCCCACGTTATAACGATTAACAGCCTCTCTCTTCTTAGAGTAGTATTCTATGATATTTTGCACTGAGAAAACTCATTGAGTATGTTATTCCTTTTACAGTGGAGAAAAAGACCGGTGCATTTTGCTGTTGGGTTTATACTACCTTAAAATCTATTCTTATGTATTCTTTATAACACATGTACGACCGTTTTTGCGCATGGGATTTACTGTTCCTTGAAAAATTCTCAACCTCTCTTTTTCTCACTGATCATTACAATACTTGACCGGAGCGATACTGCCTTGACGTTTAATGTTATCCGACAAACCTCGAAAGTGTCCATTTTCTGCCTCCTTATGATGGCACACTCTCTTTTATTTGGCCCGGTTGGGCATGCTGCCAGTAAACAAACCGTACCATCCGATTTGCTTTCTGGATCAGGAAGTCTCAAAAGCACGGTATTCTTTACTGCTAAGGATTCGGTGATCTACAATCTCGACAGGCGGAACATGGAGTTGTGGGGGAAAGCCCGAATCGACAGTGAAGATGCCAATGTAAAAGCTCCGAAAATCGTTATAGATCTCGAAACCTCACTGTTTCAGGCTTTCGGCACTGCCGACTCCTCGAAAAGGCCGGTAGAACCTGCTGTTTATACTGATCATCAAGGCAGTTTCAATGCCGAAACAATCATTTATCATTTAAATACTAGAAGGGGAGAGACGACGAATGTCTTCTCATCTTCCAATAAGATCATTTTTAGCGGAGAGCATGTAACGAGGCTTGAAAATGGTGAGATGAATATTAAAGATGGTACGTTCACGACGTGCGAGGATCATCCTCCTCATTGGTGGATTTCATCCTCAGGGATGACCATTATTCCCGACAACAGGATCATTGCAAGTCCGTTGGTCATGTATATCAGGCCGGAGCTTTTTTCTGTGCGTATGCCTCCCATACCTATTCTGGCTTTGCCCTATATGGCTTTTCCGTTAAAGGAAAGCCGGTCGTCCGGTTTTCTTATGCCCAGTATTGGCAATAACAGCGATATGGGTTTTACGTTGTCGAATCTTGGTTACTTCTGGGTCGTTAATGATTATATGGATTTCAAGGTTGATAGTGAGCTGTCAGTAAATGGCAGTTGGGGGCTTGGTGAAAGGTTTCGTTATAAGGAGAGCAATATTTTATCAGGAGAGATTTCAGGGGAGTATTTAAAGTATCCCACTTACAGTGACTGGGATGCGAAATTTATCCATAACCAGGTTTTTGATTCGTCAACCCGGCTTGATGTCAATATACAGCTCCAGAGTCCACCGCAGGGCTACGATCTGAATGCAAATAATTCAATCACCATGGTGACTCAGCAATCAAATGCCCGGGCATCTCTGGCAAAAACCTTTAACGAAGACAACAGCATAGCAGCCATTACTTACAATCGTTCTGAAGATTTGCGTACTCTCATTGCTACACAGATTATTGATGCTTCATTCTATCAGAATCGGATGTATCCATTTCAATCCAGTTCTTTTAGAGATGACTGGAGATCGGATGTGTCACTCTCCACCGGAGCTTCCTATAGCGGTTCATATACATTCCCGAGCACAACTCAGTCTTCTGGCTATTCAGCTAATGCCAATGCTGAGTTGGGTTACATTCATGAATTTGCCGAGGGGTACAAGGTTCTGTTTACACAAGGGGTCTGCCTTCAATCGACCCAATCGATACCTGGACTTTACGATGCCTATGCTGGTACAAGCCTGGTTTTCCCGCTTCAAATGCAATCAACCTTGTTTCATTATTTCAATGTTAATCCAAGCCTGACTTTTATCCATTCGCTCTACCAGGATAGTGCGAACAGGGATGTTTCCACCACCGTTATTGCTATTGATGCAGACACCAGACTTTATGGTACTCTTGAGACAGGGTTTCTTGATAATTTTTTTGGGTTCAATGCCCTTCGCCATGTCTTTATTCCCACATTAAGCTACATATGGAATCCACCTTTTTCCGGTTCCGCATATAACTATTATGGAAATGTTTATGACTGGACCGATCCACAGCTCTTCAACAAACAGTCAAACACAAGATACGGTGGTGTCCCTGAAGGGCAGAGTACAATTGGCATAACCCTGAAAAATCTTCTTCAAGCTAAATTCCGGGGTTCTTCCTCCCCATTGGAAGATGATTCTGTTCAGGGAGAGCAGACAGTTCAACTTCTCTCTTTAAAAGCATCGACGGCTTACAATTTTAATGCCGATGTTCCTCACTTGGCTCCGCTGACCTTTACAGCATCAAGTACTGCCCTGTCACCGAACCTTCTTTTCAGCGCAGGTGCCATGTATGATATTTACAGTTACGATCCGTTGACCGGTGACAGGATTGGTCGTCTGAACAGCGATGATGGTAACGGATTATTTCGTTTTATTAAAGGATTTATGAACATGAGTCTGAGTATTGAGGGTAACAGCACAGCTGGATTTTCTGGTTTTCCATTGTCATCACCACCACCTCCACTCTTTAGGACTGATGTTGCACAGCCGAATTCGGCACAGTCTATATTTCTTGAGCGCTTTAATACCGAATATTTCAGAACAATTGATTTTCATCAGCCCTGGGAGTTCCAGTTTTCCCTCTTTTTGCAATCCGACAAAAGCAATCCTCTTGCACCGGTTACAACGTCGCTGATCAACGCATCGGCAAAAGATCGGTATTTTTTATGGCAATTTTCCCCTGAAGATGAAGCGAAAATCAGATATCAGGAATTCGGTCAACATAACCCTGACAAAACTCCACTGCTTTTTATTCACGGTTACGGCGCCATGATTGAGCACTGGAACCTGAATATTCCTGAATTTGCTCATGAACATAAGATTTATGCAATGGATCTGGTTGGATTCGGGAAATCACAAAAACCGAATGTCCGCTACAGTCTTGAATTGTTCGCCGCACAGATTGAAGCTTTTCTGTATCTGAAAAAACTGGATAAGGTCATTATTATCGGTCATTCGATGGGTGCTGCAAGCGGCATCTTTTTTGCACACCACAAACCGGAAAAAGTTAAAGCCCTTATCCTCGCTAACCCTTCCGGGCTTTTTGGAGACACTATGGAGGGTATGACCCGTGTTTTTTTCGGGCTTGTAGGCTCTCCTTTGATTGGTGAGGTGCTTTTTTCGGCTTTTGCAAATCCTGTGGGAGTAAGCCAGAGCCTTATGCCAACTTACTATAATCAGAGCAAGGTTGATGGTAAGCTCATCAATCAATTTTCCCTTCCGCTGCAAGACAAAGGAGCGCTGTGGTCTTATCTCTCTCCTTCAAAAAGACCGCTTGATTTCAGGCTCGATCACCTTTCTAAACCATGCAATTACAAAGGGCCTGCCTATCTTGTCTGGGGTGCAGAAGATACAGCTCTCCCTCCTCATAAAATCATACCTGAATTTCAGCAGCTTCTCCCGCAGGCAGGAGCATATATAATCCCGAAAGCTGCGCATTGTATCCACCACGATGCCCATGAAGAGTTTAACAACCGGGTAAAAAAAATCCTGAACTTAATTGAGGAAACTGCTTGAAAAGAGTTAATACGCTGATCCCGTTCCTGTTTTGACATGGAAATCGCTAAAGGGAGGTTTCAAGCCGATCTGGAAAGCATAGCTCCTGAACGGTCCGAAAGGAATCAACAAAAAGCCCACCTGCCAGCAATCAAGATCACGATTAAGACGCACCATGGGAAATACCATCTGATTGTTTTGAATATCATATCCTGTATTCAACACGATCTGCCACTCTTTTGATAATGACTCTTTTGCCGATGCGTTGATCAGCGACGTTGTAACCGTGGAACGCGGGTTTTTCGGTATAGGTTTCTGCTCGATAGCAATCGCAGGGGCAATTCCTTCAACACTTTCAACGTCAGGCCGCGGCATTCGTTCAAGAAACTGCCGCACGTAAGCGGACAGCGATTCCACATAGCGGCGGTGACCTTCAGCATAGAGAGTATCAAACGCAAGACTTGATTTGCCCGATCCACTGACACCAGTCAGCACAACAAACCTGTTGCGGGGAATACAAACCGAAATATCTGCAAGATTATGAGTATTTATGCCTTTGAGGACAATATCCGGCAGACTCGTTTCAGCCACTGCTGAATTGCTGAGTCTAAGATTGTTCATGATTCAAAATATTCTTGTGGATGAAGTGTTCGGGTGGGAAAAGGAAAAAACCTTTTTGGCGTTTCATTACTCACTGGACTATCTGCTGCACTAAAGAGTGAATCGTGGTTTGCGCCAATAGATCCTGAATTTTTCCCTGGAGCTTGTTCATATAGCCCCTGTGGGTGCATGAGGAAAATATTTCACAACTGCCGGGTTCAACTCCACAATGCACAATATGC
>Ga0364907_10455_pt1 | contig 11713 bp, 12 predicted proteins | sample ExccelJu500002D3_2_FD_206960 | JGI IMG/M metagenome (GOLD analysis project Ga0364907, IMG submission 206960) | Enriched cells from Trout Bog Lake Hypolimnion, Wisconsin, USA - BchlTB.July02.5000.02.D3 | ecosystem: Environmental > Aquatic > Freshwater > Lake > Hypolimnion/Profundal zone | place...
TGGTGCCGGTCGGCACATGCACCCAGGTCCGCCAGCCGTTGATTTTGGATTCGTAATCCCAGTCGCCGCGTTTGGGCTGGGCCAAGTTCAGCGGGCCGCCGTTGACCGGGCGGGCGGCGAACCAAGGCGGGGTGAGCGGGATGAATTCGGTGTTGGCGTACCAGGACGGCGCGCTGTGTTTAGTGAGTTCAAGCATATTCGTGGGCGGGTTGGAGTTGGGGGAGGTGTTGGGCGAAAGACTTGAAATTGCTTTAAGCGTTTTTCCACATTTTCCCAACCTTGGCCAAATGTGGAAAAGCAAAGACGAAAAATCAGTTCTCCATCCGCATTCCTTTGGCGCAATACGCTGGACACTTCGAGGCAAGAAGATCAAAATCCAGGTTTTATGAAAAATGCGATAAAATATCTGTCTGTGCTGGCATTCTTCATTTTTGCCACTTCCTATGCACTTGGCGATGAAGCAACCGACTACATGAGCAGGGGCATCGAGCAAGGGCAAAAGCACAATCTTAATCAGGCGATTGCTGATTTCACAAAAGTCATCGAGCTTGATCCTAACAATTTTGCCGCTTATACCGAACGCGGCCTTGCAAAAATGGCCCTCGTAAAAGACTCGAAAGACAAGAATGCAATGATAGCAAGTGCGCTTGCCGATTACAGCAAAGCCATTGAACTCAACCCTGGAATTCCTCAAGCCTACTACAATCGCGGGGTTTTAGAAACAGGAACGGGAGACTTCGATAGCGCAATTTTTGATTTTTCACAAACCATTGCATTAAAACCTGAACCAGTTTACTTGTCTCAAGCGTATATGTTTCGCGGATCATTGCGAGGCGGCAAGAATGAATATGCTGAAGCTATGGCTGATTTGAACGAAGCCATTAGACTTAACCCAAGACTTGCTAAGGCATTTCAATGGCGTGGTGATTTGAAACAACGTAAAGCCGATAAAAGCGGCGCGGCGGCTGATCATTGTGAAGCGTATTTGCTTGGTGGAATTGAAGAAGGGGAACATCGCCAATTTAGTGCTTCGATAATTGATCTAACTAAAGCCATTGAATTAAACCCAAAGAGAGCTTTGGCTTATTATTATCGAGCCATTGCTAATCGTGAACAGGGCAATCTTGATGCCGCAATGGATGATTTTGCGAAAACAATTGAACTCGTTCCTGATGCCTCTGAGGCGTATAACGCCCTCGGTGACCTAAAGAAAGTCAAAGGTGATTTAGATGGCGCTATAGCGGACTTTAATAAAGCCATCCAGATTAAGCCTGATTTTGCCAATGCATACTACAATCGAGGCAATGCCGAATATGCCAAGCATGAATTGGATGGCGCATTAGCTGATTATAGCAAAGCAATAGAACTCAAACCAAAATTCGGAAAAGCATATTACAATCGCGGCCTTGTAGAAAAGGACAAGGGTGATTTAGTTGGTGCGAAGTCCGACTTCAGTTTGGCGAGTGAAAGCCTCGATCTCATTAAGGTTGACCGACCGCCCTCTGACGGGCTGGATATGTTCAAGACCAAGCCGCGATTCTGATTTGTTCCGGGGACCGCTGCGACATGGGCCGGAGGATGCCGGACGCGCGGTAAACTTCGACGAAGGCGTCGCCGTGCTCGCGGCATTGTTTCTGGTAGGCACGACAAAGGCGGTCGTAGTTGGATTCGAACTGCGCGCCTTCCTTGCATTGGGCGCAGCGACCGGAGCCTTTGGCGCAGCATTCGCCTTGCGGTGGGGCGTCACAGCAGTTCGACCGGAGGTCAAAGATGGTGTGCAGGTCGGTGGTCAAGTTGTAGGTGAGCGTCAGCGCGCCATTGACGAGGGCGGCTTCGACGGCATCCTGCCCGAATTTTTCATCGGAACATTGCTCCAGGATGGTGAGTAGATGATTTTTCATGGAACCCATAGATTTATTTTTGTTTGGAAAGGGAACGCCGTCCACACATTGCCCGGCACTTGCGCGAACGCATCTTCAGAGGCCAGTGTGGGTTAAGGGTTTTGTTCAGCGCCGCGCGGGGTGAAGTCCGCGCGGCGCACGGCGTGGGTGGGGAAATGCGAAGCCGGCGTTCGGCTATTTCTTCCGGCCTTTGGTTTTGACTCCACTGACGATGGGTTCTGTGGCGTAGTTCGTTATGTGGCGTAAGCGATTGATGGTGCCTTTATCCCACGTCAGCGCACTTTCTTGCGCCACATAATTTCGGCGGCTATCGTAGTCAAACCTCCGTTTTCAAACAACGACGGAGTTTTTTCTATGTTTAATAAATTATTCAAACGTCCCAATACCATCGTACGTCACCAAACGGCGCCTTTAGCAAATGAACGCTTGGCGTATCTCAATCATCTAGCTGGCCAAGGATTGTCTTTCAAATCGCTTTGCATAAAAGCCCCACGCTTGCTTCGGATTACTGAACAGCTTCGCCTTAACAAACCTCCCGACCGGATGATTTCGGCTTCTGAAATAGAACGGGCGGCAGAACGGTGGGCGTGCGCCGGAAAAAGAAAGCGATGGCAGAAGTCGGGTGCTTGCTCCAAGGATCTGTTTGTTTCCCTTGCGACTTGCTGGCTCGAATTTATGGGGCGACTCAGACACCAACCAAAACTTAAAAACCGTTTTGAACCCTGGCTGTCGGAGTTCGATGATTACATGCGCATCGAACGCGGACTATCGACTGAGACACGGGAAGGTCGCCGTTGGGTTGTTAACCGGTTTCTCGGCAGAACGGTTGCGCCGGGCGGTTCCCCGACCCATCTCACGATTGCGGATGTTGATACCTATCTTCAAACGCTGGGGGATCGGGACGGTTATTCGCGGGTTTCGTTGCGGGTGGTGGCGGGCTGTTTGCGTGCTTTTTTCCGATACGGTGCGGTACGCGGGTGGTGGCGCAAGGGAATAGCCGAAGCTATCAAGAGTCCACGGATTTACTCCCTTGCTTCGCTTCCAAGTGGTCCTTCGTGGGCAGACGTAAAACGCCTTCTGGCTCTGACGGAGGGTGACGATCCGACTGACATTCGTGATCGTGCAATCCTGATGCTGCTGGCCATTTATGGACTTCGAGCGGGCGAAGTCATCCGCTTACAGTTGGATGATTTTGACTGGAAGGGTGAGCTTTTGTCGGTGACGTGTTCGAAGTCGAAAAAGAAGCGCGTCTTTCCACTCTCTCGTCCTGTGGGCGATGCCGTGTTGCGCTACATCACAAAGGTGCGTCCGCGCACAAAGCACCGGGAGGTGTTTCTCTCCCTGTATGGGCCGATTCATCCGATCTGTACTCTGGGGCACGTTGTTGGCGAACGCCTTCGTCAGCTAGGCGTGTCCATTACTCACTACGGACCTCACTGTTTGCGACACGCCTGCGCGACGCATTTGCTCGCCGAAGGGCTGTCATTGAAACAAATCGGCGATCAACTCGGCCATCGTGATCCCACAAGCAGCCTCATCTATGCCAAGGTTGATATTGTGGGGCTTCGGAAGGTGGCGAACTTTGACTTGGGGGAATTGCTATGAAACTGCAATCGTTGATCGAGCAATACATCTCCTATCGCCAATCCCTGGGCGAAAAACAGAATTCGAGTGGCCGCAGATTACGGGCATTTGGGCGCTTTATTGGCGCGAAGGTCGAACTCGCCGATGTGCGTTTGGAACAGGTAAGCACCTTTCTGGCAGGAACCGGAGCGATTACTGTTACCTGGCATCACAAACTCGCCACGCTTCGAGGTTTTTACAAGTATGCTATCAGCCGTGGGTATGCAGTCGCGGCCCCGCTGCCCGTCATTATCCGCAGGCTCCCGCCTGCATTCATTCCATATATCTATTCCATAGCAGAGCTGAGACGCCTACTCCGAGCCGCTAAATCATACCATCGGCATAGGTTGCGTTTCGAACCAGACACACTGCATACCATGATCCTGACGCTTTGCGGCACTGGATTGAGGATACAGGAGTTAATTGACCTGAATCGAATGGATGTCAACCTCGCCGATTCTATAATCAAGGTTCGACATGGCAAATTTGGAAAAACGCGATTGGTTCCGTTTGGCCCGCAGTTATGCCGAGCGTTGCGGGGTTACGTCAAAAGACATCCTGTGTCTCCCCCTGAAGACTCGTTCTTTGTGACATGTTTGGCTGTTCGCGTAAAAACAGACACGTTTCAGCGCAATTACCGAAGCCTTTGTAAACTGGTGGGCATCCGACGCACAGATGGAGCGAGTTGCCAACCGCGAATCCACGACTTGCGGCACACATTTGCCGTTCACCGGCTTACATCCTGGTATCGGCAGGGCGCGGATGTGCAAAAGCTGCTGCCCTTGCTGTCCGTTTATCTCGGCCACGTTAATATCCAAGCAACTCAAATATATTTGAGCATGACCCCGGAACTACTAGCCGAAGCCAATCACCGTTTTGAAAAATACACCGCGCAGGAGGTCAGCCATGACTGACCCCAAGCTGCTTAGTCCTTGGATTCGCCGATTCCTGATGGAACATATTATCTGCGAACGCAATCTTGCTCCCAACACGCAACGAAGTTATCGCGATACGCTGCGACTGCTTTTGCCATTTGTTGCCAGCGCGGTCGGCAAACCGATTGAACGCCTCGAAATCCTTGACCTGTCGAGTAATCAGATACGAGCCTTTTTGCTCAACCTAGAAGTTAAACGCAAATGTGGGATGGCGACACGAAACCAGCGGCTTGCTGGGATACACTCTTTGGCGCGATTCATTGGATTGCACAGCCCGGAGCACATTCAATGGTGCGGAGAACTGAAAGACATTCCCGTGAAGAAAGCGCCACGCCCACTGGTTACCTACCTGGAGAAAGAAGAAATGGATGCCCTGCTCGCGGCACCTGACCAAACGACAGCACAAGGCCAGCGTGATGAGGTGGTGCTCTTGTTTTTGTATAACACCGGAGCGCGTGCGGACGAGGTTGCTCATGTCCAAGTTGGTGATCTCAGTCTCGGTCGGTCGCCGCGCTATGAGGGTTCTTCCTCCCTGATTCACGGCAAGGGCAACAAACAACGGCGTTGTCCGCTCTGGTCGCGGACAGCAGCCTTGCTGGCTGAGATGGTGAATGGACGCGAGCCAACGGAACATGTCTTTCTCAACTGTCGTGGACAACCGCTGACCCGGTTTGGCATTCACACGCTGGTTGAGCGCCATGTGGCCACTGTGGTTAAGTCGATTCCATCTGTTGCCAAAAAGCGCGTAAGCCCTCACACCATTCGCCATACCACCGCCACCCATTTACTGCGGGCGGGCGTGGACATCAATACCATCAGGGCATGGCTGGGGCATGTTTCATTAAGCACAACTAACATCTATGCGGAAGTTGATTTGGAGATGAAGGCCCAGGCTTTGGCTCATTGCGAAATAAAAAACGCCAAGGTCAAAAAACCGTGGCGCGAGAATGCAGGACTGATGGCATTCCTGCAAGCACTCTGAACTAACTATGCTCCGTTATGTGGCGTCAGTGCGAGACATCATGGCGGTATTTCGTGCCAGTTGTGTCGGACGCCACATAACGAACTACGCCACAGAACCCATCTTATGTTGTACACGACATAAGATGGGACAAACCTGGTCGACCGCCAGATTCTGTTCAGGCGTGAGGATCAGGTGACGGGCGGCGTGAAACTCCTTGGTGGGTTTGACGCAGGACTTGGCTTCCAACGCCTGCTCGCAGTTGTACCGCTTAAACAGCGCCACGACGTCATCCAGCAACTCCTGCGCATGGTCCACGGGGATCATGTCGCCGTTGACTTTCAACTCGAAAGCCTGGCGGAAGAATTCCTCGGTGCGATCACCGAGAATAGGCAGGATGGGTGACTCGTCGGGGAGGGATTTGTAGCGGTTCTGAAAGTTAATCAGCACCTCGCCTTGGGGCGAGTTGACGGCCACGCTGGAGGGAACCTCGTGCTTGCCGTGATTGATCTGGAAGTAGGTAGGCGCGACCATGAACTTCAGTTCGGCCTTCGCCGTGAGGAGCGAGCCTTCGAGTGCGTCGAGCTGTTCGGTTTGCTCGATGATCTGGGCGGCGATGGCGCCAGCCTGTCCGTTGGGGTCAGGGAACACGGGATAAACCGTCTTCTTGGAGTCGTCCTTCTTGGCGGCGATGCCGCCAAAGGACACCTTGCGGATGCCTGCCTTGGGGGCGGGCGGAGCCGTCATCTCCACGATGGCGGCTTGCTCGGCTTCGTTGGGAACCAGTTCGCGCGGCGGCAAGGCCGTGCGACTGTTCGGTGACGGCCGGGTGGCGGCCGCGGGGTTGAACCGCGTGGGCGGTGTGGTGTTGATGGTTTGCATCATAAATTCAAAGGGGAACGCGCGAAGGCCGCGCGAACTTTCGTTCGCGCGGCCCAACGCAAGGTGCGGACTGCACCGGAAACACCGCCGTCAACAGGACGGCGGCAAATCAAATATCAATGCGGGTGTTGTCCATCGCTTGCTCTAGGAGCCGGTACTCGGCCGCGTCGGTGTTGTCCGGCGAGGGGTCGTCGATTTGGAGGTGTGCGACGTGGAGGTTTTGGTTGCGCGGGACGAGGATTTGGATGGTGCCGTTGACGGTGTCGGTGCCGACGTAGATGGTGTGCTTGGTGTCGAGTTGCATTTTTTCTTTTTCTTGGTTGGTTTGTACTCTTGGAGCTGGCTGTTGACGCTGTCTGGGGTCAGGTTCCAAAACGCGTTCGCCGCTTCCGCTGTGACGATCTGGCGGTAGTGCGCGAACAGCACTTGCTCTGAGTGGCCGGCCATTGCGGCAGCGTCCCGCGCTCCAAGTTTTTCCATGGCATACGAGCAAAAGGTGTGGCGCAGCACATCGTGGCTCCAAGTCACGCCCGCGACGATGGCGAGCTTGCGCAGACGCTTGGCAAGATTGCGGGAGCCGTACGCGACCGCCGGCCCTTGTTGCGGCGCCGCGAACGGGAGGGCCAGCCATTGGCGCAATAATCCTTCGATCTTGACCACGCGGCGCTTGCGTCCCTTGGCTTGCGGGCCGGACAGGTCAATGACGCCGGCGCGCAGGTTGGCAGTGGTCAGTCGGCCAGACTCTTGGGGGCGAAGTCCGCCAAACAGAATGGGCGCGATGTACCCGATCAATGACGGGTCGGTGAGCTTCACGGCGGTCAACAGTTTCTGGCAGTCCTCGACGTTGAAAAACTGGATCACCTTTTGGTCGAGGCGGGGACGGTCCACGCCGTCAGCCGGGTTGCGCGTCACTAAGCCGCGCTTGATGGCGTACTTGAACAGCGTGGAAACATCCTTCAAGTAACCGAGCCGCGTCTTGGGTTGCCAGTTGTTGCCGTTGAGCCACGTTTCCACGTCGGCGGAACTCACCTCGTGCAAGAGCTTGTCGTTGGCTCGGGCGAAACTGTCGAGCGAGCATCGGAGCGTGGCCAGGTAGTTGTCCCGGCAGCAGGCGCGCCGCTTGGCTTCAATACATTCATCCACCGCCGCGCTGACGGTGAGCGTGGAGGTAGGCTTCCGGTTGCTCCAGTAGGTGATGGCTTCCAAGAGCTCATCCGGCCCCAATTTGAGTAGCCCGGAAATCAGCGCGGCTTGCTGCGCATTATTAAGTTTTGTGAACTCGCCGCTACCGCCGACAGATTGGCGGGAATCGGTGAGTTGCTGGGCGTAATCGCTGGCCGCCTTTTTGTCACCGCTAAAGTAGCGGCGACTGCCGGTGCCGGGCGTGCGCAAATCCTTTGGGACGTTGACGACCCAGTGGAGTTTGTCGCCAAATTTAAATTGGCGGGCTTCAATTTTTCGGTAAATCATAAATCATGGTAGGCGGTTCAGTCGGTTCATAGACTCCAACATACTCGAAGGCGATGCAGTCGGTTTATAGACTCCAATATACTCGAAGCGGTTTACAAGTCAATGGAAGCCTTGACGAGCTTTGACAAGGCCGATGGTGGGGTGAATGGGAAAAAGGCACAAAAAAGCCAGCAAACACGGGGTTTTAATCGCATTTGCTGGCTTTCCAAATTGGTTGCGGGGGCTGGATTTGAACCAACGACCTTCAGGTTATGAGCCTAGAGCAGGGCCAACGGTATCAATGGTTTTGTGAGGCAATACAGCGAGAATTGATTCTAGGCTGGATTTTCGGAACTCCCAGAGCCGCCTGTGTGGTCGCCACACACGAATGTCAGCGTCCCGGGGGCGCCGGCTTTGGCGGTGAAATCGGCGCATTCATCGCCGACACAAATGTGCTTCTAGCTCAAATTGTCGCGGACCAATTGCCCGCCCGCACCGTCCGGCGGAAGCTCCTTCGGATGCCAACGCGTGATGCACACAAGGGCGGTGCGCTGGGTGCCATAGGTCCCTGTCTTGGGGTGGTTTTCATAATGCCTACTAATGACTAATTCCGGAGGTTGCGGCGAACTTGGTCGCGGTCGGCGGCGTCCTTGACTTCTTGCATTTCGGCTTCGGTGAGGGGCACGTCCCAGTCCTCGGGCAGCTCGCCGTATTGATCCTCGAATTTTTGCGCCTCATCAAGTGCGGCTTGCTGTTCGTCGGGGGTCATGGCCCCGAACTTGGCGAGCCATTCCTGGCGGCGGACTTCGCCAACCGAGGTGAGCATTCGTTCGATGTGTTCCGGTAATTTCATTGCCATAAGGTCGTTGGGTGTTGTGGTTTTGGCAAGTTGATTACGATTGTTCGGCGGCGAATTGGAGGTCGGCATCCTTGAGAGCGGTGCGGACGTTGCCGCAGGCGAATTGCGCGATCTGTTTGATGGCGCCTTCGGTGGTGAGCCAGCGGCGCAGGAGCGTTTCAATTTCGTCGCTGTTGGGGGGCTGGAGTTCAAACACGGTGAACCGGCTGCTGAAGCGCGGCTCGAAATCTTTCAGGGCACAGTTGCTGGTGCAGAGGATGACGGTGCCGGGCGTTTCGTTGAGGTCGTCCAGCAGGGTCAGCAGTCCGCCTTGGGCGGGCCGGGTGACAAGGTCGCATTCCTCGATCCAGATCGCTTTGTAGTCGGCGTAGAGGTCGCGGTAGGGCAGGCCAGCAGCCATGTCCTCAACCCGTTCGAGGTTGACGCGGGTGCCGTTGTATTTCGTGATGCTGAATTTGGAGCAGCCCAGCACGTCGTAGAGGAGCCAGCGAGCCAAGCCGCTCTTCCCGATGCCGGGACGGCCGTTGATCAGGATGGCCATGGAGGCGTTCTTGTTCGCACGCGATTGCGCGACCAGAGCCTCGATGCTGCGCGCGGCGGTGGCCGCGCCGAAATCGCCGTGGCCGACAAAGTCGGAGACGGCGCTGGGAATGAATTTTGATGGTGTGGGGTTCATGTTATAAAGTGAGTTCGCCTTCGCGATGGGCGTTGCGCCAGCCTTTGGCGTTCCAGTGGTTGAGGATGCACCAATCGTCCTGTCACTCGGACCAGTCGGTGGGACTCCTGAAATGAGAAGCAGTAATAAATGGCATTAGATACTAATTTAACATTTTAATTAAGAAAAGCTTGCTAATGTTCTGGCTTTCGCTCAATCTTTCCCAGTTGTTGGGAAAAAAGGTGCGGTGACTGCCTGAAAACCATGAAACCATGAATGACAGGTTGACAGCCGACGGTAGGAAACAGCCAATACGTCTTTACGGCTGGCGGGGAGAAACTGTCCCAAACAAGGCCCCTTCCAATGATTTCGGCATACTCCCAACCCTCACAAAAAGAGCACGACCACATTCTGGACGGACAAAGACTTCAGGCTCGGAAGCCTCGGCTCCACCGTGGCTGCTGCACTTCCCCAAACGCTGAAAACAACCCGATACTCCACCACCTTATGAAAACCACAACCACTCCAAGTTTGCTCGTTCTCTGCCTCGCCTTGGCTGGCATGGCCTTGCACGCCCAATCAACGGCGCCGACCTCCTCCCTCGTCAGCCTCATAGCAGAGGCACGTGGGCTTCCATTGTTACAGCCGGACCAAGTTCCAATCCGCGGAGGAACCTATTGGGTCATCGAGCCTTGGGGGATCAACGGAGTCACGGCTGTGCCGTGGCCGTGTCCCCCATTTGATCCGACATTGCCAATTTACGCGATCGCGTCCGAAAGCCGAGTATTCCTTGTTGATGGAACCGTTGGCACCCAGCCGGTTTTGATTCCCTCGCTATCCCGGCGACTCGGTGCCAGCTACACGCTGGAGACGGTTGTGGAAGCGGAGGCCAATTTGGTCGTGAATCTGATAACCCAGGTTCAAACCGAGCAAGCCAACCTGAACCAGAATGGTTATCCAGCTTTCGGAACCAACGGCTTCGGCGAGGGGGGCCTGCCTATCAGCAGCTACGTTTACAAGATTGACACCAATATACTGTGGCTGCAAATCACAAATATCTCTGACGGAACGGTTTACGCCAATATGTACCAGGCAACTGATTATGTTTACGCAGTGTGGTCAACAACTGATCTGTCAATTCCATTCCCGCTGTGGCAGGTGGAGACGGAAGTCTTCCCGACCAACACCAACTGCATGCCTTTTACCGTTTCCCAATCCGGCCGTCAAGACCTGTTCCTGCGCGCGGAAGACTGGACGGGTGTGTCCGCGAACGGAAATGTGACTGAGTTGTGGTGGTTGTATTATTACTTTGGCAATGCTGGGTTGTCTTTGTGTGACACAAATTTGGATGTATGGGGCAGCAACACGCTGGTATTTGACTACACCAACGGCATTGCGCCGACGGATTATTACAGCGGATTCTTGCCGGAACTTCAACCCATGAGCGGAGACCAACAGAGCGGCCCGCTGGGTGCTTTCCTTCCCCAGCCTTTGGTGGTGCAAGTGACCGATGGCTATGGCTTTGGAATCAGTTTGAGCAATGCACCGCTCACGTTCAGCGTCAGCAGTGGGTTGAGTCAATTGGCAGCGACCAATGGCGGCACGCTGGTGACCAATCTGAATGTGGCCACCGACGGCAACGGTCTGGCAGAGGCCTGGCTTTTCCTGCCGACCAACGCTCCAGTAGTCAATAGTGTCACGGTGACAGCGCAAACTGGCCCGTATTCGGAACAACTCCTCCTTTTCACAGCTTATGAGGGCGAGGTGGCGCCTCCGGATATTTCGCCCGCTGGCGGCGCTTTCACCGGCATCCAGAGTGTGGCAGTCAGTTGTTCCACGACCGGCGCAATCATGCATTATACGCTGGATGGCAATGACCCAACCGAAGATGATCCGGCGGCCACCAACGGACAATCCTTGCTGGTGCCTTGGACGGCCACCTTGAATGTGGCTGCCTTTGATGACGCCGTCCTGCTTCCCAGTGAGGTTCAATCGGCAGATTTCGCCATTATTCATCCGCTCGTGGCTGGACGTAAACACACGATGATCCTGAATCCCGATGAAATGGTCCTTGCCGCCGGGTCAAACGGCAGTGGCCAGTTGGGGGATGGCACCACCATAGACCGCACCAATCTGGTTGGCGTGCTGAATCTGACCGCCGCGGTGGGTGTCGCAGCCGGTGCCTTGCACAGTCTGGCCTGGGCAGCGGACGGATCGGCTTGGGCATGGGGCGACGACTCTTATGGTCAATTGGGCGATGGGAACAGTTCGGGGCAGCAATCTACCCCGGTTCAAGTCACCAACCTGACAGGGATCGTGCAAATGGCCGGCGGCAATCAGCATTCGTTGGCGTTGGACTCCAACCAAGTCGTTTGGGCTTGGGGCAACAATACCAGCGGCCAGTTGGGCGATGGCACCATGACGCCACAGCCGGTGCCGGAAGCATTG
>Ga0364907_10457_pt1 | contig 11695 bp, 10 predicted proteins | sample ExccelJu500002D3_2_FD_206960 | JGI IMG/M metagenome (GOLD analysis project Ga0364907, IMG submission 206960) | Enriched cells from Trout Bog Lake Hypolimnion, Wisconsin, USA - BchlTB.July02.5000.02.D3 | ecosystem: Environmental > Aquatic > Freshwater > Lake > Hypolimnion/Profundal zone | place...
CATTACCGCCTTTGGAAGCATTCCCAAAGGAAAAGCCATACGTAGATCTGGTGCAAATATCGGTGATGATATTTGGGTATCCGGAGAAGTGGGGGATGCCAGATTCACTCTTGCTGCACTGCGTCATGAAATAGACATTGAAAAAACTGATTTAGAGCTTATTCAATCACGCATGCATCAACCCACCCCAAGAGTGCAACTGGGAATAGCTTTAAGAGATATTGCCACCGCTGCCTTAGACATCTCCGATGGCCTGCTTGGCGATCTAGTACATATTCTGAAGGCATCCAAAGCTAACGGGAAAGTATTTCTTGCGGAGCTTCCAAAATCAGCATATCTACTTAAGCAAAACGAACAAATTCAAAATCAATTTGCTGCGTGTGGAGGGGATGACTATGAGCTATGCTTTACTGCCCCAAGTACCCAACGGGAAACTATTGCCCAAATTGGTCACAACCTAGATTTAGCTCTCACCAGAATTGGATATATCCAAGCCATGAAGAATACCGAGCCATCTATTGAGTTAATCGCCGCAGACGGTAGTCGCTTAAATGAGCAAGAAACTGCCGCCCTCCTACAATCCTTTGACCACTTTGCATGAATACTGAAACCACCCACTCCAAAATCACTCCTGTAGTAACTACCCCAACAGTTAAATGGGTCTTTGCAAAAATCACCCGCATGATGGCATTTGGTTTTGGTAGCGGTCTCAGTCCTAAAGCGCCAGGCACTGCTGGAACCTTATGGTCATGGGCAACGTTTCTGATTGGCGATCTTTTTTTATCTAGACAAAATTGGCTATGGCTTATTTTTGGCGGTATTGTTCTGGGCTGCTGGATTTGTGGACATGTTAGTGAAGAGCTTGGCAAACAAGATTTTGGCGGCATCGTCTGGGATGAGATTGTGGCCTTCTGGCTGCTACTGGCCCTCACCATGCCCATGACAATATGGATGCAATGTTTAGCCTTTGGAGTCTTTAGATTATTTGATGCCCTCAAGCCGGGGCCAATTGGGTTAATTGATCACCACTTCAAACACCTTGAAGGCAATACCAATTCAGCTCCTTCAAGTGCTTTGCAAATCCTCTGGAGAGGATTTGGCATCATCGCTGATGATCTGGCGGCAGCCTTTCTAACCTATCTTGTCATCGTTGCAGTGCATGTAGCGATCAAATTAGCCGCATGAAAACTCCTCTTGACCTCGCCAAAGGCGTCGCCAATCTACTCATCGCCAAGGGTTGGACTTTAGGGTTAGCCGAGTCCTGCACTGGAGGCTTGGTATGCGCGACATTGACTGAACTTCCAGGATCGAGCGATTGGTTTGAACGTGGCTACATCACTTATAGCAATCAAGCCAAATCAGAGTGTCTCGGTGTTCCAGCGGAAATTATCGACTCATTTGGCGCTGTTAGCGAACAAGTCGCCAAGGCAATGGCAGAAGGTGCGCAGCGTAATGCAGGAGTTAATGTAGCAATCTCTGTTACCGGTATTGCCGGTCCCAGCGGGGGATCAATAGAAAAGCCAGTGGGCACCGTATGTTTTGCTTGGGCAATAGAAAAAAACACTATCTATCAAACAAAATACTTCACAGGCTCCCGTCAGGAAATTAGGGATAGCGCTTGCACATATGCACTGTCAGAGCTAATGAAATTAATAAATCCATAAAACATTAATGGATTTATTAATTACTTCATCCACCCTTTGTGATGGAAATACCATAAAGGAATGATGGCTGATATCAACATTGCGACTAAGGCCATAGGGTACCCCCAGGTCAAATCTAACTCAGGAATATTCCGGTAGTTCATCCCCCAGATACTAGCCAATAAAGTTGGCGGCATTAAAGCTACCGACACCACCGAGAAGATCTTAATGATCTTACTTTGGTTGAGGTTAATAAAACCTACAGTGGCATCCATCAAGAAGTTGATCTTATCGAACAAGAAAGCAGTATGGTTCTCTAAAGAATCAATGTCACGCAGAATCTGGCGAGCCTCTTCTTGTTGCTCATCGGAGAGCAATTTACTGCGCATTAAAAAAGACAAGGCTCGACGGGTATCCATCACATTACGGCGAATACGACCATTCGTATCCTCTTCTTTTGCAATGGTCTCCAAGACGACCTCCGCTTCCGCATCATTAATATCATCCGAAAGAACTTGTTTACCAGCTTGCTCGAGGTTTTCATAAACCTCCTCTAAGGCGTCAGCAGAGTACTCCGCATCTGTTGAGTAAAGATCCAACAACACATCTTTTGCATTGCTTACAGATCCTGGACGCAAACGCGCGCGCAAACGAACCAAGCGGAACACTGGTAAATCCTCGTCATGAATCGAGAAAAGTACTTGTTTAGTTAAGACGAAAGCTACCCGAATGTTGCGGGAGGTCTCTTCTTCGTCCAATAAGAAATCGGTGCGAATATGGAGATGACCATCATCAGCCTCAAAATAACGCGCTGAAGCCTCTAGATCTCCTAAATCATCTAACTCAGGGAGAAGCACTCCAAAAGCCTCTTTAATCCAAATGAGCTCTTCTTCTTCTGGGTCGACCACGTCAATCCAAATGGGATTTGCATATTGCAACAATTCATTGCGATCTTCCACTTGCTCTTGGGAGAGGCGGCCATTTTGCAGGACGAACAAGTTGATCATGGTGAACTCCTAAGGAATGTGCGCTAGTTTATCCTATAGACCATGACAGTTTCACTAAAAAGCAATCAAATCTAATGAACTCCACCTCAAATTCCTTTACCCAGCAACTCCAGTCCGCATGGGCTTCCCAAGGCAGCATGTTGTGTGTTGGCCTTGACCCAGACCTAAAGCGCCTACCGTCAGCTCTACAAGGAAAGCCGGAGGGAATGTATGAGTTCTGCCGAGAAATCGCCGATGCTACAGCAGATCTTGTTTGTTCCTTTAAACCTCAGTTTGCTTACTTTGCCTCCCAAGGGGCTGAGGCTCAGCTTGAGAAGCTCATCAAATACCTCAAAAATGCCTATCCGCACATTCCAGTCATTCTGGACTCAAAACGGGGTGATATCGGCAGCACTGCCGAGCACTATGCTCTTGAGGCATTTGATCGCTACGGGGCAGATGCTGTAACAGTTAATCCCTATATGGGCTTTGACTCCATTGAGCCCTATTTACGCCACACTGGTAAAGGGGTGATTGTCTTATGTCGCACCTCCAACCCCGGAGGCTCTGATTTACAGTTTTTGAATGTCGCCCCTAATGGCGAGCCGCTCTATCTCCATGTGGCAAAACTCGCTGCAGAACGCTGGAATACCTCAGGCCAAATTAGCCTCGTAGTAGGCGCTACCTTCCCAGAAGAAATTGCCAAAGTACGTACGATTGTTGGCGATATGCCCTTATTAATTCCCGGCATTGGGGCGCAAGGTGGAGACATTCAAGCCACAGTGAATGCGGGCAGTATTCCTAATAAACCAGGAACTGGCATGATGATTAATTCATCAAGGGCAATTTTGTACGCAAGCTCAGGAAGCGACTTCGCAGATGCAGCCAGAAAAATCGCTCAAAATACGCGCGATGCATTAAGAGTGGCAGCCGCCCAGTAATCCTAAATTAGCGGGGTCCGCCCTTTGGAGGTGGGGTCAGCGCAATATGGTCCATGTACTCCAAGATGAAATCTTGGCGATTGGAGAAATTAATATTGGCTTTGCGACAATACTTTGCCTTGTCAAAGCATTTTGGTGCCGGCAAAGCGGAAGCCAGTTGAGCTGCTTGTTCTCGATCTAAATTGGCTGGAGCCATTCCAAAATAGTGTTGAGAGGCCGCACCCACACCAAAAATACCCTCCCCCCATTCCACAGAATTAAGATAAATCTCAAAAATACGCTGCTTTGAGAGGATTAATTCAAGCAAGCCAGTAATGATTAACTCCTGACCTTTACGGAAATAGTTTTGCTCAGAGGAAAGGAACAGGTTTTTTGCTAACTGCTGAGTAATCGTAGAGCCACCACGTAAAGCAGTTTTTTCTTTATGGGATTTTTGCTGATTCTTTTCCCAGGCTTTTTGCATATCCTCAACACGAACTCCGTTGTGTTGAAAAAAGATATCGTCCTCACTCACCAAAATCGCCCGTTTTACATTTGTAGAAATCTTGCCGTAAGGCACCCATGAAGACTGGATAGAGCATGACAAATGCCAGCCACATAAACGCCAAGATTCCGCACGCTGAAACGCAGTGCTGCCAGGATTTAAGAAAGACCACAAGCCAACTTGAATCACAAAATACATTTGCATGGCAATAAAACCACCAAACAAACATTTCAGAAAATAACTTAGCCAACGCATTGAGGCTTTAGAGGCTAGTTAACCGAAGTGCGCAACTCAGCCAAAATGGCTCGAGGGCAAATGGATTGGGTCAACTCCGAACCTCTCCAAATTAGAAAAGCATCTGCGGCCTGCTCTACCAACATACCTAAACCATCGCTTACTCGAGCCCCTCTCTGAAAAGCCTGTGCCATAAAAGCGGTAGTTTTACCGTACACCATGTCATAAGCAAATGATCTAGGTGTGAATATATTAACTACAGCCCCCGCGCTCAGTGGCGACTCATCCGAGAGACCAGCTGCAGTAGCATTAATAATAAGATCAAAAGGCTGAGTAGTTTTAACTTGATCTTCCAAATCCGAAAGAGTGCGCGACCCCAGCTTCACCTGCCATGCGAGAGCGACTTTACTAAATAGCCCCACAAGTTCATCCGCTTTTTCACTTGAACGATTGGCAATGATCAACTCAACTGGTGACTGTTCTAGCAAAGGCCCCAATACCCCGCGAGCAGCCCCACCGGCACCAAGCAATAACACTCTGGCTCCATGCAGCTCAATGCCTTGAGCCAGCAAATCTCTTACTAGACCAGCACCGTCAGTATTATCGCCATAAATTTTTTCATCTTGAATGAACAAGGTATTCACAGCGCCTGCCAATTGAGCGCGAGGCGTCAATACATCACACAAAGCTTGCGCCTCCAATTTGAATGGCACAGTGACATTCATACCTTTGCCACCTTGCGCAAAAAAGGCCTTAACTTCCCCTCTAAATTGATTTATGGCTGGCTGCAAGCGGCCATAATACATAGCTTGTTTAGATTGCTCCGCAAAGCGACTGTGAATCTGTGGTGACTTGCTATGAGCAATAGGATTGCCAGCAACAGCATAAACATCCAGTCCTGGAAAGAGAGCGGGGTCTGTATGCAAATCTAAGTTTGAGGTTAGTGAATTCATGATGGCTACAGAATAAGCGAATTTTCTCAATAGATATTAGTGGTGCAAATCTAAATGGTCTGAACCATCTCTTGTAAAGTCAAAAGTAGAAATCCAATCTAGCACATCTATTTGATTGCGCATTTCAGATGGAAAAGGGCCAAAGGGGGCTGAAGCTCGAACGATGGCTAAAGCCTGACGATCTAACTCGGCATTCCCAGAGCTTCGTCCTATTGAAAGACCTTCTTTACCTTGAGCGTTTGGGGTGATACGCCCTTGCGCATCAACGCTCACCACAATCACAAGGCTGCCATAAAGTGGACGTCCATTAGCGCGCGGGAAGAAAGTGCTGCCGTAAGTCTCGATCTTTTGCCGCATAGCATCGTAATACTGCGCAAAAACAACCGCCTTAGTGCTAGCTCCAGTCAATACCTTACGACGTGGCTCCTTGCCATTAATTTGCAAACGTTTTGCTAACTCTGCCTCTAAAGAATTTAATTGGGAAATCAATTTTTTTTCTTCCCCGCTTTTGCGCCCACCGGAACGAGTGCGCTCAGCATCTAATTTAGCCAGCATTTGCTTTTGCTGTTTTTCCAAAATCTCTAACTGGGCATCCGCGCCCAATCTGGCACGATGCAGAGCACTTGCCTCCTGATCAGCTGTTTTCCCACCACCCTGAAGATCCGCCTGCGCTAATTTATTTGCATGTTTAGAGGGAGTGGGATTGCTGGCATTGACCAGCACCACGCTCAAGGGCGTATTGAGGCGACGACTCTGCACTTCATTCATACCCCAACGAAATGATAAAAAAATCAAGTGAATCAATAGAGAAGCAGCAAGCGCAAACCCAAATGGATAGCGCTCCCACATATTTTTTAAATAACACCTGAACGCCTGGGCGCCATCTAATCTAGGCAGGAGTTGCATCATCCTCGGGAGTACTCTGTTTTTCTATAGATTCAATTTGAACTACACGAACCTCAGCACTTAATTGCAAGAGATCAACACTCAAAATAGCAACTTCAGCTCGGGTCATACGTGGGTGGGTAGCTAACTCTGGGATAGGTAAATGCAAAGGAATCACTTCAACCCTAGACATGCCCTCTTTCAAATGGCGAACAAACACATGTCTAGGTGTGGATTCTTGCATCACCCATCTCAAACACCAATACTTCTCCATACGATCTTGATATTCACCATAGGCCTGATAAGAGGCATCAAAATCGGCCGCAATACCCATTAAGGTTGCATCTCTTGGTGGAAAGGGAGCAACCATCTTCGCGGTCACACCATGCTTAGCCAAAGCAATGAGTTGCCATTGATTTACAAGATCAGAATATCTTCTCAGCGGCGATGTACACCAAGCGTAGTACTCCAAACCTAATCCCTCATGAGGACCTGGAGTAGTTTGCATGCGGGTGCGCAATGGACCCCAGCCTTTTTGTGTGCGGAATAGCCCGGGAAGACCATGCTCCGCCAATAAACGCCCTGAAGCGCTATTACAGTAGATCATCCACTCAGCAACAATCGTATCCAAAATAGAGCCACGCTGACGGGGGGTAATCTCTACCCGCTTACTCCCATCAACTTCTTGAATTTGAAAATGAAAATCTCTTGCTAAGGCATTTGGATCAATCAGGCCCAATTGCTCCGGACGCAGTCCATTGACAATACGCTGCGCTTGACGGCCCGCATGTAAAAGTTTTGCAGCTTGCCACAAAACCGATAATTCATGACGGTAAGGAAATTCATCCAGATCAGAAGCTAGGCTTTCTTCCGTTACCTTATGCTCCAAATCTTCTAATCGTAAATTAGCAGCCATTGGAACCCTCTCTACCCGCAGCTGCAAAGAGTGATCAACAATCTTTCCCACTTGATCAATATCTACATAAATTGAGAGTGCAGGTCGTGGCGCGCCCTCATCTAATGAGAACTGCTGTATCAATGAATTAGGCAGCATTGTAATTTTGTCGCCCGGAAAATACACAGTAGACATACGCATTCGCGCGATCTGATCCAAGGGATCATCTTTCGAAATAGATAAGCCAGGAGCGGCGATGTGCACACCAATCCGATAGCCGCCCCCTCCCTCTGTCAACACTGTCACCGATAAAGCATCGTCAATCTCAGTAGTCCCAGAATCATCAATGGAGAAAGCCTGAACTTGAGCGAGCGGTAATTGGGCTAAGGTAGCCTCATAAGCATCCTCATCAAGATGCATGCTTTCATTGTGATTTGCCCCCATCGGAAAGTGGGTCTTCAGGAAAAATCCTTGGTGATAGTCTAAAGGTGAATCTATAGCCCCACACCGAATCATGAGTTGCGCAGGGGATTCTCCTGTTGCCGCACAAGCAGCAATAAAGGCTTTATATGCTGAGGTATTTTTATCTGGCGAGAATAAGAGTTGTTTTGCAATGGACAGGAGTGCTTCAGGAAATTTTCCAGAAACAAGCTCCTGCTGCCAAACGGTTTGCTGCTCTAACTCTTTTTGCTTGCGCTCAAGCGCGAGCAAGCCAGCCTGCAATTGATCCAAGGGAGCGCGTTGAAAGCGACCACGCCCTTTGCGGCGGAAAAACACTGGAGCACCCTGTAAAGCAATCGCCAGCGCCACTTGCTGAGAAATACTGGCTTGAGATCCAAAATATTCGTGAGCGACATCAACTAAACCAAACTCTTCATCAGGAGCGCAATCCCAGAGTAGCTGTAAGTCAATCTCTTTGGATAAAGCATTCGCCTCATCCATGACAACTTGAGGTTCAGGCTTTTCAAACCGCAACCAAACCTCTTTTGCTTTCAGTTTGATTTTTTTACCAGATAGACTGCTTGCCTGCCAGGATTCAGTATCGCCTGAACCAGAGGCAGAATGGACTGTAGCGATCTTAATGTCGCCACCCTCTTCATATAAAAGATGCATGCTTACAGGGAAATTCCGCCGCTGGCTTCTAGTGCAACACCATTTACATAGCTTGCCTCATCACTAGCTAAAAATAGATAAACGTTTGCCATTTCCTCAGGGGTACCCAAGCGCCCAAGCCAGCTACGCTTTTCAATGTCTTGCAAAATATTTTCCGGCATCGCCTTCACCATTTCTGTGGCAATGAATCCTGGACATACCGCGTTCACACGGATGCCTTTTGAGCCTAATTCACGCGCCCAAGTTTTGGTAAATCCAATAATCCCAAACTTGGTAGCTGCATAGTTCGTTTGACCAAAATTACCATAAAGGCCAACAACACTAGAAGCATTAACGATTGCGCCAGAACCAGCCTCAAGCATATGAGGCACAACTAACTGTGTGCAGTTAAATACACCTTTTAAATTTACGTCAATGACCGTATCGAATTGTGCTTCGGTCATTTTGATTAAACGCGCATCTTGCGTAATGCCAGCGTTGTTAATCAAAATATCAATTCGCCCATGACGTTGAATAATTTCATCTACAACGGATTGAATGCTTGCACGATCAGTGACATTCATTACATGACCCTCAGCACCAGGAATCTGATCAACTGCCGCTTTTATTGCCTCAGAGCCAATGTCAACAATGATGACTTTTGCTCCTTCTTGTGCAAACCGTTTGGCTGTTGCGAAGCCAATACCTTTTGCCGCTCCAGTAATGATGGCTACTTTATCTTTTAATCTATCGCCCATTTTTAACTTTCCTATTGAGTTTCAGTTAACACCTATTGATTACCAAACAACCCTTAAGCAATCGCATTTAATATTTTTTGATGTATGCCACCAAAGCCGCCATTACTCATTACCAGAATGTGATCTCCAGGCTGAGCTTCTTTAGAAATGGCTAAGACAAGCTCTTCCAAGTCATCGAAAGCATGCGCCTTATTTTTTTCATTGTCATTCAAGGGGGATAAGACTTCTGCAAGATCCCAGCCCAATATATCCTTTCCAGCACTTGCACCATAAGCAAAAACTTTATCAACCTCATGCAAACTAGCTGGCAATTGCGCTTTCATAACACCTAATTTCATCGTATTTGAGCGAGGTTCCAGTACCGCCAGAATGCGCGCCTTACCTACTCGTCTACGCAATCCATCAACAGTAGTTGTAATAGCCGTAGGGTGATGAGCAAAATCGTCATATATGGTGATGTCATTAGCAACGCCAATGGTTTCCAAGCGGCGCTTTACATTCTTGAAGTCTGACAGTGCCAGCGCAGCATCCGCAGGGGTGATGCCAATATGGTTGGCAGATGCAATTGCAGCAAGAGCATTTAGCTGATTGTGACGGCCCATTACCCCTGAATCAGGAGCCCACCTTACAGTGGCCACATCTTGACCAAGATGGCGAACAATAAAGCCATCATCTTCCTGCGGAATTAAAGACCATGCATTTTGTTTGTCTTGCCCAAAATGCTCAACAGGAGACCAGGCCCCACGCGCGATAACACTCTCTAAAGCAGGCTCTTCACCATTGACAACCAATAGACCGTCACTAGGAACAGTGCGTACAAGATGATGAAATTGGGTTTCAATTGCAGCAAGATCAGCAAAAATATCTGCGTGATCAAACTCAAGATTATTTAATAAAGCAGTACGTGGGCGGTAATGAACAAATTTACTGCGCTTATCAAAAAATGCTGTGTCATATTCATCTGCCTCGATGACAAAGTACTTTCCCTCACCCAATTTTGCAGAGACCGTGAAGTTCAATGGGACGCCACCTATCAAATAACCCGGCTTGTATCCGTTGTATTCCAAAATCCAAGCGAGCATGGCTGAGGTAGTGGTTTTACCGTGCGTACCAGCAACTGCTAAAACATGCCTTCCAAATAAAACTTGCTCGCCCAACCATTGCGGTCCAGACGTATATGGAAGACCTTGGTTCAAAATGGCCTCCATCAGCGGATTGCCGCGAGAAACCACGTTGCCTATAACGAATAAATCAGGCATCGTCTCAAACTGTAATAATTGATCGGGCGAGAATCCCTCAATCAGCTCAATACCTTGAGCCTCAAGCTGAGTGCTCATTGGTGGATACACGTTGGCGTCACAGCCAGTTACGCGATGTCCAGCCTGCCGAGCGATTGCGGCAATGCCGCCCATGAAAGTACCGCAAATGCCCAAGATATGAATATGCATTGGCAAATTTTAGCAACTAAGCCATAAACCACTTTTCTTCAGACTTATAACGATAGAAGACTTAGTTTTCGATTATTTTGACTCGATTTACCGGTTAATACTGTATATAATTACAGTATGTTTAGAGCAACTAAAGTACGTCTTTATCCAAATAAAGCTCAAAAACAAAAACTTGCGCAGGACTTCGGTAACGCACGCAAGGTTTGGAATCTAGCTTTGGATTTAAAGCAAGCAGCCCATGCTAGTGGTGAGTCGCTGTCTTGTTATGACATTAAGAAAATGCTCCCTATTTGGAAAAATGGCGAATACAAATATTTAAAACAAACTCATTCACAGGTTTTACAAGAGAGCATTCTGCATCTAGATAGGGCATATAGAAATGCTTTTGCCCGCATTCAACAAGGCAAGCGTGCAACCGCCAAGCACACAAAGAATGCCAATCTGTTCGGATTTCCGGTATTCAAATCAAAATACGATAGCCGACAAGCGATCAGCTACCCGCAGGGCGTTGCAGTCTTAGGCAACAAGATCAATTTTCCGAAAATTGGTCAAATAAAAGCCAAAGTGCATAGAGATATTATCGGCAAGATTAAGACGGTGACCATATCACGCGAAAGTACTGCAAAAATTTATGCCTCCATTTTGACGGAAGATCCTCAACCAATTACTGAACCTTTAGCCTCTTTTGACGACCATCAAATCATTGGCATCGATTTGGGCATTAAGAATTGGGTTACCGACACTAGTGGTGAGAAATTACCTAATCCACAACACCTTAAAAAATCGATCTCTAAGCTTACAAGAATACAAAGATCCTTATCTCGCAAAGTTGAATCCGCTAAAAACAGATGCACGGCAGACGGCAAGTCATCTAAAGAACTACGTAAATACTTTGGTAGCAATATCGCCAAAGATCAAAAACGCCTTGCTCTTGCACATGAAAAAGTCCGTCATGTACGTGAAAATTACCAGCACCAAGTTTCTAGCAAATTGGCCAACAAAAACCAAGTGGTCATAGCGGAAACCTTAAATGTCAAAGGCATGATTTCCAATCGAAATTTCTCGAAAGCGATCTCCGATTGTTCATGGAGTAGTTTTTTAGGTAAGCTCGATTACAAGCTTAAAGCTAAAGGCGGTCAACTTGTTCGAATCTCACCCTGGTTTCCCTCTACCAAGATGTGCAACCATTGCCGGGAGATCAATGAGAAAATTGAACTCTCTGATCGAATTTGGACTTGCAACGCTTGTAATGCCATCATTGACAGGGATATTAATGCCGCTCTAAACATCAGGGAAGTTGGTATTGTGAAATTAAAGGCCGCAGGACTGTCGGTCTACGCTCATGGAGGCCATGTAAGACTCGATGATTTTGATCA
>Ga0364907_10459_pt1 | contig 11655 bp, 13 predicted proteins | sample ExccelJu500002D3_2_FD_206960 | JGI IMG/M metagenome (GOLD analysis project Ga0364907, IMG submission 206960) | Enriched cells from Trout Bog Lake Hypolimnion, Wisconsin, USA - BchlTB.July02.5000.02.D3 | ecosystem: Environmental > Aquatic > Freshwater > Lake > Hypolimnion/Profundal zone | place...
GAGTACCCGTATCTGATCCGCAACCTCAACAGCAACGTTGCCGTCTATGCAAAAAAAACAGAGCCTCTTGAAGACAAAGAAAAAAGAGGGAGCGCAAGCGCTCCCTCTTATTAAATCGAATGACTTATTTTTACTATGCGTTGCGTCTAGGCTGATTGAACCACATGTTATTTGCTGTAGTTGCAACATGTTTTACGGCTTCATATAGTGCTGCATCTGTCCCCTCAGACACAAGAGACTTTACTTCAGCACGCTCCGAATTGTTATGCTTTGCAAAACTGCTTTTATTCATCAAAACACACATTTTTTGTGGACCTGTTGCAACTCCATCTATAATTTCACCTGTTGTAATTATATTTAGAGGTATATAAAATGTCCTTTCCCACCAAGTTAATTTCTTGCCTTCGGCAAGAGGAATACAAGCAATGTTCGCAGTAGCCGCCATCTGAATACGGCTCTTCTTTGATCCAAAGCCAAAAAGAGCAAGGAGACTTGAACCTCCATAGGCATTGACCGAAGCGCTTTTATAAAAGGTCACGCCTTTAATAGCTGTGGCATTGGCCGAGTCTAAGAAGGCCGCCTGTCTGAACAGCTCTGAAACCTTTTTATCTGACTCATTTTGAACAGGTTTTGAAGAGAAGAATGCTGCGATACTGCTGCATATTGAACCTATTAAACTCATTTTTCTACTCCTTGTTTTGTTTGTTATTGCTTTATAATATAATTATATTAATAATTTTAATTAATATCAAGTACAAATTATTTTAACAAACAAAAGATGGACGTTGAGTATTAAAGACTTAAGGGTTTTAGGTTGTTTGAACTGGGCTAAAAGGCTAGCCGCCGGGCTTGAAAAAGTCTTGGAACTGAGCCTGTAGAGAAGCGGGCACCACCTCTTCGATCCCAGCTGGATCGTAGGTAAGGAAATAGGTGCAGCCGATGAGGATGCCAAAAGCTGGGCTGAAGAGCGCAATGAAAAGACAGACTCCGCAGACAAGCGACCTGCGCAGGGAGGTGTAGGCGTTGTCACACCGATCCTTCACCCAATCGCTCTTAAATCCGGTCGCTGTATAGATCACACTCATCAAAACAAGTCTTGCAAACGCATAAAACGCCCAGAGAATATCTGCAAGGAAAAGCACAAAAAAGAGCATCCGCGCTGCAATGGATGAAAAGAGCCGATCTTTTTTAGAAAAAGGAACCGAGGACTCTTCTACTTGAGTATCCATTATAGCAACCTATCCTTTAATTTGTTGTACCCGTTGAGAGCTGCAATGCGATAGCCCTCTGCATACGTCGGATAATTAAAAATCTGATCGATAAAATAGTCGATCCGCGCATTAAAACTCATCGCCACTTGACCGATATGAATCAGCTCTGTGGCAGCTCTTCCAATAATGTGAATTCCTAGGATTTGCAACGTCTCTGTATGAAACAGAATCTTGAACATCCCTGGATCATTCCCCGAGATCTGGTTCCGAGCGATTTCGTAGTAGTAGGCACGTCCGATCGAAAAATGGAATCCCAGATCATTTAATTGCTGTTCAGTATACCCACACGATGAAATTTCGGGTATCGTATAAATGCCGATCGGATAAAAATCAGGAAAGGGATGGGTCTTCACTCCGAAGGCATCGCGCGCGACAAGACGCCCCTGCTCCATGCTTGTCGATGCAAGAGCTGGCGTCCCAATCACATCGCCAGCTGCGTAGATATGCGAGACACACGTCTGAAAAAATGCATTCACCGGAATAAACCCTGCATTATTGAGAGAGATCCCAGCTCTTTCGATGGAGAGCTGCTCCACATTGGCAACACGCCCCAGAGCGTAAAGAACCATCTCAGATTCAAGTTCTGAGCCGTCTGCAAAAGTGGTGTGCACTTCCTCTTTGCCAAGCGTAATCTCGGTAACAATCCTGCCGCTCAAGAATTTCAAGCCAATTTTGGTAAGTGCATTCTGCAAGTGGAGGCTAATCTCTTGATCCAAAAAGGGAAGCATCATTTTACCCTTATCAACAAGCGTCACATCGACACCAAGAGCTGCAAAAAAGCTGGCATATTCGGAACCAATCGTTCCGCCTCCGAGAACAAGAAGGCTTTTTGGCAGCCGATCGATCGAGAGTAGCCTTGTCGAATCGAGAATCCTTTCGCGATCAAAAGGAACGTGACTCGGATTGTGCGGAGACGATCCGGTTGCAATTAGAAAAAAAGCGCCCTTGATCCGATAGATCGTCTCCCCTGTCTCATTTTCAACCAGAAGTTCCAAATAAGAGCTGGATCTGATTTTTGGAAAATTGATGCAAAAGAACCCCTCGCTGCTCCTCTAAAATTTTATGGAGCCGGTAGTTGAGGTCGTTGATCGACACTTCTTTTTTAACAGCATCTTGACCGTAAAAACTTCGCTGATAGAAGTCCGATAGATCCAAAATCGCCTCGCGCAGCGATTTGGAAGGGATTGTTCCGGAGTTGAGACTGGCACCGCCTGGATGGGCCCCTCTTTCGAGCACAATCACACTTTTACCCAATTTTGCAGCTTGGATTGCAGCCTTCTGGCCGGCTGGCCCAGAACCTATGACCACAAAATCTGCACGCAACTCCTGCATCCACTCTCCATTTTTGTTAAAAAATATATTTAACCGATCGATTATTCTTGTTCAATAAGAAAGAGCCTGCTATGCTCTCGCCAATATAGAAAGAGAGGTTTTTTTATGTCTAAAGTATGTCAAGTTACTGGCAAGCGCCCTGTAAGAGGCAATAGCTATGCACTCCGCGGTATTGCTAAAAAGAAAAAGGGAGTCGGTCTTAAAATAACTGGGATCACCCGTCGCCGATTCACCCCAAACCTTGTTAAAAAAAGATTTTGGTTCGCAGATGAGAACCGGTTTGTCTCAATCCGTCTGAGCACAAATGCGATGCGCACAATTGACAAAGTAGGGCTTTCTGCTGTTATCCGCAGCATGCGCGCTGCTGGCGAAAAAGTGTAGTTGCCCTACGGACGTTGGGCCTGCATCCTCGCGGTTCTATCGACTTACACATGGGCTGCATTTTATGCCACCCATGTGAATCTTCCTTCTCCTACGTCCCCACTCTGTTTCTACGCCAACCAGACGCGCCATGACCTAAAAGCCACCTTTATTGAGGCACTCGCCTCCAGTCAACGCTCTATCGAGCTGCAAATGTATGGCCTGACAGATCCTGAATTAAAAGAAATTTTAATCGCAAAAAGCCATCAAGGAGGGATTGTAACCGTCGAATATGACAAATCCGCCTCTCCGCATCTCCAAGAAGAGCTCCCTTACCCCATTCGGACACTCCCCTCCTCGTGTAAAGGGCTCATGCACAAAAAGCTTCTTGTCGTCGATCAAGAGAGCCTCTTTTTTGGCTCTGCAAACTTCACAACAGCATCCCTCTCTATGCACGACAACCTATGCCTGGGCATCTTTCATCCAGATCTTGCAAAAAGAGCCCTCAACCGGCAGGAAAAATGGCACACCTTTTCGATTGGAAAGATGCAGGGCGAACTCTTTCTTCTTCCAGACCTGCACAAGGTAGCGGAAAAACGGCTGCTCCAGCTTCTCCAGAGTGCAAAAAAATCGATTTCGGTCGCTATGTTCACACTCACCCATCCAGCCCTTGTCGATCTGCTGATCCAAAAACAGCGCGAAGGGGTCCGGGTGGAGTGCGCTCTCGATTTTTACACAAGCAGAGGCGCCAGTCGCAAAGCCCTGGAAAGACTTGCTCAAGAGAAGATCCCCTTATATTTGAGTCGTGGCCAGCAGCTCTTTCACCACAAATGGGCCCTCATCGACAGCCGCGTGCTAGTCATGGGCTCTGCCAACTGGACAAAATCTGCCTTTACACGCAACGAAGACTATTTTCTCATCCTCTCCCATCTCCCAAAAAAAGATAAAAAATTCTTAAAAAAACTCTGGAAGATTGTAAAATTAGAAACAAATCGGTATGATGCGGTATAATGGATACCTTCTCTATCGCCCTCTCTCTTTTTATTCTAATGGACTCTTTCGGGAATGTTCCGATCTTTATCGCCCTGCTGAAACAGTCCACTCCAAAAGAACAGAAGCGGATCATCCTACGCGAGCTGTGCATTGCCCTTGGAGCAATCCTTGTCTTTTTCTTTGCGGGAAATCCTCTGCTCAACCTGCTCCACATCTCTCCATGCAGCGTCTCCATCGCAGGTGGCATTATCCTATTTATGATCGCTATCAAAATGATCTTTCCCGTTAAACCCTCCACCACCGAGTCTCTGACTAAAGATCCGCTGATTGTACCTCTAGCCATACCGCTAGTTGCTGGTCCTGCCGTCTTTGCTGCTGTAATGATCTACGCCCGTCAAAGTCCAAATCTCTGGGTTCCCTTCCTCGGCATCCTCCTGGCTTGGGCAGCTACTACCGTTGTCCTTCTTGGCTCTGGCTTCTTAAGAGACTTGCTAGGCAAACGCGGCCTCATTGCGTGCGAGCGGCTGATGGGGCTTCTTCTGACACTAATCAGCGTCCAGATGTTCTTACAGGGAATCACTCTCTACACCCATGACAACTGTTAATTTTCGATTGCGCATTGCCTATAATGGCGCCCATTACTTTGGCTGGCAAAAAACAGCATCCGGCCCCTCCATCGAAGGATCCCTTGAAAGAGCGCTGCAGCAATTCCTGGGAGAAAAACCGTTTCTACAAGCTGCAAGCCGCACCGATCGCGGGGTTCACGCAACGGGGCAGGTGGTCAACTTGGTGACACAAAAAAAAGTATCCCATTCTGCACTACTTTTAAGGCTAAACGCCCTCCTCCCAAGATCTATTCGTGTTTTGGAGGCAGAAGAGGTCGCTCTCACCTTTCACCCAACCTTGGAAGCTCTTGGCAAAGAGTACTGGTACGACATCAGCCTAGGGCCCGTTCAATCTCCTTTCTTGCGCACAACAGCATGGCACTATCCAAACAAGATCTGCCTCAAAGAGCTACAGCTTGCAGCGGAACAATTAATCGGCAAGCACGACTTTTCCGGCTTCTCTGGAGAAAAGAGCAGACCTTGTAAAAACCCAATCTGCCACCTCAGCCGCATCGATATAATCCCCTTGTCAGAAAATCGGCTTCGGTTCATCCTTGTAGGGGACCGCTTCCTTTATAAAATGGTGCGGATAATTGTTGGAACGTTAATGCAAATTGGCTCAAGGAAACTTAATCGAGAAGTGCTCTCAACGATCTTAACTAGTGAATTAAGGAAGAACGCCGGCGTTACAGCTCCAGCTCACGGATTAACCCTACATCAGGTCTTTTATGATTTCGCGCAATGACCCTTGCTGGTGTAATAGCGGAGCTAAGTGGAAAAAATGCCACTTTCCCCTACAAGCATCCGGAAGAGCCGGCCCCTCCCTTCAGGAGCAGTATGCAAAGCAGTGGGGAATTCTGCTCAAAACCCCGGAACAGATCGATGGGATCCGAAGAGCGTCTCAACTCTCAGCGACGATTCTTAAAAAAGTTTGCTTGATGGCTCAAGCTGGCATCACAACAAACCAGCTCGACGCCTACGCTGTAAAGCTGTATCAAGACGCCGGCGCAATTGCCGCAACGCTCGGCTACGGATCACCCCCTTTTTCAAAAAGCATCTGCACCTCGCTCAATGAAGTGATCTGCCACGGAATCCCGGATGAGACAATCCTCAAAGAGGGAGACATACTCAATATCGATGTAACAGCTATTTTAGACGGCTACTACGGCGACTGCAGCGCCATGGTGATCATTGGCAAGACATCGGAAGAGAAAAAACGGGTCGTAAAGGCTGCCTACGACTGCCTAATGAGTGCCATTGCCATTCTAAAGCCCGGAGTTCTGATCTATGAAATTGGCGATGCGATTGAATCGTGCGCAGAGAAGTATCACTGCTCCGTAGTGCATCAATTTGTCGCCCACGGCGTCGGCGTTCACTTTCATGAGGCGCCTCAGGTGCCTCACCACGCAAACAGGCTGGCGATTCCCCTGGCAGCTGGAATGACCTTCACAATCGAGCCCATGATCAATATCGGAGTCCCAGAAGCCGTCATCGACTCCAATGACCACTGGACTGCAAGAACCGCTGACGGGAAGCCTAGCGCTCAATGGGAACACACCTTGCTGATCACCGATACGGGCCACGAAATCTTAACCCAACCTCAAGATTAAATTGCTCCTGCCTCAACAAGGGCAGCTCTACAGGCTTTTAGGGAATTTTTCAAAAATGCGACTGACGATCAGAAAACCCCGCTGCAGCCGATCGAGCCCAAAACTCTCATTTGGCGCGTGAATCTGGTCCTCCGGGAGCCCAAGACCAATAAGCAGAGCCTCTGCTCCAGACGCCTTGGCGAGATCTCCTGTGATCGGAATCGTCGCTCCACAGAGCGTCAAGCGACAGGATGCACCAAAAACCTCTTCGTAGGCTGCAACTGCAATCTGCAGTAGCGGAGTGTTGAAAGAAGAGCGAAAAGCTGCCGCCCCATGATGCAAAAAGCAGTCCAACTTCGCCCCTTCTGGGAGCTGTTTTTCAAGATAAGATCGAATCTGCTCTGCAACACGATCCGGATCTTGACCGGGAACAATGCGACAAGAGAGCTTGCAGCGCGCCTCTTTTGGAATCACAGTCTTAAAGCCACTGCCCGTGTAGCCTCCAGAGAGCCCATTAATTTCAATCGATGGATGCAGGAGATTCGCTTCTATAGGCGACATCCCTTTTTCTCGCACAATTCCAAAAGTCCCTGACTCCCTCAGGTAGGTCTCTTCATCAAACTCAAAATAAAAGCGCGAGCGCATCTCTTCTGGCAATGGAGTGATCGTATCGTAAAAATAGGGGATCGCAATGGTTCCATCCCTATTCCAGAGAGAGTCGAGAATGTGACACAAAACACGGTTTGCACTAAGGGCAATGCCGCCATGCATCCCCGAGTGCAGATCGGTTGTTCCTGTTGTACAGAGAAGGTCCATCGTAACAATGCCACGCGTTCCCATCGAAATCTCCGGCTGACTTTCGCGACTAATACCTCCATCAACAAGCAGCAGATAGTCGGCTTTCAGCTCAGCTTCTCTCTTCTGTAAAATCTCTGTCGTTGCAACTCCTCCTGACTCTTCCTCTCCTTCGATAAATACTTTTAAGTTAAAGGGAAGCTTTCCAGATCCCTCTAGAGCCGCCTTAATCGCAAGCAGCGTGTAAAAGCACTGCCCTTTGTTGTCCTGGGCTCCCCTGGCATAGACACTCCCGCCACGAATTTCTGGTTCAAAGGGAGGCGTTTTCCAGAGCTCCAGAGGGTCGACGGGCTGTACATCGTAGTGGTTGTAGAGCAGAAGCGTTGGGGCATTAACTCCCGCCTCACAGCTGTAAGAAGCAAAGACGACAGGATGGCCGTTTGTCTCCCAAAGAGTAGATTCAAGCCCCATTTTTTCTAAGTAGGATACGAGAAACTGTGCAGCCTTGCGCACCTCGCCCTTGTAGGCGGGATCTGCGCTGATCGATGCAAAGCGCAAAAAAGTGAAAAAATCAGCTATGTTTTTATCGTAATGCTTCTCAAACCACTGCTTTAACTGATCCATATTCACCGCCTAAATTTTAACTTTGAGTATACGTTTGCCTCTCTTTTTTTTCTTGTCTTTTCCTCTCAATTCTTGGTACAATCAGCTTATTTCTAGGAGAAGACCATGGGATTTGCCAAACGTATTTTTCTGTTCCTTGTGACAAACTTTCTTGTGATCGTCACGCTCTCGCTTGTCATCAATCTCTTTCACCTCGGCCCCTTTCTCACAGCTCATGGAATCAACTACCAATCCCTACTGATCTTTTGCCTCATCTGGGGTATGGGCGGCGCCTTTATTTCGCTTGCACTCTCCCGCGTTATGGCAAAGTGGCTGATGGGGGTCAAACTTGTCGATCCAAATAGCCGCGATCCAGAAACAGCTCGCCTCGTCTCAACTGTAGAAAAATTGTGTCAGACAGCTGGGCTCCACGACATTCCTGAGATCGGCATCTACAACTCCTCGGATCTAAACGCCTTTGCCACAGGCCCCACTAAACGCAGATCTTTGATTGCTGTCTCAAGCGGTCTGCTCCATCAGATGTCACAAAAAGAGCTGGAAGGGGTGCTTGCGCACGAAATTGCCCACATCGTCAATGGCGATATGGTGACAATGACTCTTTTGCAAGGTGTCGTCAACGCCTTTGTCATGTTTTTAGCGCGCATCTTCGCCTATCTTCTATCAAATGTTGGCAAAAGTCGAAGCAGCTCAGGCGGCTCTTCGATGAGCTACTTTCTGCTCGTCTTTCTCTTTGAGATGGTCTTTATGCTGCTCGGATCGATCGTCATCGCCTTCTATTCAAGAGCCCGAGAGTTCCGTGCAGATGCAGGTGGCGCCGAATTTTCAAGCAAAGACAAAATGATCGCAGCCCTTCAAGCGCTCTCACGCGCAAAGCCAAAAGCCGCCCCCAAGGCCGAACCCGAATCGCTACAAGCCTTCAAAATCTCCACCCCCAACAAAATGGGAATCATGCGCCTCTTCTCGACTCATCCTCCTCTCGAGGAGCGCATCGCAAGGCTACAGGAACGCGTTTAAATTAATTCCTTGTTATTAAAGTTTTTTTCTGTTTTATTTATTTTCAATTACATGCATAATTAGTTGTATATTTATAAAACAAGAGCTGAAAATGAACAAAATAACTCATGCAATAATTCATGCGAACAATGATTTTTCACAACAGAACTGTTTTGGAGCATGCGCTGCACGCGCATTGAACCTCACAGTGATGCCTGTTGTGGCGATTGTAGTTGTCGCACTTCAAATTATTGTATTGCCACTACAGCTTCTAGGAACCTTGTTTAAGTGGACAGTTTTATGTCGCTGCGAGGTAAATGAAACTTTTGATGATTTTTGCTCCGCAAAGGGGTGGCTGAAAGCAGTGAACCAGATTGCAGCGGGCCCAATTGGAGCCCTCAGCAGCATTCTTGTGGGTAGTTTTTCTCCGGGTGTAAATGTTCTGGTGCATGAGGCTCTTGGGCTGGTGGATAAAAAAGAGATGCCTGAGGATGAAGAAGAAGCTCTTGTGAAGGAAAAAGTTGTCCCCATGGACGAAAAAAAGGAGCCCTCTTTACAAATTGTTCCCTCCTCTGAAGAGGTTAAAGAACCTAAAGAGAGCAAACCACAACTCCCGCCTAAACCTCTGCGTGGGGTGGCGCCTCCGATGCCCGCTGCAGATTTGTGCCAACAACTCGACCCGCTTCCAGTACAATCCTTATCCGACTTCCTAAGGGAAGACTCTCCTGCGGCCGCCGCCGCTGCACCTCAAGAGCCTTTTGATTCACTAGTTATTACACCATTTGATATGCAAACATTGAATACTATTTACCAAAAATTAGCAGATACATCCTCATTGCCTAAACAACTTGAACTACGCCAACTTGGCGATAGCATAGAAAGGCTGCATCCATTAAAAACTCTGGAATTTCTAGCATTAAATGAAGAAGCTAGACTAAACCTCTACACAGGCTGCAATAGGAACTTCCCAATCGGGCGCCTAATTAAATCTACTGCTATAGCAGAAATAACGGCCAATTTAATGAGAGAACATAGAGGCAGAAAAGCGGAACAAGGCAAAGAAGAATACCCAGCAGACAACTTATACCGTTATCTTTCTGGATTTAAAGCCGCTCTTGAACCAAATTTAGGAGGAAGAATCAACATTAAAGAGGTCGATAAATTCTTTTATGGCCCAAATGGGGGGCATCTAAAATCTCCAAAATTCGAAGAGTTCGTACACTACATATTCGAACGCATGCAACCCTAACAGCTTGATAGCAGAAGCGCTTCTAATCCACTTAATGCGTGGAGAGTCTCCCCTTCCATCAGATACACTTCGTGCGGGTGAATGGTCTCGCACAGATCCTGCAAGCTCTCGCACTTGAGGACGATGAAGTCGACTTCCGCAAGAGAGGAGAGCAGAAGGACAAACTCCTCATCCGGCTCGGAATCGCGCACATAGATGATCAGTTTTTTGCCAGGATCGCGCGCCACAATTTTGCGGATGGTCTTGAAGAGCGCAGTCGACATCCCGCAAGTGGTTGTCAGCCCAAGAAGAGAAAAGCGCTTACCCTGCAGCACCTGCTGCAGCGCAAAGAGATGCTCCTCGTCAAAAATTTTATTCTCAATATCAAATTCTAAAAGGCGCTCCGCCATCTCAGCAAGGTTGATGCGCGCGCAGCCGAGGCGCTCAATCGCAATACCCGCTGCAATATTTGCAAGTTGAACAGCGTAGCGAATATCGAGACCGTTTGCCATTGCGACGCTAATCATTGCAAGCACCGTATCGCCAGCTCCTGTCACATCCTTCACCTCTTTAGAGCGGACTGGAAAGTCGAGATGATCTCCCTCTCGAGTAAAGAGCGAGATGCCAAGTTCCGATCTAGTGATGAGAAGCATATCGACTGCGCATGTGCGCAACAAGGAAGCTGCTACCTGTTCGATTGGCGTCTCTAACGGCATCTTCACTGCCTGGTACGCCTCAGAGAGATTCGGCTTTAAGATCGTTGCTCCCTGATATTTTGAAAACTCCTCTCCCTTTGGATCCACAATCACAGGAATATTTTTTTTCTTTGCCAACTCCATGAGATTTTTAAGCAGAAAGCGCGATAAAAATCCTTTGCCATAGTCAGAGACGGCAATCACCTGCACCTGATCAATCGACTGCTGGAGAAGGTCTACAATCTGCTCCTCGAGCTCTGTTGAGACAGGGCTCACCGTCTCACTATCCACACGCAAAATTTGCTGGGAATCAGCGATGAGTCGATTTTTAACTGGGGTCTTAAACTCGCTTTGCGTCACCACCCCGTCGATATTGACCCCCTCTCTTTCCAAAGAGAGACGGAGTAGATCTCCAGAGACATCCGCTCCCACCCGACCAATCGCAATCACTTGCGCACCTAGAGAGACAAGGTTCAAAGCGACGTTACCAGCACCTCCAGGGCGACTCTCCTCCTTCTGCACATGCAAGACAGAGACTGGCGCTTCAGGCGAGATGCGTCTTACCTTGCCGGTAGTATACGTGTCGAGCATCAAGTCCCCGATGACAAGAACCTTAATTTGCCGAAATTGGCTGAACATCCCGATTAACTTTACCAAGGCTGATCCTTGAGCAGATGGTTACAAATGTAGTCTTTCACTTCTTCCTCAATCGTCCCATTTTTGCGATCTGGGAAGGCTCTTTTGTACTTGGTCATATCGGCACAGGTGAAGTTCTGATATTGGAGAGCAAGAGCTTCTGGCATCGGGATGTATTCGATCTCTGTGGGGAGGTCGAGCGCTGTAAAGATAGCACCTGCCAAGCGATTCCACGTAATCGGCCCCCCCCTTCCCAAATTAAAAATCCCTGAGATACTGCTCTCTAAAAAGCGACACGTCTCCATGGCTGCCTGTTTGACATAAATAAAATCGCGCTGCTGCTCTCCATCTGCATAGAGGTCGGGATTAGACGAGCGGTAGAGGCGGACACGCCCATGCTTCTGTACGTGGGGCGTCATTTTGTATACCATAGAAGCCATATTGCCTTTATGCCCTTCATTGGGCCCAAAGACATTAAAATACTTTAATCCGACGATTTGATCAAGAAGCCCTTCTTTTTTTGCCCAAAGATCA
>Ga0364907_10331_pt2 | contig 11564 bp, 10 predicted proteins | sample ExccelJu500002D3_2_FD_206960 | JGI IMG/M metagenome (GOLD analysis project Ga0364907, IMG submission 206960) | Enriched cells from Trout Bog Lake Hypolimnion, Wisconsin, USA - BchlTB.July02.5000.02.D3 | ecosystem: Environmental > Aquatic > Freshwater > Lake > Hypolimnion/Profundal zone | place...
CAGTTAACTATTTATGTTACAACTTTGCGTGCAAATTTTAAAACTACATTAGATATGGACAAGAAATCATTGATTCTCCAAACGATTCAGGAACAAGGTACATTACCATTGTTCTTTTACAACGATGCCGAAGTAAGTGTTGAAGTACTTAGAGCATTATACAGAGCAGGTATCAGAGCATTTGAATATACCAACAGAGGTAAAGCTGCTCTTCATAATTTTGAAGCATTAAGAAAAGTGACCGATGCTGAAATGCCAGGTATGTATCTGGGTATTGGTACCATGAAGAACGGTCAGATGGCTCAGGATTTTGTAAATGCAGGAACCGATTTCTTAGTATGTCCAGGTTTAGTGGAAAGTGTAGCTGAAGTTGCTATAAACAACAATATGTTATGGTGTCCGGGTTGTATGACTCCTACCGAAATTATTGAGGCTGAAACACTTGGCGCAAACTTTGTAAAGCTTTTTCCAGGTAATATATTAGGACCAGGGTTTGTATCTGCAATAAAAGAATTATTCCCTAATACTTCTTTCATGGTTACAGGTGGTGTAGATGTAACTAAGGAAAATATTGAAGGCTGGTTTAAGTCTGGCGTTAGTTGTGTAGGAATGGGTAGCAAATTGATCAGTAAACAATTGCTGGAAGAAAAGAACTACACTAAAATTGAATCATTAACTAAAGAAGTAATGGAGATCATCAAACTTATTAAGAAATAGAATTTCATTAATATCACTTCTTTCATAAAAGGGACAGGGAAACCTGTCCCTTTATTATATCTATACCTTTAAATGCAACTTCGTTTAAAAGATATTGTTCCCCTTATCATAAACCTTTAAGAACTCATCCCTTTACTTTTGCCGCCAATCAGACATATCTATGAGGGTTATTATATCGGTATTGGCATTATTAACAGTAAGTATCAGCAATTTAATTGCTCAGGATAGTACGAACAAAAAGGTTTCTTTGCATTGGCAAGCTACAACTGTTACACAATATCACCCTGATATAAAATCGCCTTATCAGGGGTTGAATAGCCTTCAGGCAAGTGAGCCTGCAAAAACATCGCTGACTTCTACATTTTATCTGAATTACAGTCCTGCTAAAAACACTTACTTTATATTTAATCCAGAGATGACGGGTGGCGAAGGACTCAGTAAAACAACCGGAATAGCGGGATTTACTAATGGAGAAGTATATAGAATAGGTGACCCAAAGCCACATGTTTACGTTGCAAGGTTATATGCAGAACAAAGAATTGCGTTAAGTTCCCGAAAAGAATTCATTGCTGACGATCAGAATCAGATTCAGGAGCAAACCAGTCGGGACTATTTTTCTATCATAGCAGGAAAGTTTTCATTAACCGACTTCTTTGATGATTCGCAGATAAGTCATGACCCAAGAACACAGTTCTTAAACTGGTCCCTTATGGGAAATGGCGGATGGGATTATCCCGCAAATACCCGGGGATACACTATGGGCGTTGTTTTGCAGTTTGTATATAAAGACTGGGGGATCAGAACAGCTATGACGGCTATGCCAACAGAAGCCAACGGACCTACCCTTGAATGGAAATACAATAAAGCCATGGGTACCGTTCTGGAAGTGGAAAAGACGCATATCTGGAAGAAGAACTCTACTTATTTTGGAACTTTTCATTTTGGAATTTATAATAACATTGCCAGAATGGGCAGTTACGAAGATGCCATTAAATCGGGCAGCTACGATGTTACTCAATCCAGATTATACGGCAGATCGAAAACAGGTTTTTATACCAGCCTGGATAATCATTTTGGAAAGCATCACTGGTTTATTAAAGGAAGCTACAATGATGGCAAAAATGAAACATGGGCTTTTACCGAAATAGACAATAGTATTGCTTCAGGTTATTCCTTTGATGGATTTAAAGGAAAACATCGGTATGATGCACTGGGAATTGCCTTTGTTTCGAACGGACTTTCCAATTTACACAAAGAATATCTGGCCGGAGGCGGTTATGGTTTTATTATAGGTGATGGCAAACTGAACTACAACAGAGAAAATATAATGGAGATATTTTATAGTTGGTCTATCAAAAACAAACTATATATCAGTCCTGATTATCAGCTTGTTGTAAACCCAGCTTACAATTCGGACCGTGGGCCTGTACACGTTTTTTCTGTTCGTCTTCATCTGGCTTTATAGTTTACAGGAATTGTGAATATTTGATAATACTCTTATAAAACTGTCGAAAGTCATTTATTAGTAAGCTTCTGGCTATTAATTTAGCGGCTTAAATAACTAACTTATATGAGTTTTACACCATCGGCTATGCCAAGAGTTCCTCAAAAGAAGGATGATAACAGTAAAAAGATTATCATTTTATTGCTTGCTTTGCTTGCAGTTGCAATCGGATACCTTGTTTACGACAAAACGCAGTCCAAAAATACTATTCAGCAAAAAGACGAAACCATCAGTGCGGTTACGAGTGCTAAGGATTCTTTAGCTACAGAATTTGCAAAAATTTCGAAACGTATGGACAGCTTATCCTCTTCAAACGTTACACTGCAGGGAAGTCTTGCTGAGAAGAATACAGAAATGCTGAAACAGAAAGCAAGCATTGACGAGCTGGCACACAGAAAAAACCTTTCTGCTGAAGAGTTAAAGAAAGCAAGACTGATGATTGCCAATCTGAATGAAAAATTAGACGGCTTTGAAGCTGAAATCAAGAAACTGAAGGCTGAAAACAAAGTACTGGACTCCTCCAACAAACAGCTGACTACCGACAAAAATCAGTTAACTACAGAAAAGAAATTACTGATAGATACCTTAACTACCACCACCAATCAGAACAAAGTACTGGCTGATAAGGTAGATGTAGCTTCTACTCTGAAGGCTTCCAACATTGATGTGGTAGCAATGAAAGTAAAAAGTAGTGGTAAAGAAACTGTTGTAACGAAAGCCAAGAATGCCGACTTATTGCGTATTTCCTGCACACTGGATGAGAACAGAATAACTCCCAGCGGCAACAAATCGCTGTATGTATGTGTATTTGCACCCGATGGTAAAGCAAGTGGCACAGAAGGTAATTTCACTTTAAGAGATGGCAGCGACAAGCCTTATACCAATAAAGTAGACGTAGCTTACGAGCAAGGTAAAGTATCGAAAGTTAGTTTCAACTGGAAGCCTGGTACTAAATTTGTACCTGGCAGCTACAAGATTGAAATTTATAACAATGGTTTCAAGATAGGTGAAGCATTGAAAGACCTTAGAAAAGGAGGATTGTTTTAATAAAGGCTATCAGACTTTAGTCTTTGGTCTTTAGCAAATACAAAACAGCCGGTCTTTAGCTTAATTGCTAAAGACCGGCTGTTTGTTTATAGATAGTATTTATATACAAGCTGTTAGCTTTTAGCCTATAGCCTTTAGCAAATACAGATATACAAGTAGTTGATTTTCAGCAATTTGCATTATCTGATTCATTTCAGCAGGCTGTTGGCTTTCAGCTAACAGCTAAAGGCTAACAGCAATTGTTTCTGGCTAACAGCTGAAAGCTAAAGGCTAAAAGCTATATAAACGGCACTTCCAGTTTCAACCCAATATTGCGGCCCATGCTGTACAATCCGTGATTGATGTTGGTATCGTTAGCCGAATAATTGAAGTATTTCAGCCTGCTTAAATGGTCGCGGTAAGCTATATCGAACAGATTGTTCACCATCAGGCTGATGGTAGCTACAGTTTTGCCCTTCTTGTTGGTAAACCCTGTACCGGCCCCAATATTCACCAGAGTGTATCCTGCTGTAGCCGTTTCAGTATTATCGGTCAGATAAACCCTGTTCTGTGTGGCATAATAGGCTAACTGAGCCTTTACAAACCCATTGGCAAGATGATATTTCTTTGAAGAAAAGTCGTACTTCAGTTCCGATATTCCGTGCACAGGTGGTATAAAAGGCAGATATCGGTTGCTATCGTTGGTCAGATTCGATGGCAGGCTTTTGTTCAGTGCAAATACTGCCGATATACTATTTTCGAAATGCAATGACTTTAAAGGATGTATATCTACACTCAGTTCGCCTCCGTACAATTCCGCAGTACCCTGCTGAAACTTGTAGGTAGGATAATACTGTCCATCGGAAAGTGTCAGTGAATCCCCTGCCCCGGTCGACTTGGTCAATCTTCTGTTGTAGATATAATTGGACACATTATTGTTAAACACACTGAATTCCACATCCAGATGGCGGGCTATATACGATACCCCCAGATCTTCCTGCAGACTAAATTCCGACTGGAATGCATCGTTGCCTATCTGAGCAAAGCCGGTTCCAGGATGCACTCCATTGGCAGATATTTCTGAAATATTCGGCGCACGATACCCTCTCGATACATTTATTTTCAATGCCAGTTTACTGGTAAAGTTGTAAGTAGCGCCTATACTGCCCGAAACACCGGTGAAAACATGATTGTAGTTGTAGAAAGGATGACTTGCCCCAATGGTATCCGCTCCGGTTACAGGACCATCGAAGCCGGTTATGGCATTTGGTTTGGTATACATTTCATCGTTGTGGAACGATCGGGTATCGTATCTTAATCCTCCCGATATATCCAGTTTATTGAAAGTCTTTTTAATCATGGCAAATGGTCCTATATCAAACTGATTGTAGGATGGAATAACAAACTCGGTTCCATTGGTTGCCGTGTTTTTCTGATACATACCATTCACACCTGCCGACAAATTCCATCCATCGAATTCTGCAAAATGATATTTTATATCGTAACTGAATGTATTTAGTTGCAGATATAATCCTGCCACATCCTGATAAGGAACCTGCGGATGGCTGAATTCGCGTCTAACGCTATTCTGGAATCCAAGATTCACCAGCAACTGACCGCCACCAACCCTGAAGTTGTTGCTGATATAAGCCCTGTAATGCTGTACATGCTGATGCAGAGGTGTTATAGCATACGACTTCAGTGCCGCAGCAGATACCACCGGACGAAATGTATCGGCTTCGGTTATCTGTTGTGTAAACTTGCCTGTAGCCGAATCCCTGCTTCCATCCGGTATTTCCTGCAGGTCATCGAACAGCGAAAGACCCAGGTGGCTGTAGCCCCATTTGCCATGCAATCCAAGCGACATGCCGGCATCGGTTTCCTTAAATGCAGTATTAAAAACCCTTCCGTCTATCTTATTCTGATAATTTGTAGCCTCTTTCGACGATAAACGCGCCATCAGTTCCAGACCTTTATGCGTAGAACCGTATAGTATGGAACCTCCGAAAAGACCATTATTCGACTGATAATCGATAGTAGCATTCGATATCTTTTTGCCTTCAGCGGCTGCAGGGGTGGGTATCAGGTTTACCACACCGGCCAGTGCATCCGATCCGTAGGTAAGGCTGGCAGGCCCCTTTATTACTTCTATTCTATCCACTCCATACTGGTCCACTTCTATACCATGTTCATCGCCCCATTGCTGTCCTTCCTGACGAACACCATCGAACAGTGTCAGTATTCTATTGTACCCCAATCCTCTGATAAAAGGCTTTGAAACGTTGGGGCCCGTAGTTAATGCACTCACGCCTGGAATTTTAGATATAGCATCTATGATGTTGGTACTCAGGTTAGTTTGAAGATATTCGTGACTAACCGAAACTATTGGAACCGGGTTTCTTTTTATCTGCGTTGCTTTGGATGAACCGGTTATCACCACGGCACTTTCTTCAATAGCTTCTTCCGAAATGCTGAAATCTGCTATAGTGGTGCCGGTTATGTGAACGATTCGGGTAACAGTTTTAAAACTGGTATATTTTACCTGCACCAGATAAGTGCCGGAGGGTAATTTGTGCAATTGATAGTTGCCATTGCTATCGGCTATGCTGAACAACTGCAGATCGGGGATAATAATGGAGGCGCCTGCAAGCGATGTATGCAATTTTTCATCAGAAATATGTCCTTTCAAAACATTTTGCTGTGCAAATGATTGAATATTGAAGAATAAAAGCCCTATAACTATTGATAATGAGTAAAATATTTTCATTAATAACTTTTTTGAAATAATAAGAAGCAGGTTCATTATTACGAAGCAATGAATGAACTTGTAAGTAAAAACAAACCTGAACCAAACAGTAATACTACATGATGGAAGGAGGGCCCCTAAGGCTGCTGTATGTTTTGGCTATAGTACATACAGGTGTATTGACTATAAAAGGATATTCTATATACTGAACGGGTACAACTATATGTATAACTGTACTACTTTCAATAAAAGCTGTGCAGAAATCTTCTATACAATCGCAGGATGTATTGAACGTTTTATTATCAGAAGGTATTGACGACTGACTGGTTTTAATATGGTAGCAATTGTGCAGATAAAGCCTTGGTCCCATCTTTTGCAGAAAGACCAGCAGTAGCAGGAAGGCTATTATCCTCGATGTTTTATTGCTTAATTTCATTTAATATTTGAAAAGACTGAATGACTATTGCACTATTCAATATTCTATTTTATCGGTACAAAAGCTATAAACAAAAACTATGCCAATATAGCTATTACATTTTCAATTTATTAAACAACATCGAATCATTTAAGGTTTTAATAGAAAAAATACAGAAAGTACAGGATTATACAATAATGGAGATTGAAATGAAATGAAATATATACCCAACTAATACACTGCTCTGTTATACTCATTTACTCATTTGTTTATTGTTTCAGTATCTGTTGAAACCATCCATATTTCAGGGCTTACGAAGTATAATTGCTTTATCAATTGATTACCAAAACCAAAAAAGGTGCCTTTCGGCACCTTTTCTTCTTCAACAAAAAATGGAACTATATTAATTCGATTGTATAAGCTCCTTCCAGCAAATCGCTCAAATTCTGTACTTTCAGAAAACGGCAGGTGGTAATGTCGGCCAGGTCCTGTAGCTTTATCAGTTGCTTGCTATTGGCAGCAATAGTGATGATTTTAATGCCCATTGGCGAATTTTCGTCGGGCAACAGTGCCACTGCTAAGGCTGTTTTTCCACGGTTAATAAAAATCATTTCTTCATCAGCATCAAAAGTGTGGGTCATTGCCAGCAAAGTTTCGTTGGCTGCAATATTGCTTTTGAAAATAGATTGTTCGTGATTGCGGATAGTTTGCAGATCGAACAGATTGCCTGTTTTTTCTGGTGTTTCCTTATAATAATCCATCAGTAAACCCAGTAAGCTGTATAGTTGGGTACTTACCGATATTCTTTGAGTTTCCAGTGCATCGCTGCCATTACCTGTTCCGGCAATGCTGGATTTTTGTGCCTCATACGCATCTTTCAACAATATATAAAAGGCATCCACATCTGCTTTTACATCTGCCAGCGCCACATCGTTGTTGATAGATAAACTCAATGTACTTACGGCACCCATTATATCCAGTTGACTTCCTTTCTGAAAAGGTGTACGGTGATGGGGCAACAATGCAATATACTGAGGTGTTCCAGATTTATATACCACTTGTATGGCAATATCCCAGTCGCGTATTTTCTGGCTTCGCAATTGAATTAATAAATCTTTCAGATTGGCTGACTGACCAAGTTGCGCTGCCTGATTGTTGAACCAGGTATCGAACAAAAGGTTGTATTGAGTTACAAACGGAGATAGTATGACCAGCCTTGCCGCCAGAAAAACATCAGTAGGTTGTGCCTTTAGTGCATTTATTGAAAAGTTACAGATTTTTTTCATAGACCGTTGACTATTTTCTGTAGCAGTTAAGAATGGATTAATTAAATAGCTCCATGTTTTCATACAGTTGTTTTTATTTTATTAACAATCGCTTTACCAGACAAATAGATGCCTTAAATCTGGTTTAAAACATGACAATTATCAGTCCCCTATATGACACTTGTCATGTATCCGCTGAAACTCAATGCTGTAAGGGGTTACACAATTAAATATTTTCTCTGAAAACTGAATATTTATTTTTATTGAGATAAAAAACTGCTGAAAAACTGTTTAAAATTTCCTTATTTTCCTAAATTCTACTCTAACAATTACATCTATCCACATCATTAGGTATAGTGGTTATGCAGCTATTGCCTATCCACTTTTTATTGAATATGATTGCCAACTGATGATTATTTTCCATCAACTGTTTTGGCAATATTGTCGGCTAACAATTGAATGCAATAAGTTGATTAAGAATAATTTACTGCTGACTATTTCGAATAATAAAATTATTTGCCTCAATCTTTTTCTGATTATTGAGGCAAATAAGCTGTTTTGTCACGGTTTTTAGCAGGAAAAGGCAGCAAATAATTTGATTTTATATAGCAATAAACTGAAAACATCGAAAAATAAACTGAACGGGTACAATCTTCTGCTGGATATAGATTAGAATAATATGTTTTGCTACAATTGCTTGATGAATATCAAAAATAATAGGACAATCTGACATAAAATTTTATTATAAATGAATTTACTCTGTTTAATATAAATAATTAATTATAACAATCATGTTCAACAATTCGCATTTTTACGATATTTATCAATAAATAATTTACATTCAGTATCTACATTTTAATTTTTTGCTATAATTTATTTGGTAACATTAATTTAATGTTGATACTTTGCTAGTTCTAAACACGAAACTATGGACGATATATTAGAAGTTTGCTATCAACTATTCCTGAATAGTAATGGAGCATTGCCGTACACTACCACTAATTCGCTTATTTCCGAACTAGACCTCTTAACGCCTGAACATCAGATAGAATTATTGAAAAACATAAAGAATACTGATATGCTAAAGAAGATGTTTGTTTCTTTCTACGAAATACAGCATTACGATTTATGCCAGTCTATTAACGATATTCTGAATACCAAGGGCATTTATTGTAATTAAAAATACAAGCTGCAATACATTTATTATTTTCTACCTAACAAGATTTCAATAGTCTAAACACATCGCGCGTTTTAGTGAAACAGATACAATATATTGCCTGTTGCTGACCATATTTCAGTTTATCATCAACCGGATCAAATACCTTTTACCACTATTGTAAAACCAAGGGTTTGCTAATATAGGCATAGATCAGTGTGTTTTAAAACTTACTAATTATCAGAATTCCCAATGAAGCCTTGCTGCAAATATTGATACAGGACCACGGGATTGGTTGAATGCAGGATTTACTACGTATTGATAATCTGCTGTGGCTTGGATTGTTTTCCAGATATGTACATTATAATACGCTTCTAGCACTCTTTCGGGTTTGTAATTCAAATTTCCATCACCATCCAGAATATCGGTACCTCCTGCTTTTAAAAAAGCCTGATTAGCCTTCGAGGCTCCACTTATTACATACAGAATACCAATATTGTCATTCTTTCTATGCCATTTTTCACCAAAGCTGCTTATGCCTAAAGATACTGTCCAGTTAACATCGGTAAAAGTCCATGCATCGCATTGACCATTGTTCCATCCAACACGAGAAAACACCCCAATATCCCTGCCAATCTCTTGCTCTGAGTTTAGCCCCAATCCATATTTAAATCTATTAGCCCGGGCTGCTTGTGGAATACTTATTCCAGCCCCTTGTCCCAATGTATTCAAATTTGGCGGATTAGCCAATAGCAGAGAGGTTGCTACATCATAACTTGCAAAGTTAGCTTCGTCCAGCCACGGCATGATTCTGATTACCCCTTTATAAGATTTTATATTATAGCGTCGTTCATACTCAGCCATCATAGCCCATGAACGGAAGAAACTTCCGTTTGCTCCACCATGATTAGGAAATATCAGATACTGGTCATCGGCACTAAAACCATTCTTTTCGGAAGGCATCTGGAAAAACCCATAACGCAATGACCATTTAGGTTGGTTTAAATCGATGGCCAAACCCGTAGTGTACCCTAAAGCATCTTCGCCATAATCCCATGCAATATTGCCCATAGCTGCCCAATTCAGAAATTGAGTATGCGGACTTTTGGCGTAAGTATTATTATCACAAAAATCCAATGGACTCATCCTACCAATAGTGAATGTAAGTCGGGCTATATCCTGTTTGCCTGCAAGCGTAAGTTCGTCGTCGGGCAAGTACTCTTTTTTACCTCCTAAACCAATAGTTTGACGAATAAATAAATGTGTAATGGAATAGTTTGGAATTGCAGTGCCGGCTTTATAAGCATCACCATTCGGGAAAGCCTCAATGCCAAATGTTTTAGTCAGCCCGAAACCTTGCCACATTAATAGATCAACATGCAACTCGGCACCTTTCCAAAGCTTTGAACCTCCATACAAGTTTATTGTAAAAGTTTTCTGAATCTCCTGATTGGTGTCCAGACTGTTGGGCGATGAGTATTTAGCATGAAAATCAGGGTGTCCCTGTACAATAAAAGTATTTTGAATATGAAAGTTCCACTTTTGTTCTTTGGTAGAATCAAGTGGTTGTGCTTTTTCTGCCGAAATTGTGCCAACAGTATCCTTTACAGGACTTACCCTGCTATTACCAGCTAATCCAATAAAAATAAACACTGAAAGAAAAATGATTGTTCTGATTAATTGCATTTAAGCAAACATATTATATTTTTATCATATAGCATATTTTATTTATTAGCCATACCTAATTTTATTATTAATAAATAAATTTCTTATATTTGTGGTATGCTTAAAAACAATAACGTACAAACATTTTCGGAAGAGAACTATCTGAAAGTAATTCATCATCTGAGTTTTCAGGCGGAAGAGAAGATAAGTCCTACATCAATTTCTACTGCTTTGGATAACAGCCCGGCATCGGTGGTGGATATGATAAAGAAACTGGTAGATAAGAAACTGATACAATACGAAAAAAGCAAAGGTGTACGACTAACCGAGAAAGGCAAAAAGATTGCACTGCAGATTGTGCGCAGGCACAGGCTTTGGGAAGTATTTCTGCTGGAGAAACTGGAGTATTCCTGGGATGTGGTACACGATATTGCCGAGCAGCTGGAGCATGTTCAGCACCCTGAACTAACCGATAGATTAGATAAGTTTTTAGACTTCCCGGAATACGATCCACACGGGGACCCTATACCAAAATCGACAGGAGAAATGCCTACTACAGTCAATACACTACTGACCGAAGTAAGCATTGGAAAAACATGCCGGGTAGCAGCCGTAAAAGACACCTCCCCTATATTCCTTCAATATCTGCAACAGTTATCGGTGAATATAGGTACCAAAATAAAAGTTTTGGACAGAATACCTTTCGATGGATCGATGGTCATTCAGATTGGTAAGGATATTACTACCACAGTATCTCAGAAATTCGGTGATAGTTTACTGGTTGATTAGCAGAAATATTACTGAAAAAGTTGAACAGATAATATATCCGATCAACTTTTCTGTACAGTAAATGGCTTTACCATAATCTGTTTCTGAATGAGAGTATAATAAACCAATTGAATCAAAATGATTGAATTTATGAAAACAAACTTATGCGATTTCAGACATCATTTGTATTAATTGATATTCATAAAATTACAGCTTATTGTGTAAATATTACATATATTCCGATTATTTGTTTTTACGAACTGAATATAGGTAATTCGCTCAAAAATACAGCATTAAATGGA
>Ga0364907_10465_pt1 | contig 11496 bp, 10 predicted proteins | sample ExccelJu500002D3_2_FD_206960 | JGI IMG/M metagenome (GOLD analysis project Ga0364907, IMG submission 206960) | Enriched cells from Trout Bog Lake Hypolimnion, Wisconsin, USA - BchlTB.July02.5000.02.D3 | ecosystem: Environmental > Aquatic > Freshwater > Lake > Hypolimnion/Profundal zone | place...
AGCAGGGTGGCATCGACAGCGTCGTCGCAGAGTGTCGGGTTAAGTGACACTTGGTTTGTCGGGTAACCCGACAAAATATGGTGGATGGCTGCTTTGATTTTAGTTTTAGCCCTTCAAAACTAAGTATTTAAAGGCATTTGACCCTCTCCGTCCGGACGGTAAAGGGCTGTCGTCATCCCCCTTATTTTGTTTATTGGCTCAAGAACCAATACAATCAGTTATCCCCAATTTGAGACGTCTTTAGTGCACATGGCTTTAATCGCAAGAATTTGGCTAATCTCCTTGACGGCCTTTGCCGTTCCCTGCATTGCCCAAAGTGGCGAGACCTCTCCATACTCCCCCTCATTTTTCTTGAGCTCTTATCAGGTTGAGTGGGATTCTAGTGTTGGTACTACCCACACTAATTACACAATTAATTCACCCGTTTTAAAGAACTCAGCTAACTCAATTGCTAATAATGCAACACAAGGCTTATCCATTGGGTTGCCTGAAAATTTCGCAATTGGAGTGACTGAGCTCTATGTTTATCCAGTGGTGACAAACCCCCTCAATCCTAATGCAGCGACCCTTGGATTCAAGAACCCAGCCCTCTCAGGGAGCAAAATTTGGGGACTGGATACTAGTTCATTATTTAAAATTTCTGGCAGTGTACAACCCAATACCGGAGTGAAGGCCGGCTTAACAACCTATAACTTTGGCGCTACGGGAATTTTTATTGGTAGCGATGATTGGATAGCCAGTCTTGGTGTAAATGAAACTGTTAATGATGGTGGGGATGGCGGTACGGCAACAGTCGTTGCAACGGTTTCCAAGAAAATCAGCGCTTATATCCTCAATGCTTCAATAGGTGCCGCTCGTTTTCCTTCTATATTAATGAGTACGGGATACGTCACGACCTCTTACGGCTACTCTGGTACCTTAGAGTTGAGCAGTCAAATTCTAGATCAAGCATGGCTGGGCATCAATTACAGCATTGGCAGCACGACCAACAGCTATACCCAAAACTTTATGCTTATTCCATTTAATAATCGAACACTATATAACTTGGCAGGTATTAGTTTAAAAGTACTCTTCTAGTCGTCAATAATCGATAAGGGAAGGTAGAGTTGATAGCCAGACCCCCAAACAGAGTGAATAATTCGACGCTCTGGATCTTTTAGTAATGACAAAATTTTCTTTCGCAACCGACTGAGAATATTTTCTAAGGCTCTCTTGGTTACTATATCAGTCGGTGATTGGCCTGAAAGTATTTCACAAATACTATCTGATTCTAGGCATTGATTCGGCGCTTGGGATAACACTTTTAATAAAAGCACCTCTGAAGGAAGTAAAGTTATTTTATTTACTCCATCAGGCGCAAAAAGCCTTCCTGATTTTGTATGTAAATGCCAGCCATTTGGTTTGGCGTGAATTATCCGCCTAGCGATGCTATTGATTGCGGCTAATAATTCCTGGGGTGGCGTTGGTTTTGGGAGGTAAATATCTGCGCCATGCTCGTAACTTTTGATGCGGTCAGCTAAAGCTGTTCGCGCTGTCAGCATAACAATGCCAATTTCGGGATATGTTTTTCGAATGGATTGAGCTATTTCAAAACCCGATTGCCCTGGTAAGTTCAGGTCTAGAATCAGAACATCTAAGGTCGTTATGAGAAATAGATCATTTAAACCAAGGCTGTTGTTTGCTTCATAGACTTTAAATTGATGGGTTTGTAAAAATTGACTAAGCTCTTCCCGCAAAATGGCATCGTCTTCAATAATCGCAATCTTAATTGGGTTTGATGGCGCAATCATTTTGGTAGCTCAATAATAAAATGAACTTCATTGGAAATGTGGCGATATTCAATTGTTCCACCAAGCACATGACAGAGCTCTTTGCAGATATAAAGCCCTAAACCGGAGCCACGTGTTTCCTGAGCCAGGGAATGGCGATAAAAACGTTCGAATATGGATTTTGGGTCGGGTATCAGGTCTGGGTGGATGGCATTGACAATAGTAATGCGAATCCTAGGATTATTAATGGTAGTCAATTCTTCAACTATGACTTTTATCTTGGTCTTAGCTGGTGAGTATTTCAAGGCATTCTCGATCAGATTGGTCAGAATAATTTGCAAAAACTGTGGGTCTGTTCGAATGCTCAGTCGGTCATTAATATTTAGATCTATTACTTTTTTGCTTTGGTGATTTTCAATAAGGCCGGAAATCAGACCTTTGACATTGATGTCGGCAAGTTGTAATGGAAGCGTTTTTTGATCTATCAAATTCATTAAGTTACAACGCTCAATGATGGCGTCCATATTTAGTATGGATTTATTGATATTTTTCAAACGCTGCTGGTCACTAGAGTTGCTAGTATTAATAGATTGACTAAGCGTATCAACCGCTAAGCCAATTGAGGCTAATGGATTTTTTAATTCATGAGCAAGCATATCAATCAGTGTTGTACGATCTCTTAGGAGCTTAGACTCAAACTCAGAGCGAAGGCGTGTTTCAGTCAGGGCTGATTTCACTTCTGTTAACTCTTTTCGGATGAGTCGATTTTGATACACAATAATCGAAAGCATTACGAGTGGATTTACAAAATCAGTAATGCGGGCAATATATATGGGGGTCTGGCTGTTGCCCTGCATTGGAAAGAGCACTGCTATCACGGCCAAAAGAATCAGGGCAATTGAAATGCCAAATCCAGCAATTAAAGCCATTTGGAATGACTTTGCAATATGAGACGTTTTTGTGATGGCGATAATTTGAGTTGCTGGTGCAATAAGGATCCCAATGAGCATGAGAGGATTTGAGATATTATTTTTCTCAATACCAACGAGTAGCAGACAGATCCCTACTAAAATATAAATCGACCAGCAAGAGGTTCTATACCAGCTTGGGGTTTTATAGGTCGCAAGAAATGCCTGGGATAGCCAGACCCATAATCCCAGCCTAAGGCATAGCGCCCAATTAAATATAAGCTCATTAAATAGGGGGTCTTGCTTTAATACATAAAGCGCCAAAATGCCGCTTCCTGAAAGCGTACACAAAATAAGGTTAGCTACGGAGACCCCAAACCTTGCCATGATAGTGCTTGGATTTAAGACAAAGTTCACAATTGAAAAAACTAAAACGGCAAAGAGGATGCCAACTTGAGCGCCGATACCCAAAACTTTCTCGGAAACTTGCATTACGGAGTTTTTCTCGGGGGAGGCTGAAATTGCTATGTGAGTAAGGCTGGATGCATCAATTTTGAGATAGTAGGTATTTTGATTTTGTGGAGTAAGGGGTGCAGTAAAGAAGTGCCCCCCAATATCGCTATTAGAGCTTCCGTTTGCATAACGGCTACCCGCTTTTTCGGATATCCAACCCTTGCTGGTGTATTGAAAGAACTCAATTCTTTTTAAGAAATAAGGCCCTATTTGAATAGCAATACTATTTCCATCAATTTGATCATCTGAAATTTGTATTCGAATCCAGCGGGGTGACTCAGCAAGGCCGGAGCTTAGGGGCGTGTAACTGGGTTGGTAATTACATTGAGTAGCCTGCTCGATAGTTGCTGGCGCAGTCTTTGCCTGACAGTAATTAACGCGGTATTCGAGGTTATTAGTGCTGCCGGCGAAGGCTTCTGTTGCAATCAAAACGCAAGAAGAGATTGCGAATAACCAGCAAATCAAGTATTTGCTTTTATTCCAGATTGAGCCTTTATTCATGAGGGCTAGTTTATTTCAAAAGCCACAGTTTTCACTATAAACAAAAGAAATTCTGGTTTATGCCGCCAGATGAGAGGAAGTGAGAGGATTTAAAACGCTAGTGTTAAATAATAATAAATAAGCAACCTTACCTAAGTTTTTGTAAACATAAAAAGAAGGGGTAATGAATATGAATTTTCTTAAATACCTTCTAGTAATTATGATAATTATTTTGGCTGGTTGTAAGTCAGTGGCTAATTATCAGTCTGAATTGCAAGTCCTAGTTGGGCAAAGCGAGCAGCAGTTAGAGTCTCAGTGGGGGATTCCGTCGTCGATTGTTCTTAGCGGAAATATTCGTTTACTTACTTACTATCAAAATGATGGTGCTTATTTGGCTGGTGGTTATTGGGGTAGACGTGTTGTGCCTTTATATTGCAACACAACCTTTACAGTCCAAAATGGTGTAGTAATTCAGGCGAAATTTGTAGGGAATGAGTGTACGGCAGAGTAGCAATTTCTAAAATTATTTGCATTTGGTAAGCGCTGTTTTAATGTGTTTCCGTTTTGTAGAAATTAAAGCGTCTGTTATCAAATATGAAAAGTAGATTACCGATTGCTATTTTGAATATCTGACTTTGTAGTTAATTAATTTAGGAGTTATTTATGTATTTACGAAATCACTTCGCCTTAGGATTGATTGCCTACCTTTTTTTTAGTCTAGCTTCAGCACAGACTACAGCGGGCAATCAACCTGAAGGGCCTCAAAAACCTCCCTTACCTATGGGTCTTCAAGCAATAGAGCCAGTTGCTCTGGATATCTTAAAAGCAATGAGCGTGAGAATGTCTAATGCGAAGACCATACAGTTTGATGCATTGATTCAATCAGAATATCCATCTATTGATGCAATACCCATAATTTACTCTACTGCTGCAAAAATCGCATTACAGCGACCAAATAAGTTCGATGTTGCAGTTTGGGGGGACGGGCCATCAAGCGAAGTTCTATTTAATGGAAAACAGTTATTTGCCTATAGCCCTGAGAAAAATTTAGTAGCGGTTGCTGATGCTCCAGGCAATATTGATGCTTCTGCTAAGTTTGCATATGATAAGTGGGGTTTATTTTTTCCTGGAGATGACCTAGTTTTATCAAATCCTTATGAACATTTAACCAAGGGCTTGACTGATGCATTTTTGGTTGGAACAACTGCTTTAGTTGGTGGTGTAGAGACAAACGTAATCGTAATGGCCACCAAAGAATTACAAGGCCAAGTATGGATTGGTGTTAAGGACCATTTGCCTTACATGGCCTCTTGGATCTACTTGGGTGATCCTAGCCACCCCAGAACTACTCTTACCTACAAGAATTGGAAATTAGATTCAACCATTTCTTCTGGCCAATTTGAAGCAAGCAGATTTTCAAAAGCAATCGTTGCTGATTTTGTGCAATCAGATGCACCACTTAAATAAAGTTATTGGAGAGCGACTACATGAAAATATTTGCCAGTGTTTTACTAGGCTTAGTTGCATTAATTTCCTTAACCGCCACCACAGATGCACAAGCATATTGGCATGGTTATCGAGGGGGCTGGAGGGGGCCTGGATGGCGTGGTCCTGGATGGGGCGGCTGCTATCGATGCGGTCCTGGGTGGGTAGGGGGTGCAGTGATTGCTAGTAGTGCGGTTGCAACAGAAGAAGTGGTTGCAGGATCTACGTCACCTCAAGTAGTGGTTGAGCAGGCTGCACCAGCTGTTTATGCACAGCAGTCCGGCCCAGTAGTGTTAGCGCCTGGACCTGTGCCGCCATCCTCTTACTCCATCCCGCCTATTGGCTCTACATTTCCGAATTTATTTCCAGGGTGCGTATTAGAGCCCAGGAATGGTATTAATTTTTATCAATGCCAGGGATTTAGGATGCGTCCTCTGTATAACGGTAATAATTTTTATTACCGTGTTGTTCCGGGCTAATAAGCATCAAGACTAATTTTGGGTGGGCTTATTGCAACAAAAGATATAGCTAAACCTTATCTCCATAAAAGTTAATATCAATCAAAAAAATTGGTTAAATAAGTCAAATGCCAGAGATTAAAACACTAGAACTCTCAAGAAAAGCAAACACACTTTTGCTTTCTGGGTTGGCTGTCAGTGCAACCATTGTCGGCGAATTCTCTGGATGGAATGCTGGCCTTAATCAGGGCGGCATAGGTGGCATGCTTATAGCCACACTCTTGGTTGCCGTGATGTTTGGCTGTCTTGCTATCTCTTTGGCTGAACTATCAACCTCAATGCCATTCGCTGGTGGAGCATATACCTACGCTAGAGCTGCATTTGGTAAAAAAATTGCAGTAATTGTGGGGATCTCTCAAATGCTGGAATATATATTTGCATTAGCAACTATTCTGGTTGCCATTGGAATGCAGTTTAGAGTAATTTTTGAGGATTCCTTTCTCTCAAGTCTAGGGGAGCCTGTAATTTGGGCCATTGCTCTGTTATTTTTTGCTATTTTGAATGCATCAGATACAAAATTATTTTTTCGATCTGCGCTCATTCTCGCAATTTCTTCTTTAATTGTTCTCATAATTTTTTGGTTTGGGGCAATACCAAAATTTGAGATGTCACAGTTTCTGTCAATTAAGGCTATGGCGGGAGATTCAGAGTGGCTTCCGAATGGCTTAATTGGAATCGCCTGGGCTTTGCCATTTACCGTTTGGTTTTTTTTGTCAATCGAAGTGATTACTTTGGCCTCAGAAGAGTCTATAACGCCCTCAAAAAATATACCAAAAGCTCTAATGCTGGCATTTATTATCTTATTAATCTCAGCATTAGGCGTACTCATTTTAAATTCTGGCGTAGCTCCAGGAGCCTCTGCTATAGGATCAATAGATGCTCCATTGTTGAATGGTCTTGAATCTGTGCTTGATGGCGCTATATCTGTAAAAGTGATTACTGCTTTAGTTTTGGTTGGTGCCCTAGCAGGGTTTCATTCGACAGTGTATGCGGCTAGCAGAATAGTTTTTAGTTTGGCCCGTGCCGGATATCTTCCGATCAGGTTGTCTTATAAATGTGGAAGCAAGGGAACACCCAAGCTAGCAATTTATTTTGTTTCGATATTGGTTTATGTATTGGTTCTAGTTACAGAATACTTGGCTGAGCATATTTCTGTCGTGTCATTGCTATTGAATATGTCGGTGTTAGCAGCAATGATTTCATACATCATTTCATTCTTATCTTATGTTGTGTTGAGAGTTCGATACCCTCTGATGGAGCGTCCTTATAAAAGCCCGCTCGGTATAACAGGGGCAATTACAGGCTTAATCATTGTGTCTATAGCAGCAATTTTTATGTTCACTAATGGTGATTTTCGTTTCGGACTCATCATCATGACCTGCATCTATCTACTCTTTCTTTTTTTATTTTTGGTCGTAGGTAAAAATTTAATAGATAAAAATGCTCCCGAGGAAATATTCTCAAATAATTTAAAGGCAAAAGTTCTAATGGGAAAAGACAGTCATGATTAATGGCGTGCCAAATAGTTTAGTAAGCATTTTACAGTTAGCTGCTCTATTGATTTTTTTTGCAATGGCAGTCGCAGCATTTATTGATATTTTTATTTCCAAAAGAAATGGCCTTTTATATTTTTCCGCACAATTAACATTATTGTTTTTTGTGCTATCAATTTCCCGCGGATGGATATATACCCTAGCATTTCATTTTATATTCGATAGCATAGAAATCTATGGTCAAACAATGACTACTTTATCTATAGCGTCGGCTGCTTATTTTGTAGATAGGTTAGTCGGTGCTTTTTTAGGGAGGAGTGGACTACAAGGCAAGAATGAAGCTGTTCCAGGAATTTTGGTTCATCTTGTTCGTGGATTAATCTACCTTGCTGCGTTGCTGGTAATTTTGCAGTTTGTTTTCGGGCAGTCAGTCACTGCACTTGCAACTCTTTCTGGTGCTGCGGCATTAATTTTAGGAATGTCAGCCCAATCAACATTAGGAGAAATGTTTGCTGGTCTGGCGATTTCCATTTCTCACCCGTTTAAGGTTGGCGATTGGGTGCAAGTTGGGTCATTAGAAGAGGGCCAGGTTGTTGATCAAACATGGCGTCATGTAGTAATAAGAACTAGAAATTATTCTGTAATAAACATTAATAATTCAGTCATCGCAGGAAATCCAATTAGAAACTTCTCTTCACCAACAAAAGAGGTGAGGGTTAGTGAAAAAATTTACTTTGATCAAAGTATTAGCCCCAATAGCATTCAATTATTCTTAGGTGACGCAATTAGAGGTTCCAATGTCGTACTCGATAATCCACCGCCAAAAATTCTCTTCCGCGGCGCTAAAGATGAAAAGTGTGAATATGAAATTAGTTACTTCATAGACGACTATGGAAATATGCCATCTAAAAGCGATAAGCTCTGGAAAATTGTAATGGAGACGATTATCAGAAATAATTTAGGCACAGTGGCTAGGCACCAATGAGATTAAATGCCATCAACGACTTTATGGTTATTTATTGTTGCAACCATTACTTTTCATCAAACATAAAAAATGAATAAAAATCATACTTTATCGCTAAAGCAATTCATGTTTGCGTTTGTACTAAGCATTTTGGTTGCTAGTCAAATTGCTGTTGCTCAAAATAAAGATCCAATTAAGGTCGGCATCTTGCATTCTTTATCTGGAACGATGGCATCTTCTGAGGCATCGCTTAAAGATATGGATTTAATGGTCATTGATCAAATCAACAAAAGTGGCGGCGTATTAGGTCGTCAACTAGAACCAGTTGTTGTTGATCCAGCTTCTAATTGGCCATTATTTTCTGAGAAAGCTCGCCAGTTGTTGTCAAAAGACAAGGTCGCAGTGGTTTTTGGTTGCTGGACTTCCGTATCGCGAAAATCTGTATTACCAGTATTTAAGGAGTTTAACGGTTTGCTGTTCTATCCAGTGCAATACGAGGGCGAAGAGATGTCTCGTAATGTGTTCTACACAGGTGCTGCGCCTAACCAACAAGCCATTCCAGCTGCTGAGTATTTAATGAGTAAGGAAGGGGGTAGTGCAACTCGTTGGGTTCTCTTGGGAACGGATTATGTATATCCACGTACAACAAATAAGATCTTACGTGCTTTTCTAAAGTCTAAAGGCGTAAAAAATGAGGAAATTCAAGAGTTCTATGTTCCGTTTGGTCATGCCGACTATAGAACTATCGTATCTAAGATTCAGAAGTTTTCTCGAGGCGGTAAGACTGCGGTTATATCTACTATAAATGGCGACTCAAATATTTACTTTTATAGAGAACTTGGTAATGCCGGTTTAAAAGCGCAGGATGTTCCAGTTGTTGCCTTTTCTGTAGGCGAGGAAGAGTTGCGCAGTATTGATACCAAGCCATTGGTTGGCCAGTTAGCCGCTTGGAATTACTTCATGTCTGTAAATAATCCGGTCAATGAAGAGTGGAAAAAGCAATGGGCCGCTTACGCTGTCGCCAAGAAATTACCCGGTGCTAGCAAGCCTTTGACAGACGATCCAATGGAGGCCAGTCGTACTGGTATCTTGATGTGGAAAGCAGCTGTTGAAAAAGCTGGTACCACTGACGTTGATGCTGTTCGTAAGGCGATGATTGGCCAGAAACTCGACAGTCCAAGTGGATATGTTGAAGTAATGGGTGCCAATCATCACTTATCTAAGCCAGTCATGATTGGCGAAATTAAGGCTGATGGCCAGTTCAATGTAATTTACAAAACCCCTACAGCTATTCCAGCCAAGCCATGGAGTCAGTATATTCAAGGTAATATTAATAAATTAGATTATGTTGAGTAAATTTCGCCTTATTGGATGGGTGAAAAAATAACTATCACTAGTTTTTTCCAATCTTCATTGGAACGTTAGCAGCCCCTGCCCCTCCTAGTATGGCGATGTCGGTTTACCCGACAAAAATAGCGGTCGCCCAAACCTAAAATCGAAGTTAAGCTACAAGTGTCCGGAAAAGTGACACTTGCTTGCAAAATCTTAACCAGCTTTTCTTTAAATCTAGTTCATCCCAATCTGCTGATGTTATCCGTCTTCATGGTGATTTAGTCGCCTTATTCAAAAGACCCGATAGTGACCAATGGCAATGTCGCTTTAAGTTACCAAATGGCGAGTGGCACTCCATGAGCACTTATCAAGCGGATTTAGAGCTAGCCAAGCAGTCCGCCGTGGCGATCTATGAGCGGTCTATGGCTAGAATTGCTCAAGAACTCAGTCTGAAATCCAAGACTTTTAAACAATTAGCTTTGGAAGAGATGGAATCCTTAACCACTGCAGCCAAAGAGGGCAAAGGAAAAAGCGTGTATCGTGACTATTCCTTTGTCATCAATAAGTATTTCATTCCATTCTTTGGTGCTTATCAATTAACCCAAATTACACCTCAGCTAGTTCAAAAATTTGAGTCTTGGCGAGGCAGTCAAATGGGCCGACATCCCATGGCTAGCACCAAGCGAACCCATAGTGCTGCGTATAGGATCCGTAAAAATCTGTATGGTCTGTGAGTCTTGAAATGGGAATATCGCAAAAACAAACCATGGGAACACTTAAAAGCCTTGCTTTTCCATGTAAAAAAGAAATATCTTCGTGGCAAATTCTGGGTTGCAAGCCATCATTCAGAATGCTTATTAAATAGTCAATCCTGGATGTAAAGTGGAATAAGGAGTCTGATTTGGGTTTCATCGCAATATATTGATCTATTAAATCTTATTGATTTTGAACCTTATCAGGATTGCGGATAAAGCTGTGGCAAAGTTCGGGTTTGTATCTACAGGCTAGACATACTAGTGTCCGGAAACACGACACTTGTAACTCATATAACCCCTAAAAACAGCCTAGACAGTTAAGGATTCCATAACTAAACTGAATCAGTCTTTCTGTCGAGTAAATGCAGCCTTTTATGATTTCAAAAAAAACCGTATTCATTCTTGGTGCAGGCGCACATATTCCCTATGGGTTCCCAAGTGGAAGAAATCTTATAGATGATGTGGTGAATCAGCTTATTTATGCTCAGCGAGACGATGCCTTTACTCTAAATACCCTTCCGCAAAGGGGCGGCGTCAATATTGATGTTGTGCAGCAAAAAAATATTAATGCATTTATTCAGTCATTGAGTCAGGCTGGACAGGCGTCAATAGATTCTTTTCTAAATGCCAATCAGCATAGGACTGGCTTCGATATTCTCGGCAAGGTGGGCATTGCTCAGACTTTGTTGAGGGTAGAGGAGAAATTTATCGTAGAAAGAAGCAATGATAAAGATGGTAATAATGATTGGTTTGAGTATCTTTTTGCAAAGATGTGCGATGGTGTAAGCAAAGTAAATAATTTTCTTCGTGACAACAACGTAAGTTTCATATCATTTAATTACGACCGCTTGTTAGAGCACAAGTTTTTTAATGCCTTGAAGTACTCATTTAGCACTGAAAGTGATAAAGATACGTTAGAGATGGTAAGGGCCATCCCCATTCACCATGTTTATGGCAGTCTAGGTGAGTATGACCCCAGCAATTTTGGGCAAATTAATTATTGGGATAGGGCATTTAAATCAATCCAAACAATTCATGAGGTTGTCGCGGAGCATTCTGAGGCTGTTCGGTCCGCAAAGCAGGAGTTGGAGCAAGCCGATAAGATTTGTTTGCTTGGGTTTGGGTATCACAAGGAAAACATCGAGCTTTTGGAGCTGCCTAGAATAATTGAGCAAATCAATAACAATGTAGTTGCTTGTAGGTTTAGTGTTACCAATGAGGAGATGAGGCGGGTAATCCTTTCAAATAGAATCCGGGAAAGAAAGCTGGAAATGGGATC
>Ga0364907_10471_pt1 | contig 11322 bp, 8 predicted proteins | sample ExccelJu500002D3_2_FD_206960 | JGI IMG/M metagenome (GOLD analysis project Ga0364907, IMG submission 206960) | Enriched cells from Trout Bog Lake Hypolimnion, Wisconsin, USA - BchlTB.July02.5000.02.D3 | ecosystem: Environmental > Aquatic > Freshwater > Lake > Hypolimnion/Profundal zone | place...
CTTGAAATCAAACAGCACCAAATTCAACCTTATGAAGCAAAATCGTTTCACCGGCGGCAAAAAAGGTTCCCACGGAACATCTCGGGCACTGCTTGGCGATTGTTAAGAATTTTCCCGACTCCCGCGCGACCATACAAACAATTCTCATCGAACTGAACCAATCACTCCACCAAACAAAATTATGATAAACAAAACTAAAACACAGCATTCGCTCGCAGCGTCTCTCGCCGGGTTAGCGGTGGCCGGATTAACCTTAGCCGGCACCAGCTTGGGTTGGGCCGCCACCCCGGTTACCGACACCTTCAACAGCGACATTTCGGGCTGGAGCCTAGGTAATGGCACCGGCACGGTTTCGTATAACGCCACCAACGGCAACCCGGGAGGGTGTTTGCAGGTGGTGGCCACGGGGCCCACTAGTGAGGCGGACCCCCAATGGGTGCTCCCCGCCCCCATCAATTCGGCCCAGTTTTTCACGGTTCAGTTTGATATCTATGTGGATCCCGCTTCGGGCACAGCCGACGGAGGACCAACCTATGGTTATGTCCAAGCGGTTCTCCGCAACGCCAGTTATTCATGGGATGGTTTTGGCTGGACTAGCATGGATTCATCCTTCAGCTCCGGCTGGCAGCACATGAGCATGACGATTCCCTCCTCGGCCTACGATACCATCTCCTATCTCCTCATTCAGCTTACCCCCAACGGCGCTACCTTTAGCGCGCCAGTGACCTACTACATTGACAACGTGACCATCGCGCCAATACCCAATCCCTGGGTGATGGATACTTTCACCAATGATACCACCACCACTTATTCGGAGGAAAACTGGACTGGCATCTCGGAGACCAGCTCCTTGAACACATCCCAAGATGCCGGCGGCGGGTTCACTCCGCTCGGCGCTTTGCAAATGGATCTCGCGTTTCCCGTGGCCGCCCAGTGGGCATCCTGGGGGCAGTCCTGGGTCATTAAGCAGCAGCCGTTCAATCCCGCCCGCTTTACCTATTTTGAGTGCGATGTCAAGGTGGATGCCGCCAACTCCACCAAGTTCAGCGATGGTTCTTATGGGGCGCTCACCATCGCAGTCAGAGATGGATCATGGGGTGGCCCTTATAATTGCATTCCGGCCGGAATTGCGTTGGACTCCTCGTATACCAGTTGGAAGCACCTAAAACTAGTTCTGCCCCAAGGCGGCACGTTGACAAATTCCATCGGCTATGACATCGAAGTTAGCGGTAATTACATGGGCCCGGTGCGGCTTTATTTCGACAACATAGCTTTATCAACGGCCGTCATCGTTCCCAAACTTAGCTCGCTCAAGCCCAACACTTACGCCGGCGGTGTCCTGTTTTCAGTGGATGGTTCCGGGGACCAATGGGACCGCAACCAGCTCTGCATTCCGTCCGGCGACAACTTGCTCAACTACTTCTGGTTTGGGCAGGAGCCTGCCACCTATTCGATGACCATCAGCAATTTCCCCAGTCCCTCGGTTGCTCCCGGTTTCGAAGGGCACCTCTACATCGCGAATGAAGATACGACGGCTTCCGCCAACGAAACCTCCGGGTCTCCGGATTGGAACGTCAACGATCTGGTGGTCTTTCGGGTGCAAAATGGAACCTATAGCACCTTCGTTACCAATAGCGGCACTATCACGACTAACACTATTCCATCCGTAATTAGCACGTTCGAATGGAAAACCAATATGCCCGCCGCCAACCCACCCAATGTGACTCAATTCACCTATACTAACTTGGCTACGGCCAATGGAACTTGGTCCCTGAATTTCAGCAGTGATTATGCTGGCACCATCGTCGCCCCGGATGGCACGGTGAAAAACGTCACTCTGCCCAACTTCTCCACGGATTCAAATTATGCCAACAACTTCACTCCCCAGACGTCCTTTATAAACTTCGGCGTCTTCAAGAATGATGGAGCCAACAGCGGCATCAATAACGGGCAAAGTTATGTGCTCACCCACGTCCTGGTTACCAATAACACCACGATGGGCCCGCTGTCCAACGGGCTTCTGTTCGACGATAACTTCTCGGGACCGGGCTTGACTGCGTATTCCGGGCTCTGTCGGACAGTGATTCTAATCTCTGTCGGACAGGGTTCCGATTTCTGCCGGACACCGTTCCGATTCCTGTCGGACAGGGTTCCGGGTTGCTGTCGGACAGTTTTGGGGCTGGATTGGAAGGGTGTCCGACAGGATTAGAACGGTGTCCGGTCTGGCCCGGAAGGGTGTCCGACAGCCAGTGGAATCCGGGGACGGAAAGAATGGAGCGACGCGGGAATGGGTGTCAGGGTGGCGGCTTAATGTCACAAACCAAATTAACCATGCGTCAAATTCAAGAGATCCTGCGGCTCAAACATCAGAATCAATTATCGATCCGGGAGATCGCCCGCAGTTGCGGGCTGCCCCCCAGCACTGTGGGCGATTACCTCAAACGGGCGGAAGTGGCCGGGCTCAAGTGGCCGCTGCCCGAAGGACAGAGTGAAAAAGAGTTGCTCCAGTTGTTGATCGCCGCGCCGGTTGCAACGAAAATAGCGGAAGGTTTGGCCCTGCCTGACTGGCCCCACCTGCACCAGGAACTCGGGCGCAAGTCGGTCACGCTGATGCTGCTGTGGCAGGAATACCGCCAGGCCCATCCGGCGGGCTATGGCTACAGCCGCTTCTGCCAGTTGTATCAACGCTGGGCGGGAACCTTGGATCCGGTGCTGCGGCAGGTGCATCTGCCCGGCGAGAAGCTGTTCGTGGACTGGGCCGGCCAGACAGTGCCGATTCATAATGCGGTGGATGGCAGCATTTCGGCGGCCCACTTGTTTGTGGCGGTGCTGGGCGCGAGCAATAAAACTTACGTCGAGGCCTTCGCGAATGAACAACTGCCCGCCTGGCTCACCGCGCACTGCCATGCTTACGCATTTTTTCAGGGTGTCGCGCGGGTCACAGTTCCAGACAATCTTAAAACGGGCGTCATTCGGCCATGTCGCTATGAACCGCTGCTGCACCGCAGCTACCAGGAACTGGCCGAACACTATGGCACCGTGCTCATTCCCGCGCGGATCAAAAAGCCGCGCGACAAGGCGAAAGTGGAAGTGGGCGTACAGATTGCCGAGCGGCAGATTTTGGCTGCCTTGCGCGACCAGCGTTTTTTCACGGTGGCGGAACTGAATGCGGCGATCCAGCCGCTGCTGGCCAAACTCAACGCGCAGCCCTTTCAGAAATTGGGAGGCTCGCGCGACAGTTGGTTTGAGACGTTGGAAAAGAGCCAGCTTTTACCACTGCCGACCACGGCCTTTGAGTTGGCCGACTGGTCCAAGGCCAAGGTTAACATTGACTACCATGTGGTTGTGGACAAGCACTTCTACAGCGCACCTCATGCGCTGATCCACCAGCAACTCGACGTGCGGTTGACCGACCAAGCCGTCGAATTGTTTCAGCACGGCAAGCGCGTGGCCGCCCATGTGCGCAGCGCGTTGCCGGGCCGCTTCACGACTGTGGAAGAACATCGGCCCAAGTCGCATCAGCGCTATTTGGAATGGACGCCCAGCCGCATCCTGGAGTGGGTCAAAACCATCGGTCCGGATTGCGCCAAAGTCGTGGCGCAAATCCTGGCCGACCGGCCGCATCCCGAGCAGGGTTTTCGCTCCGCGCTAGGGATCATCCGGCTGGGCAAAGCCGTGGGCAATGACCGACTGGAAGCCGCGTGCCGACGAGCGCTGCACTTCGGCACCTGTTCCTATGTCAGTCTCAAATCCATTCTGCAAAACAATCTGGACGGGCAACCAGTAGAACCGGAATTACCGCTGCCCAGTCCCCTCCACGAAAATCTTCGCGGCAGCCCTTATTACAACTGAAAGTTCCCAACTTATGCTTGCTACTCAAACTGTGGAAAAACTTCAGGCCTTGCGCTTGGAGGGCATGGCGCAGGCCCTCACCGAACAACGCCAGCAAAACGACCTCGCCGCGTTCAGCTTCGAAGACCGGCTGGCGCTCCTGGTCGAACGGCAGTGGTTGTGGCGGGAAAACCGCGGCCTGGCCATCCGCTTGAAAAATGCGCAGTTCAAAATCAGCGCCAGCCTGGAGGATCTGGATTACCGCAGCTCGCGTGGCTTGAAACGGGCGCAGATCGAGCAGCTGCGCGCTTCCTCCTGGGTGAAGGAACACCGCAACTGCCTGATTACCGGTCCCACCGGCGCCGGCAAAACTTACTTGGCTTGCGCTGTGGGCGCCCAAGCCTGTCGCGAAGGTTACGGCACGCTCTACTACTATGCCCCCAAGTTTTTTCGCGCACTGGAAACGGCCCGAGCCGACGGCAGCCTCCTGCCCCTGCTCAAACGGCTGGCTCGCGCTCCGTTGATCCTCGTGGATGACTTGGGGTTGGTCAGCGTGCCGGGGAAATTATATCGCGAGTTCCTCGAGATGCTGGATGATCGCCAAGGTCAGGGCGCCACGCTCATCACCAGCCAGTTCCCGGTCAGCCAGTGGCACGAAATCATTGCCGACCCCACCGTGGCCGATGCCATCCTGGATCGGCTGGTTCATAACGCCTATCGGATCGAACTCAAAGGCGAATCCCTGCGGAAAGGCAAAACTCCTTCGGAAAATGAAACCTAAAACTCGGGTGCTACAGGTGCGCCGATTCGGACGGGCGGGTGAGTCCGTTACGCATGGCGACCGGCGGAAACGCGAACTGGTGTTCGAGGGTCCGTTCCCGCCGCTCACCGCCCGCCCGAATCAACGGCGCGCGGGGGCTGTGGGTTTGACCGGCGGAGCGTCGCCCCTCGGCGGGTCTCCGACGGGCCATAAAAACCAGGGCTATATCTTGACTCCTGTCGGACACCCCTTTATCACTCACCCAGCACGTCGCTTCGCTCCGATCACTGTCCGACAGGATTGGAATGCTGTCCGACAGGAATTAGAACAGGTGTCCGACAGCGTCGGAATCCGCACTTGACCGCCAATTATGCCTGGCGCACGTCCAGCAGCCTTTATACTCAATGGCTGCCCGCAGGCCTTGCCTATTGGCTGAAGTGGAACCTGCCGGCAGATGGTTTTACACTACAGTCAGCGGCCAACATTACCGGGCCGTGGGCAGACGCGGGGGTTGCGTTTACGCAAATTGATCCGACTGGAACCAATCGCCTCGCAGCGGTGCCCGCCACCAGTCTGCCGGCTGGGAAAACAGCATTCTTCGAATTGATTAACACCAACTCGCCGTGAACTGAATACCACAATACTTCACAAACGGGTGCCGGTATTGACCGGCACCCGTTTTTTGCGACTGCATCCCGCTGCATTAACTGCCATGTCGCCTCGATAGTCGCTAACGCCCCGTGCCGGAGACTTCCCTGCCTGCTATATCGCGGGTTTCCCAACCCACAGGCGGTCATTAATCCGAGGCGCTCGCACTTGTAATACTCCGCCAACCTAGAGCGGCGATACGGCAGGTTTGGAAACCGGCGCTGCCGTTGGGTATCCCACGCACCTGGCAGTAATTGGTGGCCCTCCTGGAAGTGACCTTCTAGCCGACGAACCGATGTGCGCCGCGAAGTTCCCGCCTAGCAGCCTGAAGAAATAATCGCCCGGTGAGGGCACGCTAAGCTATGTGCAGGCATGTTTAATGGTTGAGTTATCCGCAGATCTCCCTCCGGAGTCGGGGCAAAGTGGCTTGCAATTCAGGATCAACCTCAATTTGTTCCGGGTAAAGTGCGATATATTCCTGGTCCCATCTGGTGCGGGGAGATATCGCCGCCGATGACTTGATCACTGATTTCAAGAATATCGCCTACACGCTCCACTTTTACGCCGGCAGCCACCGACAATTCCTCCGGGAAAAGGCAACCAAAGCCATGCGCAAAGGATTGGCGCTTTTTGTGACCGAATGGGGCACCTGCGATGCCTCGGGAAATGGCGTTCTTGATTTTGCCGAAAGTGATATCAGTAAAAATGAAAGCACGATGCCAACCACTTAGGCAAGCTTGCGCAGCATCTGACTGCGATGGTTCGAGTCTGGGTCGCGGATTTCAGGGACGGATTCGCGGTGTGGGGCTCTACACCGGCAGCGAAGCATTCCATTCGGTGCGAATCTGCACAACCTGCCCGTCTGGCCACCCTCGCTTGCCAGACCTCGAAAAATAGAGTTTCGGACTGGCTTGGGCATAGTTTGGGCATAGCAACCCACCTAACCCATTGGTAATCAAGTGGCGGAAGGGAGAGGATTCGAACCTCCGGTACGGTTGCCCGTACATCTGATTTCGAGTCAGGTGCCTTTAACCACTCAGCCACCCTTCCGCTCGTTAATTATCAATGACTTACTACTGCTCTGACCGTTTTTAATCGACAATTTGATACTGGTTTTTGATACTGCCCTCATGGAAGAGAGCAAAACCGATAAAACTTCAGCTTGGCTTAAAACTCCATACGCCAACCTGATCCGGTACCAATCGTCGGGCAAGTATTTTGCACGTCTTCGGATCAAGGGCAAGCTCATTGTTCGATCATTAAAAACGAACGCCATCACCGTTGCCAAATTACGCCTGGCCGACCTCGAAAAAGAGGAACGCCAAAAAGTCGAAAACCAAGTTTCCGCCATAGACGGCACCATGACCTTTGGCGGTGCCCTGGCGATTTATCAGCAGCGATTGACTGGCGACATCTCCCTCAAGCCCCGTAGCAAACAGTATCGAACGGAACGGATTGCAGCACTCCTGAAATCGTGGCCCGAACTCAAAGACACCGATGTGCGCAAGATCACCAAGGCCGGATGCTTGACATGGGCTAGCCAATTCAGCGCCAAGGCTGCCCCGTCTAATTTCAACAATACCGCTGGCACGCTGCGGTTAATCCTCGACATCGCCGTCGAGTCCGGCGTTCGATACGACAACCCGGCCCGCTTTATCAAACGGGCGCGAATCCGTCCCAAGAACATCCAACTTCCGGGCCACGAAAAATTTCAAAACTTGGTGCAGGTCATTGAGAAGGTGAACAAACGATTCAGCGGCGATTGCGCCGACCTCGTTCGTTTTCTCGCTTTCGGCGGTTTCCGAAAAGGCGAAGCTGCCCGCATCACCTGGGCCGACTGCGATTTTGATAAAGGGGAAATCACGGTCAAGGGAGACCCCGAAACAGGCACAAAGAACTGGAGCGTCCGGCGCGTGCCAATGATCCCCGACATGCGCCAATTCTTAGAACGATTGCGCTCCGAACGTCCAACCGAACCCGCGACCGCCAACGTCATGGCCGTGCATGAATGCCAAAACGCCATCAACTCCGCCTGCAAGAAACTAGGACTCGTCCGTTTCACCCACCACGACTTGCGCCACCTTTTTGCCACCCGTTGCATTGAGAGTGGCGTCGATATCCCCACGGTATCCCGCTGGCTGGGCCACAAAGACGGCGGCGCACTGGCAATGAAAGTTTACGGCCACTTGCGGGATCAACACTCCGCCACAATGGCCCAAAAGGTCACTTTTTCCAGCACTTCGCAAAATGACAATGCCGGAGCATCACCAGTGGAGAAGGACACGAAACCACAGGCTGGCACCCCAGCGAACGCCGCCAAGTCGGAAGCGGCCGAGCCAATAGTTGATGTTTCTGTGGGATATTGAACCGCGATTCCAACCCAATTGCGCGTCGATTCGTGACAATTTACGACCCTTTGCCATTGCCACTGATGGAACAGCCATGATTGTGCCGCGAGGAAAAAGCCGGAACATCAGTTGCGTGCTTTCGACTCACTTGATGATCCGAAAAATGAGCCGAGAAACCCACGAAAAATTAAGTGGAATCCGCAGAAACGAGCCGAAACTGGGCCGAAAGACAAATGCTCATTACGCCATTCAGTGACGGTAAAACTCACACGCTGTCTGAACGTAAGGCGTTTCATTAAGAACAATTTGGTGCCGGTGATTCCGCGTCGAAGGACAGCCCAAAATATTCAAACATCCCCTTTGTCCGTTCAAAATCCCGGTTCTCAAACATCCATGCACGCTCGCATAATAGCGCAAGGCTTTGGCGATGGCGATGAAAAGCAACCGGACGGAATTTCCCCTCGCATTTAAGAAACAAGCACAACTAGCGTGGGCAGGCATGAAATCGGAAGAACCGATGAAGATTCGCGAGTTTTGATCCATTCCATGAAATTGTCGGCAACCCGTAAATTAGCCAGAAGTGTCTCGACTCCGATTATTGGCAAATCGTCTGCAAAGCGGCCCAAGCCCTCATCTTCAAGCATTCGCAAACCCTGATTATGAAAAATTCGGTCCACCCTTACCCTGTCGGCTTTTTGAATCACGGCCAGATCAAAATTTGGCTGAACACGAATCGCGATTCCGGCCAGAACCGGCTGGTCAAAACAAGCTGGGTAAAGTTCGCGTAAAATAGATTCATAAATCTCTCCGCCAAAGTGAAACCACAAGGTCGAACCAGCCGTTTTCACCAACGGAGCCTGGCTTTCTTCCAGACCGCAGCCGTGCCGCACGTGCGCCGCGAAGGTTTCGGTAATTCGCCGACGTCGGCCCGCATATTTGGGCGTGTCGTCAGTTTCGTCGCCGCTTTCGTTCGTCACCGGTGTCACCACGATGTCTGCTTCCTGCCGCAGCACGCGGTGCTGCCGTCCCGCTATGGTGATCGTGGTCGAGCCTTCTGCCGGGCCAGTGACATGCCCGATGATTTCTCCCGTAGCGTCGTCGCGAACGGCCACGCCCGCTGTACTAGATCGGATATTCGAATGAAATGAATATTCCAAATCCTCTTGAATGTCATATTTTTGCCAATTCGTTCCCAAGTGCAGTCTGCCACGCAGTTCCTGCAAGCAACCATCACTGCACCAGGCTTGCAGATGTGCGGCAGCAATCTTCCCTGTGTTTTCCTGTTTCCAGGTTTCCGTCGCGAGATCAACGAGTTGTGATTGGCTACGCCCCAGTCCTTGGTTTTGTCTGATATAACTGATGACTTGTTGAGGGAATACATCCCATCGGTTGAAACGGCGTTTGGATTCAAGCCGCCCCCCTGCCGCGTTGATTAGTTGGCTGGCAAGTGCCGCCGCCTCAATGTTGTTACGCACCAATGGCAGAAGCCGGGTAAGACCGGTGCGCCTTCCGCCGCGCCCGACCCGCTGCAACAGGCTGGACGTGTCGGGTGGCGCGCCAATCAGGGCAACAATATCCACGTCACCAATATCAACGCCCAGTTCCAGTGTGTTGGTTGCAACCAGCACGGCATCTCGATTTTCCTGAAATCCAAGCTCTGCACGTTGCCGGTGTTCCCGGCTCAAGCTGCCGTGGTGTGAATCAACCCATATGGCTCGCCGTTCTCCTAGATACCGGCGGAGTTCTCTACCCATGCGGTCACATTCGCGGCGCGACGGCACGAAAACTAGTGCCTTCCAACATTCCCCGGATTGTAGCGCACCCCAGAGAATTTCTCCAATTGCGTCCGCCGAGTTGACTCTTGGCAGTCGGCTCGCAAGTTCGCAAGCCGTAACCTCTTGTTCCAGTCGCAGCCACCCGCCACCTTTTTGCAAGATTTCAATGGGCCGCCGACCAGAACAGTCGATTGCCTTCGCCCCACTCCCTAGCAGGCGGGTGGCCAGCATCTCGGGTTGATCCACCGTCGCGCTCGCGGAGCAAAGTTGTATCCCCGCATCCGTACACCACCCGCTTTTAAGGGCAAATTCACGCAGCTTGCGCAGCCGCACCAGGAGAAAACGGAGTTGGTCTCCACGCGGTGTGCTGTCGAAACAATGCGCTTCGTCCACAAACACGGCGCTCACCTGGCTTAACAAATGGCCAGCCACTTTGCCGCCTTCACGGCGAAACCGCCGTACCAGCATTGAATCCAGCGATTCGGGGGTTGTGACTAAAACTTCCGGCGACGAATTCGCACCCGCAAAATCGCTGGTCTGCGCGCCGCACCGCCATCCAATCTGTGCCAAAGGTTCCTCCAAGCGCTTAACTAGATCGGCCACCAATGCTCTCGTCGGGGCAACAGCCAGAACCAGTGTGCTTCCCTGTTGGTTGGTGGCCTTGCGCCGGACCCGCCAGACCAGTGGTGCAACCACAGCCTCGGTTTTACCGGCAGCGGTGGCGGCGCAAACGAGTGTGTTTTCCCCTCTGCCAATACAGGGGATAGCGGCCCGTTGCACATCGGATAAGGATGGAAAATTGAAAAACGCCCGGCCCACATCGCCCAGGGCATCGCGTAAATGACGGTCGGAACGCGACTCATCATTCAATGTTTTTTCAGGCGTGGAGGACATCCAGTTTTTCCAGCAACAGCCGGATAAATTTGCGTGGATTGCGGCCTTCCGCTTGTCGTTCAGTCGCTTGGAGGCATTCGTTCACGACTTTTTCTGATTTGGCCTCGTCGTCCCGAATTTCATAAGCCCGACGATACACTTTCACCACCAAGTTTCCCAGCTCCAGCAGTTCACAGGATTTCAGTTCTCGCAGTCGCACCACCCGGAGGTGTGATCCAAGTTCCACTTTCAGTGCCTCAATCGGGTCAGGCTTGCTGGCTCCAGGGGTGATCGCCATCGCCACCACCAAGCGGCTATAGCTCCCGGCCTTCGCCCCAGTGTCCGCATGTTGCCGCAACGCTTCCAGCAAGGCAGTTCGCTGCCCTTGTTCAATAATCCCGCGTCCGCCTTGTGCATAATCCACATCCGCTTCATCCAGAAGCACCGCAAGGCCTCCCCGAGCGCCGGTGACCGTGCATGCCTGCGCCCATTCCCGCAGCAAATCAGCACATCGTGCCGGGCGATCCTCTAGGAAACGGGCGCGCAACGCTTGCATCCGCACGCCTAGCCGCTGACTGGCTTGATTTGCACTCATCTCCAGACACAAGTAGTCCTCGACCACTTCCCAAAGGTCCGGGTTCTCAATGTGATGCGGCCTCAGATTCTCCAGACAGCCGTGCAAATAATCCGCACATGCCACCCGTAGCTTGTCCGCCGCTCCATGCATCACCAAACCGGCCAGCCGTTGCGATAGTCCTTCGGTCGCGGCATTGTCGGTTTCTGGGTATTCAACGGCGTGGGCCAAGGCTCCAATCAAACTCATGGGCAGGCCCAGGGAAACGCTCACCCCGTCGAGCACCACACTCCCGCTTGCCATTCCAGCCTTCTGTGCGGTGAGTTTCAAAAACCCCAGCGCATGACTCTTGCCCATTCCATAGGGACTTTCAAATAGCAGGAATGAAATCTGCCCGCTTTGGGCGCGCTGGATGGCCCACTGGCACGCCGCCTCCACATCTTCCATGCCGACGCTCAGTTCTTTGATGCTATCAAATGTGGATTGCCCCAATCGGAGTGCCAGCAGCATTTG
>Ga0364907_10472_pt1 | contig 11322 bp, 10 predicted proteins | sample ExccelJu500002D3_2_FD_206960 | JGI IMG/M metagenome (GOLD analysis project Ga0364907, IMG submission 206960) | Enriched cells from Trout Bog Lake Hypolimnion, Wisconsin, USA - BchlTB.July02.5000.02.D3 | ecosystem: Environmental > Aquatic > Freshwater > Lake > Hypolimnion/Profundal zone | place...
GCCTTTCCTGTAGTCCCGAGATCACGTTGTTCCTTGCTACTTGTAAGGAGCTTTTCTTTAGGGTTTCTTTGGTGCTGTCCGAGTTCTTATAGACACTCTTTTCGACAGTTTCACTTTCATGCAGCGGAGCGGTAAGTTCAGAACTCATAACCCAGCCCTCCCAGCTTCTGCCGAATCAGCGCATCCAGCTCAACCCCCTTAGCCATCTGTTCGCCAAGCGTCTCCGTAAGCTTCAGCATCTTTTCACCAAAGGCTTCATCGTCATCCTCAACCGCCTCAGCACCAACATAGCGACCCGGAGTCAGCACATGCCCGTGTTCAGCAATTTCCGCCAGTGTAACACTCCGGCAGAACCCGGCCACATCAGCATACTCAACACTTGCGTCACCCTCTTCCCGCCATGCATGCACCGTGTCGGCAATTCTCTGGATATCAGCATCGGTAAACTCAATCTGCACGCGGCTGATCATGGTGCCGAGCTTGCGGGCGTCGATAAAGAGCACTTCGCCCTTGCGTTTGCTCTTTTGCCTGACCAGAAACCAGAGGCAGGCGGGAATCTGCGTGTTGAAAAAGAGTTGACCCGGCATGGCTACCATGATTTCAACCTTGTCGGCTTCGACCATTGCGCGACGTATATCGCCCTCCGAGTTCTGGCTGGACGACATGGAGCCATTGGCCAGCACGATACCTGCACGGCCATTAGGCTTCAGGTGGTAGAGCATGTGCTGCAGCCAGGCGTAGTTGGCATTGCCTTGCGGCGGGGTGCCGTAGACCCAGCGCGGATCGCCCTCAAGGCTGCCGTGCCACCAGTCGGAGATGTTGAAAGGCGGATTGGCCAGCACAAAGTCGGCGCGCATGTCGGGGTGCTGGTCGCGAACAAAGGTGTCGGCGGGCTCTTTGCCAAGGTTGAAGTCGATGCCCCGAATGGCAAGGTTCATGGCAGCGAGCCTCCAGGTGGTAGGGTTTGACTCCTGTCCGTAGATAGAGACATCGCCGATGGTGCCGCCGTGCGCTTCGATGAATTTTTCAGACTGCACAAACATGCCGCCCGATCCGCAGCAGGGGTCATAGACCTGCCCCTGATGCGGTGCAAGCACTGCTACAAGGGTTTTAACAATACTCGCGGGTGTGTAGAACTGGCCGCCTCGCTTGCCTTCGGCACTGGCGAACTGACCGAGAAAATATTCATAGACCTGGCCGAGCAGGTCACGGGCGCTCTGGCCGGTTGCACCAAAACCGATAGTGGAGACCATATCCACCAGTTCGCCAAGCTTCCCGTCAGGGAGCTGAACGCGGGCGTAGCGTTTGTCGAGAATGCCTTTGAGCTTCGGGTTTTCTGCCTCAATCAGGGTAAGTGCATCGTCGATACGCTTGCCGATATCGGGCTGCTTTGCCTGCGCACGAAGGGTTTCCCAGCGTGCCGGTTCCGGTACCCAGAAGACGTTTGCCTCTTTGTAGTAGTCGCGATCTTCCAGCTCTTCCTGCAGGAGGCTGGAATCGGAATTGTCGAAGAAGTAGTCGTCGCCGGTATCTGAAAGGCGCCGTGTGAGTTCGGTGCGGTGGGTCTGAAAGGAGTCGGAGATATACTTTACAAAAATGAGGCCGAGTACAATATGCTTGTATTCGGCAGCGTCCATGTTGGCACGGAGTTTATCGGCAGTGGCCCAGAGCGTTTTTTTAATGTCGTCGATCATGAAGTGGTGAACGGTCATAAGGTTAACCAGCGGCTCGGATTCTCAGGGCTTAAAGTGCTCGCACTGCTGTAAGATATTATTTACAAAATAATTGCTTGAGATGAAAGAGGGAGGAGAAAGAGAGTGCTGAGTTTCGAGTGCTGAGTGCCGAGATAAGAAGTTGGCAGTGGGCAGTTGGCAATTTAAATCAGCTGGTAGAGTGCGGAGTTGTTCAAAACTTGCCGGACAGTTCCCTGAGTCTGCTGTAGGGCGGTTCGAAACACAAACCAGTAATACACCCATTTACAAATCATACGCTTTACACAAAGATGTTGGGGTTCAGGACTCACCCCAACCTACGAGCAGTGTTCAATTGCTGGTCAGGGAATTGTGTCGAAGTTTACCGGGAATGAGGGTTCGATGTTGTTGTTGCTGTCGCGGCCTTCGGGCATGGTGTGGATGCCTGTGGGGAGGGTGTTATGGGTGGCGATGTAGTCGCGGAGATAGTTGGTGAGGCGGTAGTAGCCGCTTGGTTTTCCGGTGGTTTCGAGCAGTGGCTTGCCCTTTGCCCAGCTTTCGACGATCTGATCAGCTACTGCCTGGTTGGGGTTTTTCTGGGTATTCATCAATGGGGTTGAGGTTAATTTTTTGAGAAAATGCTTGCCTTTCTGTAATAAAGACAATAAATCATTGAGCTCCATGGTTCACCCGAACGCCTCCTTGTAAAGGCGCGTTGTTAATCTCGTACACTTTCCGGGCGAGGAGAAGAGGGTGGAAGTGTTATTTTGTAATCCTGCAAGGGTGAAGTATATTTTCGGGAGAATAGTGATGCAAGAGAGAAATGAATACATTTGACTTGAGGCCTATATGTACGGTATCGTTTGATAAGGAAATTGTAAATCAGAAAATAGATAATGCCTGAGATAGCAAGATTTTACGGAATTTTGATAAGGATGTACTCAGAAATCGATTCTCCTCATCATAAGCCTCATTTTCATGTTTATTATCAGGGATCTCAGGCTGTTTTTTCAATTGATCCGATTGAGACCATCGAAGGTTCATTAGCGGATAGACAGCGTCGATTGGTTGAGGCGTGGGCAGAAATTCATCAGCTTGAACTAATGTCAGATTGGGATTTGTTACAGGCGGGTAAAGCACCACTTCGAATAGAACCGCTGCATTAAAGAAATAAGGGGAGGGATTTACGATGAAACATCTAATGAAAAGGGTTACAGCCGTCGAAATATTGGGGAATAGCTTTTTCTTAAGGGTGCATTTTGATGATGGCACCATTAAGAATATTAATGTTGAGCCTGTTTTGTATGGCGAACTCTATGGTCCTTTGCGTAGAAAGGAGCTTTTTGATAAGGTTACTGTTGATGATGAGGTTGGAACTCTTGTTTGGCCCAATGGAGCAGATTTCGATCCTGACATGTTATACCTTTGGGATGACTACGTCGATGTTTTTGCAACCCAACTGAAACATGCTGATCAATCGGGCCGGAAAGTCAGCGAGTGCGCCTAAGTGCGCCGACCCCATCGCCAGCGTTTTGCGCTCAACCCCCGCATCATTTCAATTTGTCTTCATCAATCTCCGCCCCTTCCCGTTAGCTTCTGTAACCCCTCATGTATTGTTAAAAGGTTTCAAAGAAAAATAGTGGATGGGTGAAAGCTCGTTATAAAGGTAAATGAGCAGTATATTATATCTATACAGCTCAGTGTATTCACGATAAAAGGAGAAGACTATGTTGACATTTAATCTGATGACTGTTCTGCTTCTTTTGGCAGCATTTCTGGCTTCGTCGGTTAAGATTCTCAGAGAATACGAGCGGGGAGTGGTTTTTCGTCTTGGGCGGATTATTGGTGCAAAGGGGCCTGGGCTTATTATTCTTATTCCCGGGATCGATAAAATGGTGAAGGTTGATCTTCGAACGGTAACGCTCGATGTTCCACCGCAGGATATTATCACGCGCGATAACGTATCGGTGAAGGTCAGTGCTGTGGTCTATTTTCGTGTGCTTGATGCCATCAGGGCTATTGTTGATGTTGCGGATTTTCATTTTGCAACCTCCCAGCTTGCGCAGACCACGCTTCGAAGCGTGTGCGGGCAGGGTGAGCTTGATAATCTGCTTGCTGAACGGGATGAAATCAATGACCGGATTCAGGCTATTCTTGATAAAGATACAGAGCCCTGGGGAGTCAAGGTGAGCAAGGTTGAAGTGAAGGAGATTGATCTGCCTGAAGGTATGCGCCGGGCAATGGCCAAACAGGCCGAGGCGGAAAGGGAACGTCGTTCTGCCATCATTAATGCGGAAGGGGAGTTTCAGGCTGCCCAGCGGCTTGCTGATGCTGCAGCTATTATCTCAGGGACTCCCGCCGCGCTGCAGCTTCGCTATCTGCAGACGCTGAAGGATATTGCAGCGGAAAATAACTCTACTACTGTGTTTCCCATACCGATGGATCTTTTCAGGCCATTCTTTGAAATCAAGCCTCCGGCACCTTCTCAGACAACTTAAACTCATTCGATCATGTTCAAGATTCACGCTATTCTTTGTCCAGTCGATTTTTCAGATGCATCCAAAAAGGCGATACGGTATGCTCAGGAATTTGCGGCAAATATGGGAGCTTCTGTCTATCTTTTGAATGTTGTGGAACCACGGCCTATGGCGGTTGATGTATCGCTCAACTATGTTCCTTTTGAAGCAGACCTTGAAAAAGCGGCAAAAGATGATCTTGAAGTTATTCTTCAAGATTTTCATCGAGTCGGTCTGAGGGCTGAGTATGGTGTGGTCATTGGTAATCCTGCTGACTCGATCCTTGAACATATTGACATGTTCAATGTCAATCTTGTTATTATGGGCTCTCACGGGAAAAAAGGACTGAGTCGCCTTATTATGGGCAGTGTGGCCGAGACTGTTGTCCGCAAAGCAAATTGTCCTGTGCTGATTGTAAAATCGGAAGAAAAGGAGTTTATCGGCGAGGAATAAAAGCCTCTATCAGTTTTCTTGCACCGCTGAAAGGGCTTATTTCTGTGGAAAGCACTTGTCGTTCGATGATCTCTTTCGAAGCAATGACGTCAGGGTGTGAGAAGAACTCTTTTTTCAGCATCTCTTCAAGCACGGTGTAAAGCAGGCTGTTCAGCTGCTCGCGTCGTCGAGTTTCAAGGATATTCTCTTTGCGCATTGCTGTGAAAAACTCGGAAATATTCTCCCAGACCTCCTTGATACCCTTGCCGGTGAGGGCTGATGTGAGAAAAACCTCCCGTTTCCATACCGGATGTTTTACCGGCAGCATTCTGAGCGCTGCTTCAAATTCCGCTCTTGAAATGGCGGCAATGCCGGATTGATCGCCGTCGGTTTTGGTAATTGCCACAGCATCGGCAATTTCCATGATACCTCGTTTGATGCCCTGAAGTTCGTCACCGGAGCCCGGCAGCATCAGCAGCAGAATATAGTCGACCATGGTGTCCACAAGCACTTCCGATTGGCCGACTCCTACGGTTTCAACAAGAATGACGTCATACCCTGCAGCTTCGCACAGCACAATGGCTTCGTGGGTTTTCGGCGATGTTCCGCCAAGGTAGCCCGAAGAAGCGGTTGGTCGTATGAAGGCTTCCTTTCTGGCGGCAAGTTTTTCCATGCGTGCCTTGTCGCCGAGGATACTTCCTTTGGACTGACGGCTGCTCGGGTCGATGGCCAGCACAGCCAGAGTAAGTCCCTGGTTGATAATCAGTTCACCCAACGCTTCAATAAAGGTGCTTTTTCCTGCCCCCGGAGCGCCGGTTATGCCGATGCGTAACGATGATGTTTTTTTTGTAATGCACCGGTCAAGAATTTCATGCGCTTTTCGCTCATGCTCTGGTTTCAGCGATTCAATCAAGGTAATCGCTCTGCTCAGCATGTGGCGGTCGCCATTCATGATGCCGTTGACGACGGTATCGACGTCCGGGTCGTGATAGGGCTTCAGTCGGCTGTGAGTTTCACTGCTGCTCATTGATCAAAGCGAGCAATAAGCTGTTTAAGAATGTTCGCGGCAGCTTCGGCAATAACGGTACCAGGTCCGAAAATGCCGGCGACACCTTTTTCATAAAGGAACGCGTGATCTCTTTCAGGAATAATTCCACCGGCAATGACAAGGATATCCTCTCGGTGTTTTGCTTTCAGCTCCTCAATGATTTTCGGTATAAGGGTTTTGTGACCCGCAGCAAGGCTTGATATGCCGATAAGGTGGACATCGTTATCAAGGGCCTGCTGGACCACCTCTTCAGGAGTCTGAAAGAGGGGGCTGATATCGACGTCAAAACCAATATCAGCGAATCCTGCAGCTATGACTTTTGCGCCACGGTCGTGTCCGTCCTGTCCGACCTTGGAAACCATGATCCTCGGTTGGCGGCCTTCAAGCTTGGCAAAGGTGTCTGCAAGCTGTTGAGCCTCTTTAAAAAGTATGTTATCCTGCATCTGTGACATATAGACACTGGTGTTAAGCCTGGTAATGGCGCGATATCTTCCGAATGTTTTCTCGCATGCTGAGGATATTTCTCCCAAGGTAGCTCTTTTTCTGGCCGCATCTACAGCCAGTTCAAGAAGATTGCCCTCTCCTGAAGCTGCTGCATCCTCAATTGCCCTGAGAGCAAGAGACGTTTCTTCACTGTTTCGTTCAGCTTTGATCGATGCAAGGCGCCTGAGCTGCTGCTCAAGAACAAGTGTATTGTCCACTTCCAGCAGTTCAATATCAGTTTTGCTGGTGGTAGTGTATCCGTTAACGCCGACAATAATCTCTTTCCCGCTGTCGATACGGGCTTGCTTGCGGGTTGCGGCCTCCTCAATCTGCAGTTTTGGAACTCCCTGTTCAATAGCCTTGACCATACCTCCTGCGGCTTCGATATCACTGATGATCTTCCATGCTTTTGCCGCAAGCTCTCCGGTCAGGTATTCCACATAGCTTGAGCCTGCCCATGGATCGATGCATTTGGTTATATCAGTTTCTTCCTGAAGGTAAAGCTGAGTGTTTCGTGCAATTCTTGCCGAAAATGGAGAGGGAAGTGCAATGGCTTCGTCGAGTGCATTGGTGTGCAGTGACTGTGTGTGGCCGAGCGTGGCTGCCAAAGCCTCAAGACAGGTTCGTGTGATGTTGTTGAAGGGATCCTGTTCCGTCAGGCTCCATCCGGAGGTCTGGCAGTGGGATCGGAGCATCAGGGATTTCGGGTTTTTCGGGTTGAACTGCCCGACAATTTTTGCCCAGAGCATTCTTGCCGCGCGCAATTTGGCTATTTCCATGAAATAGTTCATGCCAGTTGCCCAGAAGAAAGAGAGGCGCGGGGCAAACGCATCGATGTCGAGTCCTGTTTTGAGGCCTGTACGAATATATTCAAGACCGTCGGCCAGAGTGAATGCAAGCTCAAGATCGGCCGTAGCACCGGCTTCCTGCATGTGGTAACCCGATATGCTGATAGAGTTGAACTACGGCATATGGCTGCTGGTGTAGCGGACAATATCGGCAATAATCCGCATGGATGGTTCAGGAGGGTAGATATAGGTGTTGCGAACCATGAACTCCTTGAGAATATCATTCTGAATCGTACCGCTCAGCTTTTCAGCCGCAACTCCCTGTTCTTCGGCTGCGACGATATAAAAAGCCATGACAGGAAGTACCGCACCGTTCATGGTCATCGAGACAGAGATATCACCGAGGGGAATCTGGTCGAAGAGAATCTTCATATCTTCTATCGAGTCGACAGCTACACCGGCTTTACCGACGTCCCCGATGACTCGTTCGTGATCTGAATCATAACCACGGTGGGTTGGCAGATCGAAGGCAACTGAAAGGCCTTTCTGGCCTGCAGCAAGATTCTGACGGTAAAAGCGGTTTGATTCCTCGGCTGTTGAAAATCCTGCATACTGTCGTATAGTCCATGGCCTTGTGGTATACATGGTGGAGTAGGGTCCTCCAATGTAAGGTGCAAAGCCGGGTGCAAAGTTCAGGTGATCAGCCTGTTCGAGGTCACTTTCATGGTATATGGATTTGATTCCAATGCCTTCTGCCGATGGCCAGGCTTGAGGTTGAGCTTCGCAGCACTCTTGACTGGCTGCTGCATTGGAAGAAAAAATATCAATGGCTGAAAAGTCCGGTCTCATTTCACTCCGGTTTTATGTTGAAAGGAGGTCAGCATGTCAAGGACGTTGACGCCAGTGTAAACAAAGCTGTCAATGCCTGCATCGAGGAGTTGATCATGTTCTTTTGGCGGTTTGCCGGCCATGACCGTGATAAGGCTGGGTTGTAGAGTGCGAAGCCTGGAGGCGATTGATGCCGCTGCTGGTACGGGATCTTTTTCTGCCACGCAAAGGACAATAATGTCCGGTTGACTTTGCAGTGCGGTGATGTATGAACTCTCTGCATCAGGAAGAGCCGATCTTCCTGCAATCTCAAAACCTCCGCACTTGAAAAAGTCTTCTGCAAAAGCAGCCTGCCTGAAACTTACTGCGGGATCGCCCAGCATCCAGATGAAGAGTGACGGTGTGCGACCGGATTTTTGGCTGTAAGCCAGTGTTTTAAGACGCAGCAGCTCATACCCGGCAGTTTCATTCCCTTCAGGTGTTGTTGAAACTCTCCATTCAAGTTTTTCCAGGTTCTCAAGCTGTTCGGGTGTAAGAGGCCATGGATATCTGTTGACGCCGATAAGAGTTTTTTTCCGGTTATCGAGGGTTTTGCGCCGTTTTGTTTCAGCGTCCGAAATCATTGCCTGTATAAAGCCGCTCTTTGCAGCTTCAGCTGAACCGCCCCGGGCTTCAATCTCTTTAAAGATTGTCCAGGCAGATTCTGCAAGGTTTCTTGTAAGGGTTTCAATGTAGTGAGAGCCCCGTGCCGGATCGATTACCCGGTCGAGAGAAGCCTCTTCCTTGAGAATAAGATGAATGTTGGCGGTAATTCGCTCAGCAATATCAGGGTTGACGGAAAGTCCGGTATCAAACGCTCCAATCTGCAGCGTGTCGTAACCGCCGAGCACAGCTGAAACTGCTTCAGTTGTCTGTCGGAGGACATTGGTGTAGGGATCGAGCAGAGAACGGTTTCTTTCAGATGTTCTGGCAAAAAGGGCAGGAAGTGAAGTCGCTGATGCCCCGTAAGCTTTCAGAAGATGCCCGAGAAGGTAACGCAGGGTTCTTGGTTTTGCAAGTTCAGTAAAATGGCTTGATCCGACCGGAAGGATGATGGTTATGGCTGACGCAACAGTGTCAGCTGGAAGACCAGCTTGAAGATACTGATCGAGACAGTCGCTGACTCCGGCAAGTGCCAGTGCAATTTCCTGCACGGCAGTTGAGCCTTTTTCGTGCCAGGGAATGGTATCGACTGTAAGAAGTCTGAAGTCTGATAGTGATGCTCCATACGCAAAAAGCTGAGTATCCTGCACGGTTGAAGCTGAAGCGGTCTCGACAAGCAGCCCGCCGCAATTATCGGTAAACCCCGTGATGGTAAGGAGGGTGTTCAGAAGTTCAGCAGCAGGGGGAAGGTTTCCGGAAAAGTATACAGCTGCAGCAGAAAGTTTAATCCCTGTAAAGAGTCTGATGAGATTTTCAGGTGTACAGAGCGCGGGGTCAGTGATCAGGAACTCAATTGCATCAGCATCCAGCCCAAAACTGTTCAATGCAGCCTGGTTGGCGGATTCAGGGTCGAAAACAGTGATTTGCCGGCAATTTTTCCATCTGTTGGATGGTTTATAGAGTGGTATGTCAAGACGTCGGGTTTCTTCTTCATGGCTGTACCAGGGTTCAAGAGTAAACCCATCCGGCGTTTGCCAGACAATACTCTCATACGGTGTTCCCTTCAGCTCGTCGATAACCTTTTTTTTCCAATCCTCCCGGGTGACCGCCGGGAACTCATGAAAGAGAGAATCAGGCAATTTATGCTTCCTGCTCTTCAAGCTGGGTTTGTTTAATCCTGTATTCATTGAGGATTTCAGTGATTTTAAATTTAATTTTTGAAGGCAATGCCGTTCTTTCAACAAATCCCTTCTGCTGCAGCCACCAGGTTGTCTGGAAGTCTCTTGTTGTTGCTTTCCCTGTATACTGCTCAATGACACGTTTACCGGAAAATCCGATGTTGCCGGCATTATGCTCAAAAAGTTTGATTCCCCTCGATGCGATACCGATGGCCACACCTCCAAGCGTAGGATCAGTAATAATGGAGATGACAGGGAGACCGGCTTTTTCAACACTCGATATGGCAACATGCAGTTTGGGCAGACCGACCATCGAAGAACATCCTTCATGCATTCTCGCACCGCCTCCTGTAGCCTGTACAATAAGTGGTACTCTCTGCCTGATTGCGGCCTTGCTTGCCCGCCAGATTTTTTCTGCAGTAGTCATGCAGAACGATCCTCCAAGGAAGTTGAAATTGGTAGCGCAAAAGACGACAGGTTCTCCCTGAATTGTGGCATCTCCGGTTATAAACGATGCTGCAGCTCCGGTTTTCTGTTGTGCCTCATCAATTTTTTTCCGGTAATCGGGAAATTTAAGGATATCCTTGTCGACAATGTAACGGGTGTCTTCATGTTCCTGGAATGAACCGGGGTCAATGATCAGATCGATGTAGTCATGGGCGGTGAGTCTGACATAACGGTGTCCGCATGTTTCGCAAACAAAATTGTCGCCGAGCAGTTTTGAATAAAGAATCGGGTCCAGCACCTTTTTGCCTGTTATGTTGTGGCAGTTTTTATGCCGGGCAACAAAAAGAACATTCTCGGGTTTAGGTATGAAGAATGAAACAGGTTTTTCGAAAGCAGTAATCTCTTCTTCGGAGATGGTATTCCACTGGCCGATTTTTTCCCAGCGTTCCATTCTTTGTGCAAAGATCTGCTCTTGCGGTATTTCGCTCAGCTTGTCTAGCCACTTGACCATTGATGTTTTGAACGATTGAAGAGCAGACTCGCGGTAATGGTGTGCCGGCCCTTCAGGTTCTTCGATAATTTCATCAATAATGCCGTTTTTCAAGGCTTTCAGGGCTGTTATCTGTGAAATCTCCGCAGCGAAACCGGCTTTTTCCCTTGTGCGGAACAAGATGGATGAACAGGCTTCAGGCGAAATAACCATGTAGGTTGAGTATTCCATTGCCAGAACAACATCGCATCCGGTCAGGGCAATGGCACCTCCGCTGCAGCCCCGGTTAATAATGACCGATAAGGTTGGAACCGTAGCTTCGGCGAGTAATTGCATGCATCGCCCTATCTTCCAGGCGATACCCCCTGCTTCAGATTGTTCGGTTGGATCAGCACCAGCCGTATCAATCACTGTAATGATGATGCGGTTTTCCTGTTCAGCAATTTTAATGGCCTCGTTCGCTTTTTCAAATGCCGCCGGTGTTGGCATACCCTGATTCCATTTGTGTATCTCAACAGGATTTCTCATCAGTTTGCGCATGAGCACAAAATCAGATGTCGGGCCTGATTGCTGGCCGATCAGCATGACAGGCAGAATCTTTGATCCATTGCGCAGAATTGCCCGGTGAGTCTGGATGATGCAGCTGCCGTAAAGGTCGTTCTGCAGACACTCTTCAGCGGCTTCAAATACTGTCAGGTAATCAAGGTGTTTCGGGCGTTCGGGGTGAAAGGAGAGTTGATACTTTTCGTATTCGGTAAGCTGTTCAATACTCTCGCGAG
>Ga0364907_10481_pt1 | contig 11142 bp, 8 predicted proteins | sample ExccelJu500002D3_2_FD_206960 | JGI IMG/M metagenome (GOLD analysis project Ga0364907, IMG submission 206960) | Enriched cells from Trout Bog Lake Hypolimnion, Wisconsin, USA - BchlTB.July02.5000.02.D3 | ecosystem: Environmental > Aquatic > Freshwater > Lake > Hypolimnion/Profundal zone | place...
GAGGACGAGCAGGTGCGCGTGGTGGAGGCGGTGGCGGAGTTCTACCGGTAAGACCGAGGAATCTATCGAACCGACAGACTCACTGTTTCCCCGGACCGATTACCAGCGGATAGACCATCACGTTTGTATCGGCCGCCGTGGTATCGCCGGGGCGGATATAAGAACGTTCGTACATGTTGATGGGAGTGGTGGAATCGGGAATCAAGGTGTTCCCGACGAAGATTGTGTCCTGCCCGTCAATACAGACAAATTGAACGCTGGCAGGAAAAGCCAGATAGAGCAGGGCCGCAGCGCGCACGGTGCGATCGTGCCGTGGGAAGAGTAGGCGGGCTGACTTGAGCCACAGATACAACGCCGTGAATTCAAAGAAGATAGGGAGAGCGACGAGAGCGGCTGGATTGCGCCAGATGAGCAGCACGGAAGCATCCATGATGGTGTGCAACGGTGCGTAGAAACTGGTGAAGTCCCGGTAAGGAATGCCCCCTGCGAGGACGCGGCCAGCCTCGTAGAAGTACACCCGTATATCTCCGCGGGGGGAGATGCGGAGGACGAGGAAGATGAGGGAGTAGAGCGAGAGGCGGGTGGCCAAGTAGGCGATGCGCAGGCGGCGGTCAAATGCATCGACGGTGCCGGAGTAGAAACGCTGGATGGAAGGAAGAAGGAAAGTTGCCGAACCGGTGGCGATACCCAAGGCGGCACGACACAGAAGACTCTGCTCACCGGTCATGAACGGCAGTGTAACAAAGCCAATTATTCGTAAGCAAGGGCGTCGATGGGGTCCTTGCGAGAGGCCTTGAGGGCCGGGTAGAGCGCGCCGAGCAGAGCGCCGCCGAGGGCGATGAGTGTGGCGCGCAGCACCCAGTCGGGAGTGATGGCGAAGTCCACGGTGGGCAGCGTCTTGTGGAAGATGGCCTGCAGAGTGAAGCCGCCGAGGATGCCTACAAGGATGCCTACGGCGGCCAGCAGCATGGATTCGCGCAGGACGAGGCCGACGATGGTCATCTGCGAAGCGCCCATGGACTTGAGGATGCCAATCTCGCGGGTGCGCTCCATGACGGCGGTGTACATGGACTGGAAGATGACCAGGAAGCCAATGACGACGGAGATGCCGATGACGATGCGCAGGGCGATGTTGAAGCCGGGCATGCGCTCGGGGGTGAGCTGGCTCATCAGCTCGTCGAGGGTCTCGATGTCGTATTTTTCAAGGCCGGGGTGGGCGAGGATGGCGGAACGGACACGGTCGGCGTTGCGCGCGGCGTCGTCCACTTTGATGTAGAAAGCGCTGGCACCGACGTCGCCGTCGAGTTCGTCGAGGGTGGTGATGGGAATGAACTTGCGGCCGCCCTTGCCATGTTCGACGATGCCGCAGACGCGGAAGTTGTTGTTAACAATACGGATAGTGTCGCCGACGTGGAAGCTGGGATTGGACCGAGCGGTGACATCGTCAATGATGGCGTCGCGGGGCCCCTGGAAGGGGCCACCGGCCAGAAAGACGAAGGGACGCAGGGCGTTGAAACTCTCGAAGTCAATGCCGTAAATGTTTTCAAGCTTGGCGCCGCCGGAGAGGTGGATGTTAACGGGAGCGACGGCCTGAACGTGGGGAATTTGGCGGAGGATCTGGGCGATGCCGAGGGGTGCGGGGGCTCCGCTGACGCCAACCAGATTGCTGCTGGTGCCGGGGCGCGCGGCCATGTCCATGCCGATGCCGCTGGTGCGCTGACGGGTGCTGTTGAGCATGCCCATGAGGGCGGCGGCAATGGCCAGAATCATGACCACCTCGATGCCAACGGCGAAGACGCTGATGAGGGAGCGCAGGGGGCGGTGGACGAGGTTGCCGACGACGAGCTTGTTCATGCCCTTCCAGTGTAAGGCACGGCGGACCGGCGAGAGGGGCGGACTGGACCGAGGGAGGGCGAAAAAGGCACACCGTGAGAGGGGAGCATTGACAACACTGGCCCAAAGTAATCAAATCGTTATGGTCAAAAAAAGACGCCTATCGGTGTGCTGAAATCCAGTGCAAATGGAGCCACCGAGAGGGTGCGAAGAGTGTGTGGTCTGACCAAAAGGCGTTCAAAGAAATCTGGGGCGACAGGAAGTATTGAGTTCGAACAATGCAAGGCACCACGAGGAGACCAGGGGCAATGACGAAGAGCAGAATTTCACTCAGCGGCGCAGTAGCCATCGTTATTTGTACGGCCATGATTTTGGCCGGAGTGCATGCAGCGGCGCAGGGCGTCGGCGGCAGCGTCAGCGGAACAGTGACAGCGGCCAGCGGCGCAGTCGTGAAGGGCGCAACGGTTACGTTGACCGAGATGCACAAGCACCAGATAGTGCGCACGGCGACGACGAACTCGGTCGGATTCTATGCGGCGGCCGCGCTGCCCCCGGGCACGTACAGCGAGAGCGTGGCGGCGGACAACTTCGCCACGTCAGTCCTCAACGGCATTGTGCTGCACGCCAACGACACGCTGCTGGTGGATCAGAAGCTCAAGGCCGGCGACGCGAAGCAGAGCACGACGGCGATCTCCGGCAAGACGCGGCTGAACGCGGTGGACGCGGCCTCGACCGATCTGGTCAACAGCGTACAGGTGCATGGGCTCCCGTTGGCCAACGACAACTACACCCTGCTGGGCAAACTGACACCTGGCTTTGTGGCGCTGGGCGCGGACTCGCCGTATGTGGGCGACGCCATACCGGGAGCGGCGGGCGTGCTGTTCGGTGCGGCCGGGCACACCACGGCCAACGTGTACTGGACGCTGGACGGCGCGGACAACATGGACCGCGCGACCAACCAGACAACGATGAACTTCCCCGCTGCGGGCGCCATCCAGGAAGTGAAGGTGATACGGCAGAACTACTCGGCGCTGTTGGGACGCAGCATCGGCGCGCAGGCCATCGTGACGACGCGCAGCGGCAGCAACGAACTGCACGGGTCACTGTATGAGCACTTCCGCAACAACGCGATGAACGCGAACTACTACTACAACAACTATGCGTGGCCCACGGTGCAGACGCCGGAGAGCCGTTACAACGAGTTTGGCGGAACGATCGGCGGGCCGGTGGTGATTGAGAACACCTACAACGGACGCGACCGCACGTTCTTCTTTGTAAGCACAAACATCCTGCGCATGCTCAGGTCCACGGCGGGTGTCGAGTGCGTCAGTGCGCCCACCGAGATGAAGTCCACGCCGGCTTGCGCGAAGGGTCGCGCGGTCTTCAGGTTGATACCGCCCGATGCCTCGATGGTCACCTTCGGCGCACGCTTGCGCACCAGCTTGACGGCCTTCTTCACCTCGCGCGGCGTCATGTTGTCCAGCAGCAGGGCCTCCGCGCCGCCGGTCAAAGCTTGTTCCAGTTCGGCCTGCGTCCGCACCTCCACCTGCACCTTCTGCCCAGCCTTGCGTCCGGCCAGCGCCGCCGCCAGCGCCTTCGGCAGTCCGCCGCCCAGCGAGATGTGGTTGTTCTTGATGAGAATCCCGTCCTGCAGGTCCAGCCGGTGGTTCACACCGCCGCCACAGGTCACCGCGTACTTGTCCAACTCGCGCAGGCCGGGCAACGTCTTGCGCGTGTCCAGCACCTGGGCCTTCGTTCCTTCCATCAGCTTCACGTACTCATGAGTCACAGTGGCCACGCCGCTCATCCGCTGCAGCAGGTTCAGGATGACGCGCTCGCAGGCCAGGATGGTGCGCGCGTTGCCGCGAACCACTGCCAGCGTTCGCCCCTTGCGAACCCGTACGCCGTCGAAGATCTCCGGATTGATGACCACCTGATGCCGTCCCACCGGCTTGGTGCTCGTTCGCACGTAAGCATCGAGAAACGCCTGAATGCAGCCCAGTCCGGCGATGACGCAATCCTGCTTGGCGAGGATGGTGGACGTCGCCCGCAGCCGCGGGTCAATCGTCAACTCGCTGGTCACATCGTGCGCCGCGCGGTCCTCGGCCAGTGCGGCCTCCAGCAGCTTCTGCGTCCTGCGTCCCTTCCAGTCCATCGTTCGCCTCGAATGAATTATGCGCCCAGCGTCTTCAGCGCCGTCTGCGCCTTGCCCAGCAACAGCCGGTTCTCCGCCTGCTGCTTCTTCAATCCGTCCACAACCGCCGCCGGAGCCTTGGCGATAAACGCTTCGTTGCCCAACTGCCGATCGGCTGCGCTCAAGTTCTTTTCCAGCTTGGCAATCTCCTTGGTCAACCGTTCCGTCTCTGCCGCCACGTCCACCTTGCGCTCATACTGCACTGCAACGTCGAATCCGGCGGTGCTGCGCGCGTTGGCACCATGCAGCGCCGATGCGGCGATGTTCACGCCGCTCACCCGCGCCAACCTGCTGAGCAGCGCCGCATTGGCCGCCGCCAGTGTGGACACGGCGCCGGTCGAGTAAACGGCAATCTCCGCCGCCTCCTTCTCCGGAACACTCAGATCCTTGCGCAGCGCGCGCACTGTCACGATGAGTTCCTGCAGCGCATCCATCTCGGCCACCGCCGCCGCATCCGATGCCATCTCCGCCGCTGCCGGGTAGCGCGTCAGCGCAATGCTCTTCGCCGGCGGCTGGCCGTCGTACAGCGCGTGCCACACCTCCTCGGTCAGGAAGGGCATGAACGGCGAGAGCAGCCGCAGTGACGCCTCGAACACGGCCACCAGAGTTGTCAACGCCTCGGTCGCCTCAACTCGCCGCGCAGCGTCGTCGAACTCCATCCGCAGCTTCACCATCTCCAGATACCAGTCGCACAGCTCGTTCCAGAAGAACCGGTACACCGTCGCCGCAGCTTCGTCGAAGCGGTAATCCTTCAGCGCGCTTTCCACACCGGCCGCCGCCGCGCTCAGCCGCGACACAATCCACCGCGCCTCCAGCGGAGCGTCCGCCGTTGGCCGCAGCGCCGCCGCCAGCTTGTCCATGTCCAGCGCAATTCCCGCCGCCCGCGCCCGCTCCATCTGCAGGAAGACGAAGCGCGCCGAGTTCCAGATCTTGTTGGCAAAGGCGCGGTTGCCCTCCGTCCGCGCCTCGCTGAAGGCGATGTCCGTGCCCGGCGACGCCATGCTCGCCAGCGTGAACCGCACCGCGTCCGTGCCGTACTGCCCGATCACTTGGATGGGATCCAGCACGTTGCCCTTGGTCTTGCTCATCTTCTGCCGCTCGGCGTCGCGCACCAGCGCGTGGATGTACACCTCTCGGAACGGCACTGACTCGGCCAGCGTCCGTTTTCCGCCGTCCGCCGCCGGAACCTCCTGGATGAAATGGCAGCCCAGCATGATCATGCGCGCCACCCAGAAGAACAGAATGTCGAAGCCCGTCACCAGCAGGTCCGTCGGATAGAACGCGGCCAGATCTCTTGTGGCGCCCTTGTGCCCGTCGAAGACGGTGAAGGGAAGCAGCCCGGAACTGAACCATGTGTCCAGCACGTCCGTGTCCTGCGTCAGCTCGGCCGAGCCGCACGCCGCGCACTGCGCCGGAGTCTCCCGCGCCACCGTCGCCTCGCCGCACTTGGCGCAGTGCCACGCCGGAATCCGGTGCCCCCACCACAACTGCCGCGAGATGCACCAGTCGTGGATGTTCGTCATCCACTCCAGGTAAATCTTCTCGTACATCTCCGGCACGATGCGGATGGCCTTGTGGCCCGATGCATCCGCGCGCACCGCCTCAATCGCATCGGCTGCAATCGAGTTGCCGCCGCGTTTGGGCTGCTTATTGACAGCCAGGAACCATTGCTTGCTCAGCCGTGGCTCCACAATGGTGGCGCAGCGGTCGCACTTGCCAATGGAGTTGGCGTGCTCCTTCACCGCCACCAGCAGCCCCTGCGCCTCCAGATCCTCCAGAATCTTCGTCCGTGCCTGGAAGCGCTCCATCCCCGCGTACGCTCCGCCCTCGGTGCTGATGTGCGCCCGCTCGTCCATCACGTTTAGGCTGGGCAGATTGTGCCGCTTGCCCACCTCGAAGTCGTTCGGGTCATGCGCCGGCGTCACCTTCACCGCGCCGGTGCCAAACTCGGGGTTCGCCCACTCGTCGGCCACCACAGGAATCTCACGTCCGGTCAGCGGCAGCTTCAGCATCTTGCCAACGTATTTTTTGTACCGCTCATCCGCCGGATTGACGGCCACAGCCACGTCGCCCAGCATCGTCTCGGGGCGTGTGGTCGCCACCACAATACCGCCATCACCACTGGCTGCAAGATACTTTATTTCGTATAACTTGCCCTGCTGCTCCTCGTGTTTCACTTCAAGGTCGCTTATGGCCGTCTGGCATCGCGGACACCAGTTCACGATGTACGACCCCCGATAGATGAGCCCCTGCTCATGCAGCCGCACAAAGCAGTCGCGCACCGCGCCGCTCAACCGCTCGTCCATGGTGAAGTACTCGCGTCCCCAGTCCACGCTGGCGCCCAGCCGCCGCATCTGGTCTAGGATGGCTCCGCCGTAGTGCCGCTTCCACTCCCACACGCGCTCCACAAAAGCCTCGCGCCCCAACTCCTTGCGGCTCTTGCCCTCGCTGGCCAGTTGACGCTCCACCATCATCTGCGTGGCAATGCCTGCATGGTCGGTTCCCGGAACCCACAGCGAAACCTCGCCGCGCATCCGGTGCCACCGCGCCAGCACATCCATCTCCGTCTGGTTCAGCATGTGCCCCATGTGCAGGCGGCCAGTCACGTTGGGCGGCGGCAATAGCTGCACAAAGCGCGCCGCACCCGCCTACGGCGTCGAGACGTGGAACAGCTTTTCGCTCACCCAGTACTGGGCCCAGCGCTCTTCAATCTCTTGGGGGTCGTAGGACTTGGGCAGTTCCTGAGGCATGCGCTTCCTGTCTATGCTGTGGAGGCGGCCTCACCGCTCCGCCCCGAATATGGCTGAATCGAATGTGCTGCTTCCGCTAGAACGGATTCAGCTTGCTCTTCTTCTTGTGCTTGTTGGAGGACTCGGAACTCTTGTCGTACACGGGCTTAGAGCCATCAGCCACGGGCTGCTTGCTGCCAGCCGCGTCGTTGATGGTGTCCGGCGCGTCGGCCGCCTTCTCCACCGGCGGCAGTGCCGCGTTCGCGCCCGTGTCGCCGGGGAAGGTCGTCGAGCCAGTCGCCTGTCCCGACTTCACCACCTCCGCGCCTAGCGCCGCGCCCGACGTGGGAACGTTGCTCATCGAAGCTCCGGTGGTCGCCGCACCCTCGCCCGTGGTCACATCCTGCAGTACCGGCTGGGCCTCGTTGACCGTCGTCGGCTCGCTGGCAGTCATGTCAGCCGAGTTGTTGTCGGCGGTCGCCGCCGAAGCGTCCACGTATCCTGTTCCACCCGGAACCGGGCCTGTGCCCGTGCTGTTCGGATTGGTCACGCCCTGCAGGTCGGCGATGTCCTGATGCACGATCTGCGGAGCCGTCGTCACCGCGGGGTCGGCCATCGTGGGCTCACCCACATGCGCGGCGCTCACCGTGTCCGGCGTGTGCACGACCAGCAGCTTGGCGCGGCGGGTCAGCGTATACGGCGCACGGCTGTTCTCCAGGGCCTCGCTGGCCGCCAGTTGCTCGGCCGTCGGCGTGGGAACCTTGTAGCCCAGCGCCTGCAACTTCTCCTTGGCAACCTCCACATGTGCCGCCAGCGGATACACCGTCACCAGCCGTCCGTACGCCGCCGCCGCCTGGTCGTTGTAGATCTTCATCAGCCGGCCCTTCGGACCCTCGGGCAAATTCATGCCGCTCACCAATCTGGCCTGAGACGCGTAGGCGTCGCCCAGCCCCAGCAGCACGTCGTCCATGTGGCTGTACAGCGGATAGGTGTCGGCAATCGTGCGGTAGCGCGCAATCGAAGCCGAGTAGTTCATGTGCGACGCATAGAACCCGGCGATGTTCTCCTCGCGTACCCCCAGCACCTCCTGCACCTCACGCAGCTTCTGCTTCGCCTCCGGTATCAGCGAGGACTCCGGAAACTGTTGGATCATGTTCCGGTACTCCTCCTGCGCCCGCAGAGCCTTGGTGTAGTCGCGGTCCGGACGGTCCATCTCCCGAAAGTAGATGTTGGCCACCTTCATTTGCGCCTCGGCGGCCTCCGGCTGGTTGGGGAAGAAGGTGATGAAGTCCTTGTACTCCTGCTCGGCCTGCGTCAGGGAGGCGGTGCCGCCCTCCTTGTACCAGCTATCGCCGATGGCCAGCTTGGCCCGCATCTGGTACTGCGAGTCCGGATAGGTGTTCAGCAGCGTCTGCAGGTCCAGCCGCGCCACGTCGAAGTGGTTCTTCTGCATGGCCAGCATCGCCTTGTCGAACAGTTGCTTGTCCGGCAGCTTCTCGTCCATGCCCGCCAGCGGATTGGTCTTCTTGGCCTTCTTGTCGGCCTTCTTCGTGTCCTTGCTGGAGACGACCTTGTTCTCTTTCTTGAGCTGCTTCTTGCTCTCCTTGGGCTGCTTGCCCGGCGTCGCCGGCGCGGACTGCGCCTGTCCGTTATCGGTCGTGGCCGGGGCGGCGGTCTGCGCCATCAGGCAGGCGGGAGTCAGCAGCAGCGCGGCGCTCAGTCCGAGCGTGGCAGGGAATTGATACAGGGAGAGACGGCTCATGGCACCTCAGAAAATATCGCGCAGACACTCCACTCCTGCGGCCGGTCAAGTGCCGCGCCCATGGCAGTGTGCTGCCTGTATTTTAGACGTTTCAGCGCGGAATTGCTTGCGTCGGTGGCCTGTGGAAGGCCATTACGCCTTCTGCCCGGCCGCGCCCCGCGCCAGCCGCAGGAACTCCTCGGCGTTGGCCTTGGTCTTGCCCGGCTGGAAGATGGCGCTTCCCGCCACCAGCAGCTCGGCTCCGGCCTTCACCACCGTGGCCACCGTGTCGTTGGCCACGCCGCCGTCCACCTCGATGCGATAGTTCAGCTTCAGCTCATGCCGCAACTCGGCCAGCCGCCGCACCTTCTCCATCGTCTTGGAGATGAACTTCTGCCCCCCGAATCCAGGGTTCACGGTCATCACCAGCACATGGTGGACCATGGGCAGCACTTCCAGGATCGTGTCCACGGGCGTCGCCGGATTGATGACCACGCCGGGCCGCACTCCCAGAGCCTCGATGCTCTGCAGCGTGCGGTGCAGATGCGGGCAGGTCTCTTGATGCACGCTGATCCAATCCGCGCCGGCGTCGGCAAACGCCGGAATCAGCTCGTCCGGGTTCGCAATCATCAGGTGGCAGTCCAGCGGCAGCTTCGTAGCCGCGCGCAGGCTCTTCACCACCGGCGGCCCGATGGTCAGGTTGGGCACAAAGTGCCCGTCCATCACGTCCACATGCACCACCGTGCCTCCGCCCGATTGGGCGATGGCTATCTCGTCCGCCAGCCGCGCAAAGTCCGATGCCAGTATCGAAAACGCCAGTTCAATCAAGGTGGTTGCCCCCTGTCGATTCTGGTTGAATTCTAGCAGGAGCATCCCCGCCGTCCGCCGTGCCGGCCGTCACCCTTTCCACGGCGTTCAGAATGCGCCGCAACGGCCACTCGTCCTTGTCGTTGACAAAGAAGATCTCTCCGCTCCGCTGCTTCGTCGGACGGTAGTACCACCGCCGCAGCAGCGAAAGATGGTCAGCCATCTCGCCCTTCTCCGCAGCCGCCGCATCCATCCGTTCCACAATCAGCCTGCGCAGTCCTTCGTCTACTGCCCCCTCGCCCTCAATCGCAAACCGTGCCCCGCCCGCAATCCGCCCGCCGCGTACCGCAAACAGAACCGCGCCGCCGCCCGCCGCAGGCTGAACAATCACCGCGTCCAGCCTCGCCAGCGGACGCACCATCTCATCCTGCAGCCGTGCCGCCGCCTTCACATTGTCCAGCCGTGAATGGAGAACCGCCGCCCGCTCGAACTCGCACGCCTCCGACGCCGCTTCGCGCTCCGCCTCCAGCCGCGCCGCCATCGTCGCCCCGCGCGTCGCCAGAAACTCCAGCACCGCCCGCGCCTCCTCGGCGTACCGCCCGTCCGTGCACCCCTGAAAGCACGGCGCCAGGCACATCTTCATCTCGGAGTAGACGCATCCCGGGAAACTGGGATCCGGCCGCAGCTCCTCGTGGCATCGCCGCAGCAGGAACAGGTCCAGCGCCTCGTTCAAAGCCCGCTCGGCAGCCGCCCGCGACGCATACGGCCCAAACGCCGTCTCCAGTCTCCGTTTGCTCATTCGGTTGGTCACATACGCCCGCGGATAGGCGTTCTCCATCGTCATCCGCACACAAAACGGCGCGTGCAGCCGCAAACGCCGCCGCGCCTCCTCCGCGCCAAAGGACCAGTCCGCCGCATGATGCAGCACCAGCAGCGCCTCAAAGTCCGATCCCGTTTCGGTCCACGCAATCCGCCGCGTACGCTCGCGCAGGTTGAGCTGCCGCCCCGCGCCGCCGCCAGCCTCCAGCATTCGCCGCACCCGACGCCGCAGGTTGGCGCACCGCGCCAAGTATGGCTCCGCGTTGGACTCCGCGCCGAACAGCGCAAAGACGCCCGCCCGTGCCGGAACCTGGGCCAGTGCCGCCTCGCATGCCGCTTCGCCTGCACCGGCGTCGAAAGCGCACTCGCGCCCCCACTCAAATCGGTCTGCCGCCCGTCCGTCCACGCTCCGATTGTAAGCCGCAGCTTAGGCCGACCGCCGCTCCAGCCGGTCGCCCACACGCGCCGCCGCATCGGCCAGCACTTTGTGCGCAATCGTGAACAGCGCCAACTCCAGACGGTCGCCCACGCCCGTCTTGTCGTAGATACTGCGCAGATAGTTCTTCACCACCTGCTCCTTGGTGCCCAACAGCGTGGCGATCTCCTTGTTCTTGCATCCCTGCACAATGAGCGACACAATCTGCATCTCGCGCGGCGTCAGCCGGTCGCGCACCCGCTCGCCCACCGTGTCGTGCTCCATCTCCTGCGCGCCCGACGGCCCCACGATGGACCGTTGCCCCCTCGACACCCGCCGCACGCACTCCACCAGCTCTGCGCCCGTCAGGCTGCGCACCATGCTGCCGTCCACCTTCAGCAGCATCTCCTGCGCCACATGCTCCTGGTTCTCCACAATCATGATGGTCCGGCTCCCCTGCGTCGCCGCCCGTGCCGCCACCTCGTCCACCGTCAGCTTCCCATGCCGCCGCAGCATCTCGGCCGAAAACAGCGCAATCGAGCAGGGAAAGCTCTCCAGAGCATGCAGCAGCCGCTCCACGCTGTCGCACTGCGACACGATGCGG
>Ga0364907_10382_pt2 | contig 11037 bp, 5 predicted proteins | sample ExccelJu500002D3_2_FD_206960 | JGI IMG/M metagenome (GOLD analysis project Ga0364907, IMG submission 206960) | Enriched cells from Trout Bog Lake Hypolimnion, Wisconsin, USA - BchlTB.July02.5000.02.D3 | ecosystem: Environmental > Aquatic > Freshwater > Lake > Hypolimnion/Profundal zone | place...
GGAAATGGAAAGGCCGAGCCCGAGCCCGCCGAATTGAGCCTTGCCGGTGGCTGCCCCTTGCTGGAAGGGTTGAAATACGTCGTTGAGGAATTTGGGGGCGATCCCGATGCCGGTGTCGCGAATCTCGACGGCAAGATGCTGAGGATCAGGGTTGAAAGTGCGGACGTAGATGTTCCCCCCCACGGGTGTGAACTTGATGGCATTCTTGAGAAGGTTCCAAAAGACTTGTTGAAGCCTTGCAGGGTCCGCGTGGGCGGTTGTCGCGTAGGCAGCCGCATCGATCTGAACCGTAAGGTCTTTGCCAAGATAATCGGGTCGCACCGTCTGCACCGTCGCCGAAAGGAGGTTGCCGACATCTAGGTTCTCGCGCCGGATGGAGAACTTTCCGTGGGCGATCTTGGTGAGGTCCAGGAGATCATCGATGAGGCGGGCTTCCAATTCGACATTGCTGCGAATGAGGGCGAGTTGGGCGCGCAGATCGGCGGACAGGGTCTCATCGCTTTCCAAGGAACTCGCCGTCAGCAAGACCGGGGTGAGCGGGGTGCGAAGTTCATGGGACAGGGTGGCGAGGAAAATATCCTTGGCCTTGTTCGCTTGTTCGGCGTCTTGTTTGGCCTCCAAGAGAGCCGTTTGGGCGTTCTTCTGCTCGGTAATATCCTCTTTTATGGCGAGGAAATGGGTGATCGCGCCTGTCTCATCCGTGATGGGGCTAATCGACGCGGCTTCCCAGTAAAGCTCGCCATTTTTCTTCTTGTTATGGAATTCGCCGCGCCATTCGCGGCCAGCCTTGATCGTTTCCCAAAGCTCTTTGTAAGTCTCCTGAGGATATTCTCCCGACTTTAGAATGCGGGGATTATTTCCGATCACTTCTTCAAGACTATACCCGGTGACCCCTATAAACTTGGGATTAACGTATTCGATGTTGCCCTTGATGTCCGTGATCACGATCGAACTGGGGCTTTGTTCCACGGCTCGCGAGAGTTGGCGGAGCCGTTGCTCCGTTGCTTTTCGCTCTGTGATGTCGGTCAAGAAGACGTTCAACCCGTCGGCGGACGGGTGGCAGCGCGCTTCAAACCAGGTATTGAGCGGCGCGGGATAAAACTCCTCGAACTGAACCGTTACCTTTTCATCCATTGCCCGGCGATATTCTGTGCCGAACAGCAGCCGTTGCGCCTCCGGAAAAACATCCCAGATCACCTTGCCCAGCAGTTCTTCCGGAGCCTTGTGCAAGAGCTTGCTCGCCACCGAGTTGACACGCACGTAGCGCCAGTCGCGATCCAGGGCGATGAAGCCGTCGCTGATGCTCTCGACCAACTCCGAAATGGCCCTGTGGTGGGTGCTGCGCACGGTCTCCTCGGCTTCCTTGCGAGCGGTGATGTCCTGAGTGATTTTGCAGAAACCTCTCAGTTCGCCGTCTTTGTCGTGAAGAGCGGTAATCGTGACGTGAGCCCAAAACTGTGTTCCGTTTTTGCGGACGCGAAGCCCTTCGGTTTCAAACTGTCCTTTTTCCGCCGCGATTTTCAACTCCTCTCCGGGGGTGCACTTCTCGATTTCCTCGGGAAGATAAAAACAGGAGAAATGTTTGCCGGTGATTTCTTCCGAACGGTATCCTTTGATCCGCTGGGCTCCGGCATTCCAACTCACAACGTGCCCCTTGGGATCCAGGGCGAAGATCGCACAGTCCTGCACGGCTTCCACCAGCAGGCGGAAGCGTTCCTCCGTCTCCCGCGCCGCTGTCGTTTCAGCGACTCCTTTTCCGAGAGCCGGTCGAAGCCTGAATCCGCGCAACAAGAAAGCCCCTCCCAGAAGGAGAAACAGAACGGTGAAGGGAACGGCTTTCCCAACGTAATGACCCATGCCTTCGGAAGCAGCCGCCAGGGCGATGACAGGGTTCATCCCGATGAGGACGAGGGCCAATAAACGCGCTAACCTCAACTTCGAGCCATTTCCCGGTGTTTGGAAAAGCCATAAGGACGCCCCGGCCATTAGCAAGGCCAACGCCGCAATGACCTTTAGCGTGAAAAATCCGGACAACCCACTGGGCAACAAGGGAATACCCAAAACCCAACACAATACCATCACCATGCCCGCAAGCACCGTAATGGTCCCCAGATAGATCAATGACCGCGCAACCCAGCTGGGCGAATCCGAATCCGCCGAGCCTTTATTGCGAAAAACCTCCCTAGCCGTCATGGGAAGAACTTTCCCTGCAATTCGATTCTGTCAATTTGTTAGTGCCACAGGGAGGCGTTTTCCGACCGTTCAATCCAGGGCAGTTTCACATACCTGGAGGACGTCCGCACGCCGGAGGCAACCTCGGAGCGAACCGTACCCGCAGAGAGCAACGAATGAGAGGGTATGAAGGCGACAATGGAGCAGAGAACCACGATGAAGGCGGTGTGCATTCACTCCTTTGGCGGGCCGGACGTGCTCGCCTATGAAGATGTGCCCAAGCCGGAACCCGAGGCCAACGAGGTTCTCGTTCGCGTCAAAGCCGCCGGAGTGAACCCGGTGGATTGGAAAATTCGCGAGGGTTACATGGGAAGCTGCCTCTTCCCGTGCCTCATGGGGATTGATTTTTCGGGCGTCATCGAGGCCGTGGGGCAACGGGTGGAGGATTTCAATGTCGGTGACGAGGTTTTTGGGAGAGTTGCAAACGAGAGTGGCAGCTTTGCCGAATTCGCGGTGGCACCGGCGGATCAAGTCGCCAGGAAACCGGCATCCATCGATCACGTTCATGCGGCGGCGATGCCCGTTGCGGCCCTCACCGCATGGCAGGCGCTCTTCGACATCGGCAACCTTGAACCTGGCCAAAATGTGTTGATTCACGCCGCTGCGGGCGGGGTCGGCAGTTTTGCCGTTCAGTTCGCCAAATGGAAAAAGGCTTATGTCATCGGCACCGCCTCGAAGCAAAACGCCGACTTCGTACATACGTTGGGAGCGGATGAAGTGATCGACTATCGCTCTGGTAAATTCGAGGAAATGGTTTCCGGGGTCGATTTGGTTTTTGACACCGTCGGCGGTGATACACAGGAGCGTTCGTGGAAAGTCCTGAAACGCGGAGGAATGCTGGTTTCGGTGGTCCAGCCGCCCTCGGAGGAAGCAGCCGCTGCGCGCGGGGTCCGAGGTGCTTTTATGATCAGCAAAGCGAGGGGCGATCAGCTTGCCCGGATTGCCGAACTGGTGGCCGATCGGTCTGTGAAAGCATTTGTGGAAAAAACATTGCCCGTGACCGAAGTGCGCCAAGCCCAGATCCTAAGCCAAAGCGGCCATACCCGGGGAAAGATTGTTCTTCTTGTCGGCTGATCCCGCGAAGTCTCTCGGGCTTCGTCCGGCAGCATCAGGGAAACTCCGACTGTATGTCACCGTTGAGAGGCTGGCTGCCGATCCATGCGAACCCGTGTCTCCATCAGCTTAGGGATAAGGCGGCACGGTGGGCTCGGTATCTCGTCTAACCGATCCATGTATTTGATCGCCTCCCTTTCTGGGGCTTTAGCTCAATTCCAATCCTCGCGCCTCCCGTGAGACGTGCTCCGCGACAGCACCATTCGGAAATATATTTCAAGCTGCAGAAAGGATAACATCTCCGAATACCAGATCTGTTTTCTTTGCGGTTGACGTCTCGACGCCGATTCCAATACCCTCGCCCTAAGCTCCACGGCTACAGCTTCTTCGGCCCAAGAACGGGGTGGTTTTCCAGTAGATAAATGAATCGCTTACAGAACAATTGCAATTTGGATGTACAGAGAGCACTGGCGACCGAAACGTCAGAGTTGGATGATGCGCAGACTGAAGCAAAGAATGAAAAGGTCGCTGAGGCTTCCGTTCACGAGGAGATTGTAACCAAGCAGGGAAACATCGCAGCGGCTGGGCAGCAGGGGCAGCAAGCTTTCCTCAAAGATGGCTTTATTGCGGGCTTGGAGAAGGCGCTTCGCAACTCTGGCCAGATCGTGGGCGACCAGTTTTTCCGCGTCATGGTGAAACTGCATCCCACCAAGGCATTGCGCAATTTTAATGAAAACGCAAAGCTGATCCGCAGGTCTGAATTATTTGATTACACTTGGTACCGCGCTCAATATAAAAAACAAATCAGGCCAACCCAGGATCCCGTTTTTCACTACCTGCAGGAAGGGGCTGCGCTTGGCTTCAACCCGAGTGCTTCATTTGATACGATGGGGTACGTCGAGCTTCATCCCGACCTGGCTTCCAGCAAGCTCAATCCTCTGGTGCATCATGTGCGCACCAGGAAACGCAAGAAGCACGATCCAAGCGCCGCCAGTTGCTCCGAGGTCGTAGATGGAACCATGCGCCATTGCGCCCTCCAATTGGCCCCGCTGGAGCCTTCAAAAAAAACGGTTCTGCTGGTGACTCACGACATGTCCCGCACGGGCGCTCCCATCTTGCTTCTCAACATAGCCAAACAGTTAAGACAACAATTTAACGTCATCATTCTGACGCTTAAAGACGGCATTTTGGAAAGCGAATTTTCCAAAGGTTGCGATCTTTTGATCGGCCCCACGATTCCGGTTGAACATCTTCATTCCGAGAGGTTCCTAACCCTGCTATTCCAACGTCTTGCATCCGAGCATTCTGTGACATTCGCTGTCATTAACTCGATCATGTCTTACGTTGTGCTCAAGTCATTGTGGAAGAATGATATCCCCTCCATTCACCTGATCCACGAATTTGCGACCAACACCCGGCCTCGTGGCCTGTTTCGAGAATCGGCGTTCTATTCGTCATTGCAAATTTTCTCGGCGGCAGTCGTCCGTGATGACGTGGCTCGGGAGTGCCCTGAAATTCACACGGAGAAATCGATCATCCTGCCTCAGGGGATAAACACAGCTCCTGGAATAACGGGCGATCCAGAGGCGGCGGCGGCGGAGAGACAACATATCCGCGACCTATTCCGCCCCGTTGAATTTCCAAGGGATACGGTGGTCGTCCTGGGAGGGGGAACGGTCCACGTCAGAAAAGGAGTGGACCTATTTGTCGCTTGTGCCAAACGGGTTGTGGAAAAACACCCCTCAACCCCTTTCCGATTTGTCTGGATAGGCTCCGGTTATAAGCCCGAGGAGGACGATTATTCTTTATTTCTGGCGGACCAAATCCGGCGATCTGGCCTCAACGAGATTCTGACTATTGCCAAAGAGGTGGCCGAGATTGAAACAGCCCACCAAGACTCGGATATCTTGTTTTTGAGTTCACGGCTCGATCCTCTTCCGCAAGTATCCCAGGTTTCGATGGCAAACGGCAAGCCTGTGGTTTGCTTCGAAGGCGCAACCGGCATTGCCGAATATCTGGCCGAAGATCCCGACGCTGCGATGGGAGTGATCCCCTACCTGGATATCGAGCAAGCAGCCACCTGCATCTGCCGCCTCATTGATGAGGGCTCCTACCGTCGGCAGGTGGGCGAGGCATGCCGTAGACTGGCGGCATCGCGCTTTTCATTTGCACACTATATTCGACGGATCGAGGCCATCGGATTGGAACAGGTATCCAGGCAAGAAACAGAGAAGACGGATCGAGCTCTAATCCGCCAATCGAACCTGTTCAGGCCGGATTTCTGCGGATCTCCGGCGCATTGCCAAACCCTCGAACATTGCCTTAGGCATTATATGAGTCTATGGCGTAGCGGAATCGGACTTCGAAAGCCATTCCCGGGATTCCACCCTGGCATCTATGCGGAATGCAATCACATTGAGAACCGCGATCCTCTTTCCCATTATATCGAGGCTGGGCAGCCCGAAGGTCCATGGCGGTATCAGGTAATTGAGGATGATGGATCGGCCGTCATTGGGAAACCAGCTAGAGTTGCTTTGCATTTGCACCTCTATTTTTCAGATTTGGCGGAGGAAATCTTCGATCGCCTCAAAACAGTCCAGACAAAGATGGACCTACTTATCAGCGTGCCGTCGGCAGAAATGGCCCGTAGGATCGGACCTGCCGCAACCCAGTTTTCCCAAGGCAAGCCTGTCATTCGAATTGTGCCCAACCTAGGAAGAGATATTGGGCCTTTTCTAACGGAATTTAGAGAGATCATCCTCGGAAACTACGACATCATCGGCCATCTCCACACCAAAAGATCCGTTGATGTGGATGATCGAGCTATCATCAAACGCTGGACCAACTTTTTGTATGAAAACTTATTAGGAGGCCAAAAAGGAATGGCCGATACCATTATCAGCCAAATGATCTCTGATAAAACGATCGGTCTAGTTTTTCCAGACGATCCTCACGTTATCGGATGGGGAAAAAATTGGGATCATGCGGTCGCCCTGACGGAGCGGTTGAATATCCCGAATATATCGCCAAAAGCCTCTATGAACTTCCCGGTGGGAACCATGTTCTGGGCGAGGACGGCCGCACTCCGGCCTCTGTTCGACCTCGGTCTGCAATGGGACGATTATCCGCCCGAACCGCTCCCCTACGATGGCAGTATGCTCCACGCCATCGAGCGGATGTTACCCATTATTACGAAGACTACAGGATTTCGCAGCGTCGCAACCCACGTCGACGGTGTTACGAGATAAGGGAAAACGAGATAGATGACAGATTTCCCTATGGCTCAGGATATTGCGAAAAAAGAGAGCACCGCACACTGGGCGGCACAGCTTGATGAACAACAAAGCGAGACAATACCTCGGACTTTCCTCTGGTGGCTCATTCTGCTGACCGTCATTAAGTTGGTTCTTACCTCTAATGAGGAAATGCACGGGTCTTTTTCACCCCATGATGACCTTTGGCAGGTCTTGGCGGCTGCAAGATCGTATTGGGGGGGGGGCCTATGGGCCAAAGCATCTCCACCACCTCCCTGTTTACCCTTTATTCATAAGGTTAATGTCCATAACAGGCATCCCGTTTCGGATCGTCATGGAGCTGACTTACTGCACCGGAGCCTCCTTGTTGGCCATCGCATTATGGCGCGTCGGCGTTCCATGTGCCGTCGCCGGGATTGCTGCAATGGCGGCCATTTTGCATCCCTCCTCCTTTCAGTTACCCAATCAGTTTGGCGCTGAAATCCTGCTGGCTCCCCTGCTGATGTTTGCATTGGCAGGCAGCTTGGAATGGTGGGTCGGTCGGCAAAGGAATAGGTACTGGAGACAGGTGTTCTGGACTGCTTTGTTTTGGGCTCTGGCTTGGAATGTTAGAAAAGAATCGGTCGTTCTCCTTCCCTTCTTTGGGAGCATGGCCTTCTGCCTATGGCTTGCGGACCGTTCCAGCGGTTGGAGGTGCGTGCTTCACCGGATCGCGATCGGGGTATGCATTCCCCTTCTTTGCTGCGCGTTTTTGGCAACCGCCTTTAAGGCGATAAACTATTGCCGATGGGGGTTGTTTGCAAACTCGGTCATTACCGCTCCTGGCTACAAGGCTGCATTCAAAGCTCTACAGAGAATTCGTCCCTCCCATTCCATAGATTACGTGCCGGTGACGGTGGAAGCGCGACGGCAGGCTTATGAAGCGAGCTCTTCGTTTAAAAAGCTAGAGCCCGTGTTGGAGGGAGACCTCGGGAAAGGATGGGCAAAGTTTTCGAGCGAATTTACCGGTGGAAAGGGCTTGGGGCCGCTTGATCCCCTCGAAATATCCGCAGGCTGGTTCTATTGGGCGCTTTACGAATCTGCGGTTGAGACGGGCTACGGCCCATCTCCTGCAGATGTGGACTCCTTTTTTTCAAAAGTTGCCAAAGAGGTCAATCAGGCGTTGGCCGATGGCCGCTTGCCCGCTCGGTTTGTCCCCATCGCATTGATCGATCCCGACTTTCTCCGCTGGGCACCCCGCCTCGGCCCGAGTCTCAGCGCAGTTTATAAGACATGCATCACTCCCGCCGCACCTTACCGCCAGACCGTAGATCAACCATTTTTGGATGCCCAATACGTACATCTATTCGATAGCTTGGCCAACCGCAGGGCATTTCATCTAAACCTGGCTCCGGGCACGGTACAAGGATGGGTTCTAGCGCCCAAAGACAAAATAGTCACATTGAGTTTGCGATCTGCCCATGGGCCATCCCTGCCCCTCATCCCAACCACTCGCCGTCCCGATGTGGGGCCAGATGCCGTGGGTTTCAACTCCGGCGAACCAAGTGGCGGCAAGAAACAGTGGAAGAGCATGAGTCTGGTCGCCACGATGGAAAGTGGAAGAGAAGTGGCGTGGGAAATCAAGACGTTGGTGCCAGGAAAAATTGTCCGCCAGGACGTCGATGGCCAGTCCATCCAGCTTGCCTGCGAACGCATTCATAGTCCTCATGAATCTGGGCTCTGGCAGGCCCAATCGAAATGGGAACAAAGTTACTACACTATCGTTCGGTGGACTCAATGGCTTGCGCTGGCCGGAATCGCTCTCGCTCTCGTCTCTTTGCCCTGGCGGCGAACGAAAGCGGGCATCATCGTAGCCATTGTTTTATTGGCTACGACTGTAGCGTCGAGGATCGCCTTCTTTACCATCCTCGATGCCTGTGCCTGGTGGGGGGCTCAACCACGCTATCTTTTTGCGGTGATGCCATTACACGGAGTATTATTAGTATTGGGAGTTTGGTTACTATTCAAAGAATGTGCTGCGCATCTTAAAACTCGCCGCGACTCCCTTGGCGAGCCCGCACAGCCCCAAATTCCAGTCCTTCGTTGAAAACCCTTTGTCTAAAAATCGTGATCTGATGAAAAAGAGCTTATGTCTGTTGGTTTGGAATGAACTCAAGGGATGCCAAATCGATGTTCCCGGTCTTCCGATCGAGAGTTTTCACGAAGTTTATGCAGTCGACGGCGGCAGCATAGACGGAACAGTTGAGTTCCTGCAGAGTCGCGGAATCCCAGTCCACAAACAGCCGCGCAAAGGGCTTAATGCCGCCTATCACCATGCCGTAAACATGTGCACCGGCGAAGCCCTGGTTGTCTTCTTTCCGAAAGCGACGGTCCCCCCCTCGTGCGTTCTCGATATGGCAAAGTCCCTTGACGAGGGCATGGAACTAGTCGTTGCCAGCCGAAACATCCGGGGCGCCGTGAATGAAGAAGACGCTCATTTTTTCAAGCCCAGAAAATGGGGCGTCATGTGCTTGGGCGCGTTCGCCGCTTCGCTTTGGCGCACGGAAGGTTCGTTTATACGGGACGTTTTGCATGGGGTTAGAGGATTTTCCATTCCGGCGTTCCGGCGAATGAAGCTGTCCGAGACGGGCCTCACGGTGGATCTCGAAATGATCGTGCGTTCGTATCGGCTCCGACTATCCCGAATGGAGATCCCGGTTTGCGAAAGCCCTCGCATCGCTGGAAAGACCCATTTCAAAATCCTGCCCGTCGCAAAAACACTTTTCAAATTTCTGGTGCGTGAAATCATCCGTCCGCCCTCTTTGCAACCTTGAGTGGATTCATGGAACAAGGCTTGAATCAATGTCGCCATCTACCTCACTGAATACCGCTCGAGAGCCGGCTCTTGAAGCAAAACGGCCAAGTTTCACTCCGCTTACCGGGCTCCGTGTGGCAGTTACCGGGGCGGGAGGGAGGCTTGCGAAGCTTCTCATTCCAGAGTTGGCGCAGGTTTGCCGCGAGGTGGTGAGTATTTCGCGCCATGAAGGGCCAGGGATCATGTCCTGGCAGGAGGCTCTGCATGACGGATTGCGGGGTGTGGACGTTCTGGTGCATACCGCCTGGAGTTGTGTTCCCCGGACTTCCCACACGCCAGGTGATTCGGTGGGCATCACGGATACCCACATGTGTTCGCAGATTATGACCAATAAAGCTGCCCATGAGCTCAAGCAGGTCATCTTCTTTTCCTCCGCCTCGGTTTATGGGCCGACGGAAGGTGAAAAGGTCACCGAAGATCATGCGCAGAGTCCGCGCAGTCTATACGGCGCTACCAAGTCGTATGTGGAACACCTCTTCAGCATTCTGGGACGGGAGATTGGTCTTACGCCTTGTGTGCTCCGGATAACCAATCCCTATGGTTTCGCCTACGATAGCCACCGGCCACAAGGCTTGATCGCGCATGCGGTGGATTGCATCAAAAAAGGGAAAACTTTGGACGTGTGGGGCGATGGAACTCTTCCCAAAGATTATTTGCACCTCAGCGACTTGTCCCGCGCGCTTCAAGCTGTCATCGCATCCAATTTGTCGGGGATCTATAATGTTTCCAGTGGAACCAGCCATACGAGTCTCGATGTGTTCCGCCTGATCGAAGCCATTACCAATCACCAGTTGGCGCTTCGCTTCTGTCCCGGTTATGCTTGGGACTGCGGAATGGGCGCCATTTCGCATGAGAAGTTATCGAGGGCTTGCGGTTGGTGTCCCCAGGTATCTATTGAGGAGGGGCTCAACGAGGTGCTGAGAAGCGAACATATCCTGCACTAGGAGGAAAGGCCTTCGATGGCATTTCTCGATTTTTTGCGGTGAAAACCGGCCTCGCGGGTCCATTCATCCGTTTTGTCACGGAGATTCTATGGAACAAACGTTTCCCCGCATCACCTACGCCGAGTGGGGATGCGATCTCTTGCGCCTTACCAAGCCTCGATTGGGGCTTTTGGTGCTCTTTGCCACGGCTGCCGGGTTTTGCATGGCGAGCGCCCAGACTGCGGACCGGGGACGACTCATCTGCGCCCTGCTTGGAACGGCGCTGGTATCAGGGGGAGCGGCTGTTTTGAATCAGGCTCTCGAAACGCGATGGGATGGGTTGATGACCCGGACGTGCAACCGCCCCCTGCCCACCGGCCGCGTCACCCGGCCAGCGGCATTCGTCCTCGGGACCGGAGTCACCATGGGCGGACTGGGGTGTCTTGCATTGGAAACGACGCTCCTTGCGACCTGCCTCGCCGCGTTGGCGTTTGTGGTCTATCTGGCGGGCTACACGCCGATGAAAAGGCAGTCTCCGGCTTGTGTGCTTGTCGGCGCGATTGCAGGCGCGATGCCGCCGGTCATCGGCTGGGCGGCAGTGGACGGCTCGTTACAGTGGGAAAGCGGCCTGCTCTTCGGGGTGCTCTTCACCTGGCAGATGCCCCATTTGCTCTCCATCGCCTGGATGCATCGCGAGGATTACACAAATGCCGGATTCGCG
>Ga0364907_10487_pt1 | contig 11025 bp, 10 predicted proteins | sample ExccelJu500002D3_2_FD_206960 | JGI IMG/M metagenome (GOLD analysis project Ga0364907, IMG submission 206960) | Enriched cells from Trout Bog Lake Hypolimnion, Wisconsin, USA - BchlTB.July02.5000.02.D3 | ecosystem: Environmental > Aquatic > Freshwater > Lake > Hypolimnion/Profundal zone | place...
GCTTTTGTGTGCATAAAGCTCCCCAACAAATTCATGGGGATTATTAAAGGGCATTGGGTTCTTAAAGCCTATAAAATCGTGCCTTGTGTACAAAAAATATAAAATTTTGTTTAAGACTCTATGGCTAAAGTAATCCCTGTCATCCTTTGCGGTGGATCTGGCACAAGACTTTGGCCCTTATCTCGTTCTGGCTTTCCAAAGCAATTTTTGGATCTATCGGGTGATTATTCAAAAAAGAGTCTTTTCCAGCAATCTATTGAGCGATTAAATTGCATTGCATCCCCGAAGATCCAATTAGGTGGTAGCTTAATTGTCACCAATGAGGAGCACCGTTTTTTAGTGCTCGATCAATTGCAAGAACTCCCTGGTATAGAGGCAACCCTTTTGCTTGAGCCAGTTGGGCGTAATACTGCACCGGCATTAACTTTGGCTGCTCTATACGCAAGCAAAGAGAATGATGTTGACGGAGTTGACCCGATTTTGGTGATTACTCCGGCGGATCAGACAATTCAGAATAGCGGTGAATTTACCCAGGTTTTGCAAAATTGTATTCAGGCGGTTGAGACTGATCCAAGTTCAAATACGATTGTGATTTTAGGCATAACACCTACTGCACCCGAAACGGGTTACGGATATATCAAAAAAAGCGGTACTAAAGGTCCTCATCAAGAGTTTACTGTCGAGCAGTTTGTTGAAAAGCCCGATGCACTCACAGCGCAGACGTATGTAGATGATGGCAATTATTTTTGGAATGGCGGGATGTTTGTTTTAAGGGCAAGCACTTGGCTTGCAGCTTTAAAAGAGTTCCGAAAAGACATATTTGATGCGACTGATGCATCATGGGCTGATAGAACTGTTGATCAAGCAGATCATGCGCAGTTTATTCGGCCGGATAAGGAAATTTTTAAAACAATTCCAAGTCAGTCCATTGATTATGCTGTCATTGAAAAATGTCCAGGGTCGCGCTTTCTGGTAAAGATGGTAGAGCTTAGTGCGGGCTGGAATGATTTAGGAGTTTGGGATGCAGTCTGGCAGGCAGGAAAGAAAGATTCCCAGGGAAACGTATCCCATGGCGATGCTTTGCTGATTAATACGCATAACACTTTGGTGCATGCAAGCAGTCGTTTAGTGAGTGCAGTTGGCGTGGATAATCTCATTATTGTAGAAACTGCAGATGCAGTATTAGTGGCTGACCGCTCTAAAAGCCAGGAAGTGAAAGATATTGTTTCTCAGCTAGATGGTCAGCAGCGCACGGAAAAGAATTTACATCGTAAGGTTGCAAGACCTTGGGGTTGGTACGACAGTGTGGATGAAGGTGAGCGCTTTAAAGTAAAGCGTATTCAAGTGAAGCCTGGTGCCAGCCTTTCTTTACAGATGCACCATCATCGCGCTGAGCATTGGATTGTTGTGAAGGGGGTTGCAGAGATTACAAATGGTGATCAAGTCATCAGGTTAATAGAGAATCAAAGTACTTATATCCCTCAGGGTCAAACACATCGATTAAAAAATCCTGGTAATACTCCTTTGGAGATTATCGAGGTGCAATCTGGTCATTATTTAGGTGAAGACGATATTGTGCGTTTTGAAGATACCTATGGGCGTAACTGAGAAATCATCATTTAATGAAAAAGATAGTGAATAGAGATAAACAGGCTATGAGCAAAGACCCTAAAAAAGTAGCTTTGATTACTGGAATTACTGGCCAGGATGGCTCTTATTTAGCTGAATTTCTTTTGGAGAAAGGGTATGTCGTTCACGGTATTAAGCGCCGCGCCTCCTCATTTAATACTGAACGTGTAGATCACCTTTATCAAGATCCACATATCGATCATCGTCACTTTGTTTTGCACTATGGCGATTTAACTGATTCGAGCAATCTCACTAGAATCATTCAACAAACGCAGCCTGACGAGATTTATAACTTGGGCGCACAAAGTCACGTAGCGGTCTCTTTTGAGTCGCCAGAATATACAGCGGATGTCGATGCAATTGGCCCCTTAAGAATCTTGGAGGCTATTCGGATTTTAGGTTTAGAAAAGAAAACCCGTTTTTACCAAGCATCTACTTCTGAGTTGTATGGGTTGGTTCAGGAAACCCCCCAAAAAGAAACAACCCCTTTTTATCCGAGAAGTCCTTATGCGGTAGCGAAGCTATATGCCTATTGGATTACGGTGAATTATCGCGAAGCTTATGGGATGTATGCATGTAATGGTATTTTGTTTAACCATGAATCTAAGCGTCGCGGTGAAACCTTTGTTACTCGCAAGATTACTCGCGGCTTATCAAATATTGCTCAGGGTTTAGAGAAATGTCTCTATATGGGCAATATGGATGCATTGCGTGATTGGGGTCATGCCAAAGATTATGTGCGTATGCAATGGTTAATGTTGCAGCAAGCGCAACCAGAAGATTTCGTGATTGCTACTGGGGTGCAATTTACCGTCCGAGAATTTATTGTAAGAAGTGCTAAAGAGCTCGGTATCACTTTGCGATTTGAAGGCAAAGCAGAGGCTGAAGTAGCTATCGTGGAGTCTATTGCCGGTAAGAATGCTCCAGCATTAAAAGTTGGCGATGTCATTGTCAGAATTGATTCGCGCTATTACCGCCCAACTGAAGTAGAAACCCTTTTGGGTGATCCGACCAAAGCTAAGGAGAAGTTGGGCTGGGTTCCAGAAATCACCTTAGATGAAATGATTGTGGAAATGATTGCTAACGATTTAGATCAAGCTAAGCGACATGCACTTTTAAATGATCACGGATATTCTGTAGCGGTAGGCAAAGAAAATTAATTGATGAACTCAAGCTTCAATCCAAAAATTTATGTTGCTGGTCACCGCGGCATGGTTGGGGCTGCCATCGTCCGTAATTTAGAAGCTAAGGGCTATACCAACATTATTACCAAGACACATGCAGAGTTAGATTTAACGAATCAAGCTGCTGTGCAGGCCTTCTTTGAACATGAAAAGCCAGATCAAGTCTATTTGGCTGCTGCTAAGGTGGGGGGTATTCATGCTAACAATACCTATCCTGCGCAGTTTATCTATGACAACTTGATGATTCAAGGCAATGTGATTCATCAAGCCTTTACGCATGGGGTTAAGAAGTTGCTCTTTTTGGGCTCAAGTTGCATTTATCCAAAGCTTGCTTCTCAGCCCATGACGGAGGATGCATTACTGACGGGAAAATTAGAGCCCACCAATGAGCCCTATGCCATTGCTAAAATCGCTGGCATTAAGATGTGCGAGAGTTATAACCGTCAATATGGACAATCTCACGGTATCGACTATCGCTCAGTGATGCCAACCAATCTTTATGGCCCTGGAGATAATTACCACCCAGAGAATAGCCACGTGATTCCAGCTCTTATTAGGCGTTTTCATGAGGCCAAAATTAATCATCTGCCAGAAGTGGTGATATGGGGTACAGGTACTCCTAAAAGAGAATTTTTGTATGTTGACGATATGGCTTCTGCCTCCGTGTTTGTGATGGAGCTAGACAAAGCCATTTACGATCGATCCACCGATCCAATGCAAAGCCACATTAATGTGGGATTTGGTTCTGATGTAATGATTGCTGAGCTGGCTGTAACAATAGCTTCCGTGGTGGGTTATGAAGGTGAAATTCAATTTGATTCCAGCAAGCCTGATGGGCCGCCAAGGAAGTGGATGGATTCAAGTCGCCTTGAGAAATTAGGTTGGCAGGCGCAAATATCTCTTTTAGACGGCCTAGAGAGAGCTTATCGTGACTTTGAGAAAAGTCATTAATGAAAAGTGCAATGAGTCGTTTACTAAGTAAAAAAATCCTATTTATTAAGGTTGCATGAGATGAGTGAGATTGGGGTATCAGCAAATCGTGCGGTCAAGGTGCGAGCCACGGATAACTTAAAAGGGGCCTTGCGAAGGTATGGCTTTTTGGGAAGCTTGCGACTTTTAAGGGATGTTGTTTTAACTAAATGCATCTCAGTAAACGTTAGGCTGATTCGTTATCCCTACTATTTACGCGGAATATCCGCGATTGAATTTGGAAAAAACTTTACCTCTGGAGTGGGCTTGCGTATCGATGCTTTTGGAGAGGGTTTGCATCAGGTCAAATTTGGTAGCAATGTTCAGGTGGGTGATTATGTTCACATTGGGGCAGTCGAGTCGGTGGAGATTGGCAATAACGTCTTAATGGCCAGCAAGGTCTATATCTCCGATCATGATCATGGTACTTATAGTGGAGACGGTTTCCCGGTATCGCTACCTACGGAATTGCAATCTGAAAAACTGCTATTAGTTGCGCCAGTGCGTATTGGAAATAATGTATGGCTAGGCGAGGGGGTTTGTGTATTGAAGGGCGTTCATATTGGGGACAATTCCATTATCGGCGCGGCCTCAGTGGTGAATAAATCCATTCCTCCCAACTCAATTGCGGTTGGCATTCCTGCAAAAGTGGTCAAGCAATTTGATTTTGATTCAAAGACATGGGTGTCTGTTCATGGTTAATGTATTCCATGATCTGCCCGGGCTCATTGTATTTTGCTCCTTAGTAGCAGTGCTCATGGTGGGTTTTGTATTGGATGCCTATGCGGTATTTCTAAGAGTGGCTGGTATACATGGTTTGGCTGAGGTATTAGCCATGTCCAACTTGGTTCAGTATCTTGCTCGCATCTCCAACGTAGTAGTGATTTTCATTCTTTCGTTTGCATTTGAAACGGGTAGGTTGACGGTTCCGGTCTCACTAATCTTTTTCTTCGCATCAATTTTGGGAATTTTGACCGTATTCTCATTAATAAAGTCCAGGGCACTTTGTGATTTTGTGCGGATCTTATTGCTGCCCATCTTGTACCCCTCATTCAAGCATGTCTCTAAGATTTCTGTATGGCGCGATACCGGGCACTTTAATAAAAGTTCTTTTAAGCTTGCGGTTTACTCTGCTTTTACTAATACCCTAATTGTGGTTGCTATGTACATACCATTTGGTATTGCAACTCTTTATCCAGAGATGCGCATGACTTCAGTCTATTTTGGCCAGCTCATGAATTTTTTTGCAACCTTATTGGTGTTTGCCATTCAAGATCCAGTTTCGATGCGCTTGATCGATGCGGGAAATTTAAAAGAAGCGGGAACTTCATTGCTCTATGGCAGAGTATTTTCTTATTGTCTAACGGCGCTTGTTTTTGCCGTCCTATTAGCGTTTCTCTAATTTAGAGAATGCATTAAAATTAACGAATGTCCTTTTCATTACAAAAATTAAAACCTTTATTCTGGCTCATAGTAGTTTGGCTGGCGTTATTAGGCTTAACTCATGCTTTTTCAAGAGATGTATTTGCTTATCATTGCTGGTTTGATGATGCTTTAGCTTTATCACCAGCGGATCGTTTCTTTGGTTTAAATGGATATTTCCGTGATCCTGCTTATTATTCGATCCAAGCGATAGGCACGATGGTTCTCCCTTTTGGAATTTTTTTTGCGCTTTTAATTTTGGGCGCTCTCACGATTAAATTATTTGCCTTATTGCAACTGAGTCCAAAACCTAGCTTATTAGATGTATTGCCTTATTTGTTGATTCTGAGTTTTTTGCATGAAGGTACGCAAATTCGAGTCGCATTAGCACTCTCCATTGCACTTTGGGCACTTATTTGGTTCGCAAAAGGCAGGCGTATTCAAGCTTTGGCAATTCTGTGTGTGGCAACAACATTTCATCTTTCGGTAGCGGCTTTTTTTATTGTCTTTATTTTGCTCATTCTGTATGAGCGACTGGGACTTTGGATATTCATAATCATTACCGTTGTGGCTGCGCTTTTAGCTTACTCCTCGCTAGTAAGAGATTTGGTCTTGTCTTTGGGTGAGGCTATTCACGCGCGCTACATGGCGTATTCCGTCGGGGCAATTTATCGCAAACAAAATAGTTCAGGCCTATTTCAGTATTTTTCTATCTTTGTCGCCATGCTGACTTTGTTGGTGTGGAGGTTGCACGAGCCATCTACAAAAGTATGGCAAGAACTGAAAAAAATTGCATTAATTTCAGGGTTTTTGGCGGTCATTATTCTGCAGGTATTTCGCTTTAATGTTGTCATAGCCTCGCGTTTAGCAGATCTACTACTTTTGCCTTTGGCCTTGGTCTTGGGTTCTGCTTTGGTGCAGTTACATAAAAATAATAAGAAGACGCTACTTTGGTTGGTAATCGCTTTTTTAATCATTTATGGCTGCGCACGTGGTTTACTGACCTATATGCCAGTTTCTGGAACATCTCAAATATGTCACCCTGAACTGCAGCCCAACTACGATCCAGAAAATCCATAAAGCCTGATGAAAACACCTTGTTTACCTAAAGATAAGCCATCAGTACTGGTTTTACTTGCTGCTTTTAATGGCATCCAATGGCTGGCTGAACAAGTAGACTCTATTTTGAATCAAGTCGATGTAGAGGTAACCATAATGGTGAGCATTGATCAATCGACTGATGGTACTGAGGCATGGTTTGATCAACTAGCCTTGAAGGATTCTCGCATTTGTATCTTGCCTCATGGCAAGGTTTTTGGTGGAGCTGCCCCGAATTTTTTTAGACTGATCAGCGATGCGGATTTTTCTCACTTTGATTATGTTTCTTTAGCGGATCAAGACGATATTTGGTTGTCCAATAAATTGGCCAGAGCTATTGATGTTCTCCATAAAGAAAATATAGCCGCCTACTCAAGTAATGTGATTGCATTTTGGTCTAATGGCAAGCAAGCCCTGATCACTAAATCTCAGCCACAAGTGCAATGGGATTTTCTGTTTGAAGCGGCTGGACCAGGGTGCACCTATGTCTTCAATCAATCCTTTGCTATGGCACTTCAAAAACAAGTCCAGGGTCAGGCTGGTATTGTGAATAAAGTTGGGTTACATGATTGGTTTATTTATGCATTTGCACGTGCCCACCAATATCAATGGTTAATTGATGATCAAGCGCTTATGCTCTATCGTCAGCATGAGGCAAATCAAGTGGGAACTAATAAAGGCTTAAAGGCTCTTGTTCACCGCGCTAAAAAAGTATTGTCTGGCTGGGCATTTGAGCAAAGTCGCTTAATGGCGCAGGCAAATAAGCTTAATGAATCATCTTTTGTTAAGTCATGTTTAGATGGCAGTAGGCTAGGCTATATTCGCCTTGGGTTGAATGCAAAGCACTGTCGCAGAAGATCTCGAGATCAATGGATATTTAGCCTCATGTGTTTTCTGTTGGCTTTGACTGGTAGTAAAAAGAGATGAATATAGGTATTAGCGCAAAAAACGCTTTCAATATTTTTGTAACTGGCGCTAATGGGTTTGTCGGACATGCCTTGTGTGAGCAAGCAGATAGCTTGGGTTATCAGGTAAGAGCGGCAACCCGTAAGCCACATCAATTTTCAGGAACAATAGAAAATGTTCTTATCCCCTCGTTGGGGAGGATATCCAATCAAGATGCCATTAGTAATAGTAGAAATAGCAATTGTGATGGTGATGACAGTGATGCTTTACGACATGCTTTAACAGGCGTGGATGTGGTTATTCATTTGGCTGCACGTGTACATGTCATGAAAGAGTCCGCTGTAAATAATGCGACGCAGATTTTGGAGGCCTATCGCACTATCAATGTAGAGGGCACTTTGATGCTGGCAAGAGCTGCGGTTAGTGCGGGAGTGCGCAGATTTATTTATTTGAGCTCTATCAAGGTTAATGGTGAATCTACCCGTCAAGGTCATCCTTTTACTGCTGAGGATGAGCCCGCTCCCGAGGATCCCTACGGAGTGTCAAAATTGGAAGCGGAGCTAGCTTTAATGGAGTTAGCAAGATTAACGGGAATGGAGTTGGTTATTATTCGTCCTCCGCTGGTGTATGGCCCAAGGGTGGGGGCCAACTTTGCTGCAATGATGAAGATACTGAGTTATCAGATACCTCTACCGTTTGGTGCCATTAAAAATGTCCGAAGTATGGTCGGGTTGGATAATTTGGTTAGTCTGATTTTGACTTGTGTAAAGAACCCCAATGCTGCGGGGCAGGTATTTTTGGCTGGCGATGGCGAGAGTGTTTCATTAACGGGTTTATTGCGTAAACTGATTTTTTTTATGGGGGTGCGAACCCTGCTGATTCCAGTACCAAGCAAACTCCTAGGTGGAGTAGCCAAAGCCCTTGGCAAAGGTGGAGTGGCAAAAAGATTGTTTGAGTCCCTTGAGGTCGATATTCGAAAAACGCGCGAGTTATTGAACTGGACGCCCCCATTGACTTTGGATCAGGGGTTGAAGAAGACGGTGGAGTGGTATTTAAAAAAATGAAGAGATTATTTGATTTTTTGCTAGCGGCAATATTGTTATTGATCTTTTCAATTCCATTGCTTTTGCTTTGTTTATTAGTACGCCTAACATCTAAAGGCCCGGCAATATATTGGTCTGATCGAGTGGGGCAAAATAATCAAATCTTCAAAATGGCTAAGTTACGCACTATGAAGGTGGACGCTCCAGTAGTGGCTACCCATTTAATTGCAGATCCAAAGTCTTTATTAACTCCTATTGGTGGGTTCTTAAGAAAATCTAGCCTTGATGAATTACCGCAACTTTGGAATATCTTGATTGGGGATATGGGTTTTGTGGGGCCAAGACCAGCGCTCTTTAATCAACAAGACCTGATCGAACTACGAACCCAAAAGGGTGTAGATACCCTAAGACCTGGTCTCACAGGATGGGCGCAAGTCAATGGTCGGGATGAGTTGGCGATACCTGAAAAGGTTAAACTGGACGAAGAGTATCTTCATCGGGAGTCATTCTTTTTTGATATCCAAATTTTGTACCTCACTTTTTTGAAGGTCATTCGCCGTGATGGCGTTTCACATTAACTAATTCTTATGGTTCTTCGCGCAGTTGCCACTCAAACACTTAGCTTGCCTCGACTAGCTAAGCGTTTTATCGCATTCATTTTGGATGCCTGCTTATGTATTTTGGCAGTGTGGGTTGCTTATTACTTGCGCATTGGTGTTTTAACGCCTTTGTCGGAAATCCCAATTTTTGCCTTGGTTGCCGCATTGGGTTTAGCTTTACCTGTTTTTATTTTCTTTGGTTTGTATAGGGCTATTTTTAGATATTCGGGTTGGGCTGCATTAATGACTGTGGCCAAAGCCTGCGTGATTTATGGCATTGCTTATGCAACTATATTTACCGCATATGGCTTTATTGGAGTGCCGCGCACCGTGGGCATTATTCAACCGATGCTCCTGTTGATTTTTGTAGGATCGTTGCGTGCCTTTGCGCGATTTTGGCTCGGTAACTCAGGTAATGGGAAGCAATTAGCCTCAGTCAATTTGCCGCGAGTACTCATTTATGGCGCTGGCGCTGCAGGCAGGCAGTTGGCTGGCGCGATGCGCAATAGTAATCAGGTTCAGGTGGTTGGGTATTTGGATGATGATCCACATTTGCAGGGTGGAGTATTAAATGGCTTAGGAATTTTTAAAGCGGAAGAATTAAGCAGTTTAGTGAACTCACTCAAGGTTAGCGATGTGTTGCTGGCCATCCCCTCAGTAAGTCGATCACGGCGCAATGAGATATTGGCACTAGTTTCAGAAGCAAAGGTGTCAGTAAGAACCTTGCCGGATTTAAGTGACTTAGCAAAAGGAAAAATCACCGCCTCTGACTTACGCGAGCTAGATGTTGAAGATCTCTTGGGTAGGGACCCAGTTAGCCCCAACCCCAAGCTTCTTCAGCAAAATATCTCCAATGAAGTGGTGTTAGTTACTGGAGCGGGTGGCTCAATCGGTAGCGAGTTGTGTCGTCAAATCATCAGGCAAAACCCAAAAACATTGGTGTTATTCGAACAAAGTGAATTTGCTCTTTACTCAATCCATCAAGAGTTATTGGCAAAACTCGAAAGCATGAGTTTGTCAGGCTTAAATCACTCCATTGGACTGCTACCAGTCTTGGGATCTATTCAAGACGAACAATTGGTTGATCAGGTGCTGGGTACAAACCGACCAAATACGATCTTTCATGCGGCAGCTTATAAGCATGTTCCCTTGGTAGAGGAAAATTTTGCCCAAGGTATTCAAAATAACGTATATGGCACCCAGATAGTGGCAAAAGCCGCCATGAAATTCCAAGTGGCCAATTTTGTATTAATTAGCACCGATAAAGCAGTCAGACCCACTAATGTAATGGGGGCATCTAAGCGTTTGGCAGAGATGGTGTTGCAGGCCTTGGCCAATTCAGACCTTTCATCAAAAACCACTTTTTCAATGGTGCGCTTTGGTAATGTGCTTGATTCTTCTGGTTCGGTGGTCCCTTTATTTCGCAAGCAAATTAAAGATGGCGGCCCTATTACCGTTACCCATCCTGAGGTAACGCGTTATTTCATGACTATTCCCGAGGCTGCTACTTTGGTGATTCAGGCTGGAGCAATGGCTAAAGGCGGGGATGTCTTTGTTTTGGATATGGGTGAACCCGTCAAGATTATGGATCTGGCTAGGCATATGATTGAGCTATCGGGGTTGGAAGTGCGCTGTATAGACAATCCTGAGGGTGATATTGAGATTGAAGTCACTGGACTACGCCCAGGGGAAAAGCTCTATGAAGAGTTATTGATCGGTGAAAATCCGCACCCCACTGACCATCAAAGGATCATGAAAGCCAATGAGCATTTTTTACCTTTACCTTTTTTAGAACAAAAATTAGAGGCTTTAGGGCAAATTTTGCACTCTTGTCATACTGGAGAGATCAGGACGAGACTGCAAGAGTTGGTAGATGGGTATGTGCCAGCGACTCATTGATTGGTGGGTTGGGGAAGGGTGTTAAAGGATATTGACAAGCTTTTAGTCATTCATTTCATCATTGTTTTGTTTTTAACATTTTTGTTATTAATTGGTAACTTTTACCTATCCCTCTAAATCGTTATAATCGTTGAAATAATAAGTTAACGTCTAATTCAGGATAATTTTGCTTTTAAATCAACTTACAATTTGGCCGGAAGATTCTGTAAGTGTCTGATTTATTTAGTGGGAACTCCTCATTGGATGCAAGTCCAGCAATTCCTTTGGTGGCAATTT
>Ga0364907_10494_pt1 | contig 10813 bp, 7 predicted proteins | sample ExccelJu500002D3_2_FD_206960 | JGI IMG/M metagenome (GOLD analysis project Ga0364907, IMG submission 206960) | Enriched cells from Trout Bog Lake Hypolimnion, Wisconsin, USA - BchlTB.July02.5000.02.D3 | ecosystem: Environmental > Aquatic > Freshwater > Lake > Hypolimnion/Profundal zone | place...
TAAAAAGGGACAGGTACTTGCAGAACTGGATGCCGCCGTGCTGAAACAGTCGCTTGATGAAGTCAAGACCCAGTATGAGCTGGTCAGTAACCTGTATACCAAGCAAAAAGCATTATGGGACAAGAACATAGGCAGTGAAGTACAATTCCTGCAGGCAAAAACAAACAAGGAAGCTCTGGAGAATAAAATCAAGACGTTGCAAGGTCAGATCGATATGGCCCGGATCGTTTCCCCGATTAGTGGAACTGTTGAAAGTGTGCCGTTAAAGGTTGGTCAGATGGCAGCTCCGGGAACTCCAACTTCCGCCATAAGGGTCATCAATATGAGCCTTGCCAAGATCAAGGCTGATGTTTCTGAGAATTTTGCTTCACGGATTCAAAACGGGAATAAGGTACTTGTAAGGTTCCCTGATCTTGGAAAGGAGCTGGAAACGACCCTGAATTTTGCAAGTAATTTCATCGATCCGACAAACAGAACATTTCAGGTTGAATGCAAAGTTCAGTCCCGAGAAGTTCAGCTTCGCGCGAATATGATCGCCTATGTGAAAATTAAGGATTATACCAACGAAAAAGCGTTCTGTATCCCTGTAAATTACATCCAGACCAACAAGGACGGGAAATATGTGTATGTCGCGCTTCAGGTTAAAAATCAGTGGGTTGCATCGCGCCGCATGGTTAAAGAGGGGATGGACTACAATGGAGTCGTTGAAGTTTTGGAGGGTCTTTCAGTCGGAGACCGGGTAATCTCATCGGGTTATCAGAGTCTGAACGAAGGAGCACTGATCACCTTTTAATATCCAATAAATTTGCGTTATGTCAGAAGGTAAACTGAAAATTAAAGAATTTCTCCCTACGAGTTGGGCGATCAATAACAAGACAAGTATTTATGTCCTTGCTATACTGATCTCTATCCTGGGACTCATGAACTACTATTTCATCCCGAAAGAGCAGTTCCCGCAGGTGGTTATCCCCTATATTATTGTGAATACCCCTTATCCCGGTACCTCTCCCGAGGATATCGAGAATCTGGTAACCCGTCCGATCGAAAAACAGCTCAAATCGATCGCGGATGTGAAGAAAATGACCAGTAATTCGGTTCCCGATTACTCCTCCATTGTGGTGGAATTTGACCCGAATATATCGATTGAGTCGGCCAAACAGCGGGTCCGGGATGCCGTGGACAAATCAAAAACGGACCTCCCGAGTGACCTGCCAGATCAGCCGCAGATCCTTGATGTTGACCTCTCCGAATTTCCGGTCATGTACATTAATATTTCAGGGAATTACAGTCTTGATAAGCTGAAAAAATACGCCGACATTGCTCAGGACAAGATTGAAGGGGTGAAAGAGATTACACGCGTCGATATTGTAGGAGCCCTGGAACGGGAAATTCAGATCAATGCCGACATTTTTAAGATGCAGGCGGCCAGGGTGACTTTCAGTGATATTGAGCGGGCGGTGGCCAACGAAAACCTGACCATCTCAGGCGGGAATATGAATATCAACGGAACGAAGAATACTGTCAGGCTCAAAGGGCAGTTTATGAAAGTTGAAACCTTAAAAGATATCGTTGTTCACTCGTCAAGCGGGGCCTACGTAAAGCTTAGTGACATTGCTGAGATCAAGGATGATTTCAAGGAACAGGAGAGCTTTGCGCATCTTGACGGGAAGAATGTGATCACCTTAAATGTGATCAAGAAAAGTGGGGCCAATCTCCTGGACGCATCCGATCATATTAAGGATATTGTTGAAAATGAGCTTAAAGGAAAGGATTTTCCTTCAGACCTTACGTTGACAATTACCGGTGACCAAAGTCGTTTTACGCGTAACACCCTGGAAGAGCTGAACAATACCATCATCATCGGATTTATCCTGGTTACGATTGTACTGATGTTTTTCATGGGATTCACCAACTCGTTCTTTGTCGGTCTCTCCGTTCCCCTTTCAATGGCTGTGGCATACCTGGTTCTTCCCGGCATTGGTTTCACGATGAATATGATTGTCATGTTTGGGTTCATCTTTGCGCTGGGAATTGTGGTGGATGATGCCATTGTGGTGATCGAAAATACACACCGGCTTCACCGAAAGCATCCTGATATAGAAACCGCTGCAAAGATGGCGGCAGGAGAGGTATTCATGCCTATTTTGTCCGGAACTTTAACCACCCTGGCTCCCTTCTTTCCGTTGGCTTTCTGGCCGGGAATTGTAGGACAGTTCATGCATTTTTTACCTGTAACACTTATCATTACATTATTTGCCTCACTTTTTGTGGCCTATATTTTCAATCCGGTGTTTGCAGTATCGTTTATGCAGCATGAATATGATGCAGAGACCGATGGTAAAAGCGAGTGGCGCAAAATCCGGAAATTTCTGATTGTTGTTTTTGGAATTTCCCTGCTATTCTATGCCACAAAGATGTATGGTCTTGCCAACTTCCTGATGCTTGTAATTCTGCTTGTTGTAGCTTATCATTACGCAATCCGGTTCTGGATCAAAGGGTTCCAGGAAAAATTATGGCCTTCATTAATGGATTTTTACGAAAGGAGCCTTCGATATACCCTGCGTGGTCATCGTGCAGTCTGGATGCTGGGTTCAATGATTTTACTGTTCTTTTTCACCATTTTCCTTACCGGTATTGTGAAACCAACAGTATTGTTTTTCCCGAACAGTGATCCGAATAATGTCTATGTCTATATCAAAATGCCTGGGGGGACCGATCAGCAGGTGACCGACAGCGTTACCCGGATGGCAGAGAAGGCAGTCTATAATATACTTGGAAAGAATAATCCGGATGTCGAATCGATCATCTCAAATGTTACCATAGGTGTTGAAGAGCAGGGATTTACCACTGCCGGAAAACCTTTCAACAAGGGCAAGATCTCTGTCAACTTTGTCGAAAATAAACTCAGGACGACCGGGAAAACCACGACCGAATATATGGAGATGATGCGAAAGGAGATTAAAGACATTCCCGGTGCCGTGATTACTGTCGATAAGAATAAAATGGGGCCCCCAACAGGAAAACCTATCAATATTGAGGTAACCAGCGAGAATCTTGAAAACCTGGTCGCCGATGCTTATTCGTTCAGGGATTACCTCGCCTCCTTACGGATACCCGGAGTTGAGGAACTAAAAACGGACTTTGAGATGAACTCTCCCGAAATTATCATTGATATTGACCGCGACCGTGCAATGCGTGAAGGACTTACCACAGGGCAAATTGGGCTGGAGATCCGAACCGCCCTTTTCGGGAAAGAGGTTTCCAAATTCAAGCAGGATGAGGACGAATACCCGATTACGCTTCGGTACCGGAAGGTAACCCGGGACAATATCAATTCCCTGGTCAACCTGATAATTACTTACCGTGATATGAACAGCGGACAACTCAGGAGCATCCCGCTGTCGACGGTAGCCAGAATAAATTATTCCACCTCGTATGCCGGAATCAAAAGGCTGAATCAAAAGCGGGTAATCACCGTCTATTCCAACGTAATTTCGGGGTATTCAGCCAATGATATCGTCCCAAAAATTGAGAAATTGGCGGCAAAATTCAATAAGCATGAGGGGACCTCATTTAAGTTGACGGGAGAAAAGGAGGATCAGAATGAAACTTCCGCCTTCCTGTTGAAGGCGATGATTATTGCACTGGGTATTATATTCTTCATCCTGATCACCCAATTCGGATCGGTGAGTAAAACCATTATTATCCTGAGTGAGGTCATATTCAGTATTATAGGGGTTCTGCTCGGAGTAATGATGTTCCATATGGACCTCGTTATTATGATGACCGGACTTGGAGTCGTGGCTTTGGGGGGAATTGTCGTCCGAAACGGAATCCTGATTGTGGAGTTCTGTGATGTGATGAAAAAGAGGGGTTTAAAAACCCGTGAAGCGATTGTGATGGCCGGGAAAACCCGTATAACGCCGGTAGTTCTGACTGCAGCCGCCACAATGCTCGGACTTATTCCGTTGGCAGTGGGGATGAATATCAATTTTGTGACCTTATTTACCGAGTTGAATCCTCATATCTACTTTGGCGGCGACAATGTTGCCTTCTGGGGACCCCTGGCATGGACGATTATCTTCGGTCTGAGTTTTGCGACTTTCCTCACCCTGATCTTTGTTCCGGCATTGTATTATCTTGACTATGTGATCAAGTTGAAAATGAAAAGAAGAAAGAATCTAAGAAGGATCAAATCGCTTAATTAAAATTTTATATCGTATATTGGAGGGCTAAATCTCATCCAATGTCGAATAATGTAAAACAGTTTTTTGGGCTCATCGGCTTGTTACTGGTCTGCTTGCTTTGTCCTTTAAACGATTTAAAGGGACAGGATCAGGTCCTTCACTGGACCAAACAGACCTCAGGCGTGTGGGTGGCTCAGGCAGGCAAACCTGAAGCGGTTAATTTTACAACTGTTTCGGAGGTGGAACCAAAACTGGAAGCTCTGAACAGAATGGAGAACATTGAGTTTCCCATTCCGGAAAGTGAGATTAAGTCAGTTGTTTTTGATGGAAAAACCTATCTGCAGTTTCCGCTGGAGGTGGGTGAGCAAATATTCGGACTGGGGCTCAACTTTAAAACGGTTGAGCAACGGGGCCGGATTTTGCGTCTTCATATGGATCATTACGGAGGTCAGGATAATGGACGCAGCCATGCGCCGGTTCCATTTTATGTTTCATCCAAAGGGTATGGCGTTTTTATAAACTCGGCCCGCTATCTCGATGTCTGGGTGGGAACTGCTGTTTTGAAGGATAGTAAGGTTCCCATGGATTCAAAGGATCGCAATAGCGATAAAACCTGGACTTCCCAGCCCTATTCTGACAATGTTTCCATACTGGTTCCTGCCGAAGGGGTTGAGGTAATGGTTTTTGGCGGCCCCACGATGCTGGATGCCGTAAGCCGGTTCAACCTCTACAATGGCGGAGGGTGTCTTCCGCCCAAATGGGGATTAGGGTTCTGGCACCGAACCCCGACCCTGTATTCCGACAGTATGGTGATCAATGAAGTAAGTGAATTTAAGAGGCATCAGTTTCCGTTATCGGTGATCGGTTTGGAGCCGGGCTGGCAAAGCAAGTCATATCCCTGCACTTACACATGGGACAAGCATCGTTTCCCCGATCCGGCAAAATTTGTATCGCAATTAAAAGAAGCGGGAGTTCAGACCAATCTCTGGATGAATCCCTATATCTCCCCTGAATCGGAACTGATCGGAAAACTCAAACCTTATACGGCAACACATACGGTCTGGAGTGGTTATATTCCCGATTACGGGTTGCCCGAGGTGCATAAAATTGTTGGTGATCACCTCAAAAAATATCAGCTCGGTATCGGCGTGAGCGGATTTAAAATGGATGAAAATGATGGTTTTGACAACTGGCTGTGGCCTGATGTGACCCGTTTCCCTTCAGGAATCCCGGCCGAAAAGATGCGCCAGCTCTACGGGCTGATGATGCAAAAAATGACTACCCAGCTTTACCGTGATCAGAACAGGCGGACGTTTGGTTTGGTAAGAGCCTCGAATGCCGGAGGTGTTTCGTTTCCTTATGTGATCTACAACGATTATTACAGTCACCGGGATTTTATTACTGCATTGATTAACAGTTCCTTTATTGGAGTATTGTGGACCCCTGAAGTTCGGAGTTCATCCAGTGCGGAAGAGTGGTTGCGCCGCATGCAGACCGTTTGCTTTTCCCCCCTGGCGATGCTTAATGCCTGGTCAGACGGAACAAAGCCATGGTCGTTTCCTGAAGTTGAAAAACAAGTGGCTGATGTGGCCAGACTCCGGATGCAGCTGATCCCCTATCTGTATACCTGTTTTGCGGAGTATTCCTTTTATGGAAGGCCACCCATACGCGCCATGAATCTTCTGGATGGATTTGCCGCCCCGGTTGATAAGGTGGAGGGGAAACTGAGTTCAACCGCCAATCCGTGTGGCGAGGCTACCCGAAAAGAGATGAAGGACCAGTTTATGGTTGGCGATAACTTGCTGGTCGCCCCGGTGTTTACCGGTGAATCTGAACGTAAGGTTGTCCTTCCAAAAGGGAAATGGTACGATTTTTACACCGGCAGACTGGCGGGTGAAGCTGAAGTAATCACTGTAGCACCCGGGTTGGACCAAATCCCGGTCTTTGTAAAGGATGGCGGGATTATCCCGATGTTTGAATCGGGCCTGGTTTCCCTGAAAAATGGTACAAAGAACAATCTGATCATCCGCGTTTACGGAAAAAAGGAGGCAACCTTTCAGTTGTATGATGACGATGGGGAGAGCTTCGAATACGAGAACGGGGCATTTTCCTGGCGCGAAATTAGGGTTGTTTTCGGGAAAAATGGCAGGCTGGTGGGAAGTGTTTCTCAAGCGGAGAAATCAAAACCCGATAATTTCGGAAGTATAAAATTTGATTTCAGAAGTGAATGATTGAAAGAGATAAATTAGTGACCCGGTGACATCAGTCCTTGAATAAGAGTTTAAATTAGTGACCAGGAGACTGTTCACGACATGAGGAGTCACCGGCTCACTTTAGATATAAAACCCCCTGCCCCAATGATAAAATTTAAGGTTCATTCAATTTATCTGCTGGCTGCCCTTCCCCTGACCGGGATAGTCCAACGCGTTTCAGCACAGCAACCGCTGAGAAAGCCCAATGTGGTATTTATTTATGCCGATGATATCGGGTTTGGCGACCTGAGTTGCAACGGAGCCAAAACTGTTCATACCCCAAACGTGGAACAGCTTGCCACTCTGGGAGTCCGTTTTACCAATATGCACAGTACTGCGGCAACCTGCACCCCTTCGCGCTATTCGCTGTTAACGGGGGAGTATGCCTGGCGGAGAGAGGGAACCGGAATAGCCACCGGAGATGCGGGTTCAATCATCCGTCCTGAACGGTTTACACTCGCTGACCTCTTTAAGAATTCAGGTTACCGGACAGCGGTGGTTGGGAAATGGCACCTGGGACTTGGTGACAAAAAGGGATCCCAGGATTGGAACGGGTTGATAACACCCGGCCCGTCGGCCCTCGGATTTGATTATTCTTTCCTTATTCCCGCAACGGGTGACAGGGTCCCCTGTGTATTTGTGGAGAATGAACGGGTGGTCCACCTCGATCCAAATGATCCTATCGCCGTGAGCTATGAAAAGAATTTTGAAGGCGAGCCAACCGGTAAACTAAATCCGGAGCTGCTCCGGATGCATCCAAGCCATGGCCACAACATGTCGATCGTGAACGGCATTTCACGTATCGGATATATGAAAGGGGGTAAATCCGCCTTGTGGAAAGATGAGGAGATCGGTGATGTGATAACCGGCAAAGCGCTGAATTTTATCGAAAAGAGCAAGAATGAACCTTTCTTCCTGTACTTTGCCACCCATGATGTACATGTACCTCGTGTGCCGAATCCGCGGTTTGCGGGAAAAAGCGGCATGGGACCACGCGGTGATGCTATCCTCGAATTTGACTGGTCGGTTGGGGAGGTCCTGAAAACGTTGAAGAGGCTAGGAATTGAGAAAAATACCATCATTATTGTTACGAGTGATAACGGTCCGGTAGTTGATGACGGTTATAAAGATCAGGCAGTTGAACTTCTGGGAGCACATAAGCCTGCCGGTAAATACCGCGGTGGAAAATACAGCAGTTTTGAAGGGGGGACACTTACCCAGCTGGCAAAGATCGGTTATAAAAATGTCGAACATGCCAATTATGTGAACCGGAAATTCTATGGTTACACTGCTGCTGAGTTCAAAAAAATTCTGGATGACTTAGGACTTAAAATGCCATCGGGCCACACTGCCATGCACAAAGATCATTGGGATGCCGGGAAGAAAATGTTTTCCGACTCCTGGAAATATACCATTGAGGATGCTGCCTTCCTGGGACAGAAATATGTCGTCAGTCCATCGATGGAGGAGAGCATGCGCCAATCCTATGATGATATGATCCGGTACATGGATGTGTTCAATTTATGCGGTGAACTTTGTCAAAAATCTGGGATGAAATTCAGCTACCATAATCACTCTTTTGAATTCAGCCAGAAGCTCAATAATGTTAAGGTTTTTGATATTATGATGCAAAAAATGGATCCCAAACTGGTTGTGATGCAGCTGGATATCGGGAACATGTATATTGCAGGAGCCAAAGCGCTCGACATTTTGGGTCAGTATCCCGGAAGATTTGAACTCATGCATGTAAAGGATGAGATCGCTGTCAATACCCCCGAAAAATATGAAAGCACTATTCTGGGCACAGGGATCATCCCCACCAAAGAGGTGATCGATCTTGGGCGGAAAAAGGGTGGCACCAGCTGTTTTATCATTGAACAGGAGTCCTATCAGAATCTCACACCGCTTGAAAGTGTCCGGAAAGACTTTGAAATAATAAAGAAATGGGGTTACTAACCGATTTCCGGGATTCCCATTGATCCTCAATTAACCACAAGGAGCACAAGGAAAAGTGAATGCGTCAACTATTAGAGTGCTGTAATTCTATTATTTGCATATCTCACCAACGTTTTGTGTTCGTTGTGGTTAATTTATTTTCCCGTTAAAACTCGCTGTTTTGACCGCAAACCTGTTAAACGTCCGGTTTCCCGATCCAAATTCCCGGTTAAGAACTGTTCCGACTCACTTCCCGGAATCATCAACGGACTCCCCCTTTTTCTGCAAATATTGCCTCAAAGATTCCTTTCCTTCATTTTCCCACCATTCCATGCGTCCCTTTTTTCTGTCGCACCAGAATGGATGTCCGGTTCTGTCCCTGCCGAATCTCCCCGGGCCATGGTGCCCCCTTCTATGGCATCCATGTGATCCGAAGAGCAGACGACTCAGAATGACCAGACCGATTCCCTGCAGGAATGTAATTTGTTTCCATCCAAAGATATCGGGTAGCAAATTGTTCCACAGAAGCATAATAAAATACCCGAACAATATCCCAAAAGCCACCGCCATAACCAACCCGGCCAACACGTGCAGCATGAATCTCCACCCTCTGTGTTTAATATCATCTCTGTAAATTCTCATAACTAATTCTTATTTTAAGTTTTTTAACTTCATTTTTAATGTTTTGGATGCCCTGCTTTTTCTGGAGAGCAAGGTTCCGATCGGTTCTCCCCACTTTACGGAGAGCTCCTTAAATGAATAATCTTCCAATTCTGTTGCAACCCATACGGCCCGTTGCAAGGGATCCAACGTTAACAGCGCCGAATAAAGCTTAACCGTAAATTCTTCATTTTGCATCTTTCTTTCAATGTCAGCATCCGGATCATCGATAATTTCCGAAAGAGTAAGTCCCGAAGATTTATCAGGTCTGTCATATGAAACAGACACTTTTCTCTGACGGATAAAATCAACAATTTTGTTACTGACCGAACGATAGGCATAAGCCAGAATATTTCCCACCTGAAAATCGATATCTATTCGGTTATAAAGGTTGAATACGACATCTGCCACAATATCCTCGGCATCCATATCTGAAATATTCGCAATCTTATGCTTTACGTATCGCTGAAAATTACCCTGTTCATTGAGAATAATCTCAGTCAATTCTGTTTTTTGATTCGTCATATCCTCATTTTTCCCTCCTTTTCCTTTATTTTGTGAATCCCTATAACTCCATGACGAAAACGGGGGCGGTTTATTGCAATAATAATTAATTACCAGATCAAACGGTTAATATTCAAAAAACCTTTACCAGTTGAGGACTGTTAAATGAATAAAAAACACAACAATGCTGATTGTCATATCACCTTCCAAAACGCTCGATTTTGATACCCCGGTTTCCTTTCAATCGTACACCCAGCCTGAATTTGTAAAAGAGGCTTCCGTTTTGATCAAACCACTTCGGAAACTGAGTGTTGATCAACTCATAAACCTGATGGAGATCAGTCCAAAACTTGCCCGGTTAAACCAGGAACGGTATTATTTGTGGAGATCCGAATTTACCCCTGAGACAGCCCGTCAGGCCCTCTTTGCATTTCGGGGAGATGTTTATACGGGACTGGATGCGGATACCCTGAACTTAACAGAAATTAACCGGGCACAGGAGAAGCTCCGGATTCTTTCGGGACTTTATGGAATCATCCGTCCGCTTGATCTGATCAGACCCTACCGACTGGAGATGGGAACCAGTCTGGGGGTTGGCAAAAGCCGGAATCTCCATGAATACTGGCAGAAGAAAATTACGGCCAGGATCAGGGAAGATCTTAATAAGAGCAATTCGAACCTGCTGATTAACCTGGCATCGGTGGAGTATTTCAAAGCAATCGACCAGAAGAAGCTGAAAGCTGAAATTATTACCCCGGAGTTTAAGGAGGGTAAAAACGGAACTTACCAGATGGTCTCCTTTTTTGCCAAAAAAGCCCGCGGAATGATGACCCGCTTTATCCTCCAGAATGATATTCACCTGGAGGATCAATTGCGGGCTTTTGACCGTGATGGTTACTGTTTCAACAGCTACCTTTCTCAAAAAGGGAGACCGGTGTTTACCAGGGGATAAACCTGATCCGGTTTACGGTTTTTATATTCTGCTGATATTACAGCAATACAATAAGCAATAATGCAATAAGCAGCAAGCCTCCGAATGAGATAAAGATTCCCCGGTGATGGCCATAGCCTCTCCCGCCATGCCCGTAGTAACCTTTTCCGCCACGTTCATGTTGGGAACTCTGAATCGTAAGCACTTCGTTCCGCAATTCTTTCTTTTCGGACCGGCTAAGGGTTGAAAGATCCATTGCCTTGATCTCCTCCAGTCTCGCCAACTGTGCCGCCGGATCAGTCAATTCAATGGTTTTTGATGATGGCATTGAACTTTTATTGGTC
>Ga0364907_10497_pt1 | contig 10747 bp, 10 predicted proteins | sample ExccelJu500002D3_2_FD_206960 | JGI IMG/M metagenome (GOLD analysis project Ga0364907, IMG submission 206960) | Enriched cells from Trout Bog Lake Hypolimnion, Wisconsin, USA - BchlTB.July02.5000.02.D3 | ecosystem: Environmental > Aquatic > Freshwater > Lake > Hypolimnion/Profundal zone | place...
TGTGTTTGCGTTATCTCTGAGCAGACCAAGGATTTTCATGGACTAAAGACCCAGGAAAAACGCGAACTTGTAGTTCGTACCGCCGGGTTCATTGTGGAAGAGTGCGCAAAGAAGAAGCATGCGAAGAAACTCTTTGCTGCTGGTACTCGGGTTTTGCGTAAGCATCTACAGGACACGGCTGCAGATAGATGGGATTTATCCGGAGGGTCCGGTAAGGCAGAGTTTCCCGCAGGGTGGTTCACAGCTGCTGATCTTTTGGAAACGCGACAGGGAGTAACCCCTGGAGGATGCCTCGATGTATTCCTGATGGATAAGAACAAAGTTAAGCATCTGAAACTGGAGGACGATCTTGTTCGTAAAGCAATCAAGAGTAAACAGTTGGTTCGATGGTGCGTCGAGTGGAAAGACCGAGAGCTGTTCTATCCATACCACCAGAGAGGGAAAAAGGCAGAGCCCGCGTTTAGTATTCCTTGGGATGACATTGTGGACGCCAATTTTAGCAAGAGATTGACTAAGACCGGAATTGTGGACGCCTTGGACTTTGACATTCAAATCGATTCACGTGAGACCGAGATTGTACGCGAGGCAGGCATTAACAACGAATCAGTCAAACGACTGCTTAGCCATCGCATATCACTAGGGATTGTTAGCTATCCGAACTGTGCACAGTATCTCATTCAGCACTATGAACGGCTCCAAGGTCGGGTATTCAAGAAGAAGAACATCCGTGCCTTCAATAGGCAATGGTACGAGTACATATGGCCCCGTGACCCCAAGCTGATGCTGAGCAAAATCCGCATTATTTCTCCCAGACTCATGCGTGAAGTTCGTTTTATTGTGGATTCCGTTGGCTACTTGTCTGACGATGCGTGCTTGATGATTCAGCCGACTGACAAGAAAATGCAAGCGTGGGAAGACTTCCAAAAACAACTGAATAAACTAGCCGGAAAGGACCTGACGCGCAAGGAAATGCTCCAGTATTGTGTGGCATTTATGAACAGTCGCTATGCCCAAAAACGACTTATTACAGGGCATCGGCCGACCCCAAAGGGGTCTTACGTTATTACAGAGGCATATCTGAGCGAGATTCCGATTCCCGTTCCGACGCAGAAAAAGACGGTTGTAAAGATTATTGAGCTCGTGAAGGATCTTGAACGAAGTGCCTTCAAGTTAGCGAGCAGTAACGAACTGAGTGCGATGGAGATTAAACTTCAGACACTCGTAGACGAAGCCCTCGCAATAGTCGCAGTCTGAGGAGTATTTCCTTGAACAATCAGTCACTCTGCGAAAAGTATCGCCCGCTGAAGATTGCCGACTTCGTCGGCCTAGCTGAGCCCAAGCGCATCCTCCAGAAGATGGCCGCGCAACCCCATGGCCAAACCTTTCTCTTCGAAGGCAAGCCTGGAACTGGCAAGACAGCGATGGCGCTTGCCCTCGCTGCAGAGATTCCTGCTCAGATCCATATCCTCCCTGCACCTGAATGCACCCGTGACAGCGTTGCCAAGCTTTGGATGAACTGTCAGGGGAAGCCTGGCGCTGGCTTCCGTATGCATCTGGTCCTCGTCGATCAAGCCGATAGGCTCAACAAGAACCAGCAAACAGATCTGCGCTCTATGATTGACGGGAATCGCTCGCATCAGCCCATCATCTGGGTATTTACGGCTATACCGAGCACGAAACTTGATGAGGGCTTCCGTTCGAGGTGCATGCAGCTGAGGTTCTCTACCTATGGGAACTCAACGGCAGCAACAGAATTGCTCGAGCGAATCTGGCAAGCTGAGGCGCCGGCTGCAACAGCGCGGCCGAACTTTGCTCGCATCATCAAGGAAGCGAACGGGTCTATTCGCGCCGCCCTGATGGAGCTCGAACTGAAGCTTATGGCGGGAAACGCTACGATTACCCTCGGATAGTGATTTCGATTGCTTCTGGGGAAACGTTGAACGTCAGCGCCAGCCCCTTCTTAGCCTCGGCCATAGTAAGAGCCTTGATGCCGGGCTTAGCGACAGACGGGGCGAGTTCCTCATCCTGAGCCTCTCTACCAACTTCCGGCATCGTCTCCCAAGTCAGCTTCGCGGGGTCTATTCCGAGATCATCCAGTGTCATGTATTTGACAGGGTTACGATCCCCCTTCCAGGCGTTCGGAATGTTTAACCGCGCATACTCACTGAACTGAATTAAGAAGCGGTTTTTCTCGTGTTCGTTGTTTTCCGGCGTTGGGGGGCAAGGCACCACATTGCGGATTTTACCGATGAGAAATGCCGACTGGTGATCTTCGGTTCCATCTCCCCACACGGCATGACGGTTGCGGGTGCACACAACATATTCACACCTTCTTGCGTGATTGCGATCCAGACGCCACGCCTTCGAACCACCCTCTAAGCCTATGCGTTCAATGCTTTTAGCGGTAAACACAACAACGATTTCTTGTGACATGACGCCCTCCTGATTAGGTCCAAATGCAGGGTAGCACTATTGTGTTACTATTGCAACTGTTTATTATAAACTTTATCAAATTTATAGTTTACGTGCACCCACGACAGCTAAGAGAGCCCCACCGTCCTCTTGAAGGATTGGAGTCTAGTTGCCAATAAGTCCATATCGCCCTTACTTCGATGGCGATCAACCACAACTCCAACCCATAAAGGACTGTCCCATGGACGAATACCAACAACAGCAGCAAGAACGTGATCTCTTAGAGGCGGAGGTCAAGCGTGACTTCCCAGGCTTCGTAGATCGGATCAAGGACGGGGGCAAGGCGGTCTTCGTTGGATACAAGTCGATTCTCTGCCGCACGCTCACCCCAGAATGCATACGCCGCATTGGTGCCCTGGTTGTGCTGTGCTCCTACTACGGCGCCACCGTGATCTTCGCAAGCGATATCGCTCGCGAGGTCAGAGCTGATTGAACCCCGAAGATCTAACGCGGTCAGATGATCCGTGCAGCGCTTCAATGCGCTAGCTTCACAACAGAATTCAGGGTGTTTACCGGGCGAATCTAAGGGGTTTCCCGTAGAGACGTCACCTTGACGTTGCCCTACTCTTCATTCAAGCAACAGGAAATTCGGTATCCATCTGATGCGGTTCAAGCCAGAGTCAAGATTCACGGCCAACTGAAACAGAGAACCTCCCGGCATTCCCCCTTGCAAATTCAAACCAGTCCCCACGAGCACGCTCCGTGCTCACGCCTGAAGTGTGCTCGTGCTCGGACCAAAAGGAAACCAATGATTAAGGACACAGAGCCAAAGCAATACCCATTGCTGGAGGCGATTCTCGCCATTCAGGGAAAGCCCCTCCAACCCATGTACACCAATCGTGATGTCGCCGGGATCTTTGATACTTGCGTCCGGGCAATTCAGAACTGGATTTCAGCCGGCCGTCTGATCCCCCGAGACCTCCCAGGGCGGGCCCGGTTCTTGAACCAGGATCTGGAGAACTTCCTCGCTGCCAGCCTTAAGAAGGCGGCCTGACATGGCAACGGCAAGAAGGAATACCAGCAGTCTGTCGCTCCAGGTAGGTCATCGGCGTCGTTTTACAGCCGATTGGCCACTCCGAAAGGGTCCGAACACTTCCGTATATCGCCACCTTCTGCACGAAGTGACCGAACTTGCAGTGAACTTCTCAGAGATTCTGATGCGTGCGCGAATTATCTGCACATTCAGACATCTTGCCTTCCAAGCAGATAGTCCGGAGATGAATATATGAAACCGTCAACTCTTCGCATTGCTACACAGATTGTGCTAAACGATCACGATTCTGCTGTAGATATCGCGCCCGTCAACGAGAATCCCAAGACACTGGACGACCTGCTCAATATATGGGCAAATCAGCCTACACCTCAGCTGCCAATGTTGCGGACTACCTGCTCTCTGCTCGCCGCTTATATCGGCGCCCCCACGGATCGGATTTCCATTGATTCTGTGAGAGATGCCCGCGAAGGATTCCGCACTTTTCTCGCAGGCCGCAAATATAAGGAGAACTCTGTACGAACCTACGTGAACCATGTGCGCATTCTGCTTAAGAGCGCTCGCAAGTATGGTTGGAAACCCACAGAAGTTCCTGAGGCTTGGCGTGGTGTCTTTGCGATAGCCTCCACGCAAAAATGCGTTTGCATTACCAGGCACTTAGCGCGCCTCAGGAAATCCCTTAATGACGTGTTGGTTGAAGATGTCGACCAGTGGGTCGATCAGAGGACAAAGAACGGTTATTCATATCGCCAAGCACAACTTAATGGCACTCGCCTTTGGCGAATTCTCCGCGATTGTGGATACACAGGGCAACTTCCGAAGCGCTTTCTGCGCGAGAAAAACTACGGGATTGCACTCGAACAATTCCCCCCAGATTTCAAGAGAGAAATCCAAACACTGCTGGCCTGGAAGCAGGCCAAAAGCTCATTAGATAGGCCCAAAGGCGCACGACATAGACCAGTAACATCCAAGCTGCTGGAACATTTCATCTGCGGGATGTATGGCTATGTTGTCAACGAACTCGGTGAATCTGGGGTTACCTCGCTGCCTCAGTTGGTTCAGAGGCAGTACGCCGGGAGTTTTGCGGACTGGTCTATCAATACTCGTGAAGTGAAAGGAAAAAGTCTGCAGGGGTTCTTTCGGATATTATCCGCAGCCTTGCACCAGCATCCATCATACGAATCCAGTGATTATGGCTGGCTAAAGCCATTTATTGATGGACTTCCAACAGAATCCAAGTCGGAGGTGAGAAAGCGCAAGGCAACGATGTATCTGGAGTACAAGGTGCTGGCGCTGATTCCGGGGCTAATTCGCGCTAGTCGAGCCAAGGCCGAGAAGAAGGGGCCACGACATGTCTCGCGAGTGGTGCAGAATGAGCTTTTGTTTAGGTGGCTCATCACACTTCCATGGCGTCAACGGAACATCCGAGAAATGCGGATTTGTGGTCCAAAACCCAATCTGTATAAGCGCAAGATTGATCCCTTTAGCGAGATTGATAAACCTAAATGGGTTCAAGAAGAGGAGCGGAATAACCCAACGGCTGAATTCTGGCAGTTCCACTTTGATGTTGAGGAGACCAAAACAGGAATAGAAGTAAGCGCATTGCTTCCACGCCAATTGATTGGGCCATTAGAAGAATATCTAAGAGACTACCGGAAACATTTGCTTCATGGGTCTGATCCAATGACCCTGTTTATAAACCAAGCCGGGACTCCTCTTACGCTTAAGCAAATGGGTGAAATCATTTCTACCCTGACATTGCGTTATGGGAATAGGCGCGTAACTCCGCATCTCTTCAGGGACATCATTGCGTTCACCTGGTTGAAAGAGCACCCAGCGGACAACCTGACCCTTTCTAAGATGTTTTGGCATAAGAACATCAATATGGTCATTGAGCTTTATGGGGGCCGATTCAATGAGTCAAGTGGAGTCTGTGCCATGGAGTCCTGGCTGGACGAGCGGGAGGCCAAATCGAAGTAGGTTTATGTCTGTTGCTTCTCGAATCAACGCAGCACTTCCACCAGTAAATAGCAGATCTAAGGGGTTTCCCTGATGGTGTGATCATGAGATTCGAAGTCAACTAAAACAGTCGGCAATGCCGACAATTCAGAACACCCAGAAAGAAATAGAGGTTTCACCATGAACGGTATCAAGCGCAACAGTAATCGATCCAAATTGATCAATTCCGATCACATCGACAAGCTCGTCTCAGGTGTTACAGGCCGGCGTGACAAGGCGTTATTCCAGCTGATGCGCGACACAGGAGCACGCTCTGGGGAGGTTGTCGGGATGAATACAGACTCTCTTGAGTTTGAAAGCCACGAACTCCCTGATGGCACCATGCGGATTGGAGGAACGGTCAAAATATACAACCCGAAATCTGGCAAGGAACGCACGATTTGCCTCAGCACTCGCGCTGTTGCCGCTCTCACGGAGTACCTGAAAGAACGCGGCGACGACGGATTGCCCGCGTTGTTCGTCACCAAGACTGGACGGATCACTTCAGCCATGATTCTTCAAATGATTCATCGGACGTGTGACCAGATTGGTGTGGAACGCATTGGACCGCGCCAACTGCGCGATCAGTTTGCCGTCGCCTTTATCAAGGGCGGGGGATCCCCATTCGTGTTGCCGCAACTTCTGGGAATCTCCCCCAGTGGCCCGTTTATGCGCAAACACATGTCGCTCAATTGTCTGCCGGTGAAGACTTCACCGCTCAGCACCGGACTGGAATTGATCTGAGGTTCAATCCCAGCGGCGTCCCGCGCACCTGTCACCGTAAACAATCGCGGTGGCAGGTGGCTGGATGCACTCTGCCTTTTCAACCAACGATCTCGGCGACATCGGGGTCACCAGCAGAAACAGAGAAGGAACCATGATGAACGAGAAACTGAAGCCACAAGTAGACAAACTGCTACATACGAAGGCTGAAGCCGCTTCTATGCTGAGCGTTAGCCTGAGAACAGTTGACACCTTGATTGCATTGAAGGAGCTACCCGTTCGCCGTATACGGCGGCGGGTACTTATCCCTCACACCGCCCTTATAAACTTCATCCGTCACGATCATGTTGCGGAGCAGGAAGCCGCTTAATTGAAGGGGCAACGAGGGGTGTTTGAGCGTCCCAAAGATTCGGGGACATGGTGGATACGATACGCCGATGAAAATGGGCGAGAACGGAGAGAAAAGGCGGGGACTAAATCAGCTGCCAAGCTGCTGTATCAGAAACGCAAACAGCACGCATTGGAAGGGAAGAAGCTGCCTGAGAAGCTGCGTGCCAGAACGATAGCTTACGGGGAACTGCTTGACGATGCAGTGGAAGACTGCGAACAGCGCCCGGTAGCTGGTCCCAACAAGCGTTATACGTGCCGAATCGATTTGATTCGTGCCAGTCTGGGCTCGATGCCCGTTGACTCCATCACACCCCAGCAAATCAAGCGGTGGATGACCAAGGCACAGCGTGAGAATGACTGGATGCCGGCTACGGTTAATCGCTATAAAGCATTTATATCGCTCGCGTTCCGACTCGGACTGGAAAACGGTAAGTGTTCGACCAATCCTGCCCGGCTTGTGCCGAGGCTGCGTGAGAACAACGAACGTATCCGCTTCTTATCGGACGACGAGGAAATCCGGTTGCGCAAAGCAATCAACAACAGCGTCCCAGACCGCATCGCGGATCTGGACATTGCTCTCCACACAGGCATGCGCCAGGCCGAACAACATGGCCTTGACTGGAAGGATGTCGACTTGGTGGCCAAGAGAGTCACGGCGCGACACACGAAGAACGGTTCGACACGTCACATCCCACTCAACCAAACGGCCTTGGCAGCATTCCAGTGCCTTTGGGATAAATCAAAGAAGAAGAAGGGACGCGTCTTCATCAACGCTAATGGTGACGAAGCGCTCCTCAAACCGAGGTACTGGTGGGACTCTGTCATTGAAGAGGCAAAGCTTGTAAACTTTCACTGGCACGACCTGAGGCATACGTTCGCCAGCCGCTGCATCATGGCTGGAGTGGACATTCGAACACTGCAGCAGCTCCTGGGCCACAAATCGCTTCAGATGGTTTGCAGGTATGCCCACCTGTCGCAGTCTCACGAATTGGCAGCAGTTGAACGGCTTTGCAGTACCACCAATGAATGAAGTAACCGGCACCAGAACCGGCACCACGCAAGAAATGCACTCTGGCGTTGAACAAAAGAGACCCAACTAAGCCTTTATTGTTCAATGGTTTATCCTTGTTGAAGGGCCTGTAGCTCAACGGTCAGAGCAGGGGACTCATAATCCCTTGGTTGGGGGTTCGAATCCCTCCGGGCCCACCAAATACTCCGTCAATTTTTCGCGCTCGTCCGTCGCAGCAATTCGACCACATCTAACGCACCGCATTGACGCTCGCCACCCCACAACCCTAAATTGATTTCAAGCCCGAACAGGAGACCTTTTTTATGAACCAGACCGCAGAACGCGCCCTCAGCAAGGTCCCCGAGGTCACCCTCGGTTTCTGGATCATCAAGATCGCCGCCACCACCCTCGGCGAGACCGGCGGCGACGCTGTCACCATGTCCATGAATCTGGGCTATCTCATCGGCACGGCCATCTTCGCCGTCATCTTCGTGGCCGCCGTTCTGGTCCAGATTCGCGCCAAGAACTTCCATCCCTTCATCTACTGGATCACCATCGTTGCCACCACCACCGTCGGCACCACACTGGCCGACTTCTTCGACCGCTCCCTGCACATCGGCTACGCCGGCGGCACCAGCCTGCTGCTCACCCTGCTGTTGCTCTCACTTTTCATCTGGAAGCGCGCCCTCGGCACCGTCTCTGTCAGCTCCATATCCACGCCCCAGGCCGAAATCTACTATTGGGTCACCATCATGTTCTCCCAGACGCTTGGCACCGCGCTCGGCGACTGGATGGCCGACACTAACGGCCTCGGCTACACCCGCTCCGCCCTCGTCTTCTCCGCCATGCTCTTGCTGGTCGCCGCAGGATACTTCTGGTCCCGCATCTCCCACACCCTGCTCTTCTGGGCCGCCTTCATCCTCACCCGCCCGCTCGGCGCCGTCGTCGGCGACTTCCTCGACAAGCCCATCACCAAGGGCGGACTCGCCATCAGCCGTTACTCCGCCTCGGCCGCCCTTCTGGTTTTCATGGTCGGTTGCGTCTTCGTCTTCAAACAGCGGGCCGCCAAGGCTGCTCACTAGTGCACATCTATTGACTATCTTGGTTCACTCTGGCTAACGCCTCTGCCTACAAGCAGTTAGTCCGTCCAAGATTCGCCGTCCCGTTTGTGCCCATGCTCCGCCGCCGTTACTTCGGTCGTCACGCACTACCAAACACCGTCTTACGCGCCGCCCCAATCATCTCTCTGCCCGTTTCGGTGTATGTACTTTGAGGGTTACCTACTTGATTCTATTGGCGGATATCCTTTGGAATCTGTTCAACTTGGCATGTTATGAACTCGTTATGTGCAATTTAGTTAACTAGTTAATAGAAACGGTTCGACCCAGAATCTATGACCCAAACCGCAGCGGACACCCCGACGCAGAGCAGCACCTCCATTAAAGAGATGGCCCTTGCCTTCTTCCGGCATCGTCGTCTCTTCGTGGGCACGGTGCTTCTCGTCTTTGGCCTCACCGTTGCCTACACTTTCCTGACCACCAAGCAGTACGCCTCCGAGATGAACATCCTGGTGCAGAACAACCGCCTGGATGCCGTCATCACGCCGGAGCGCTCCAACGGCGCTTTTCCACCCTCCGCCGTAACCGATGAACAGCTCAACAGCGAAATGCAGGTGCTCACCAGCACCGACGTCGCCGACGAGACCATCGACCCCGGCTGGACCAGCGTGCCCATCAGCACTCACACCGAAGCGCAGATTCACGACCACGATGCCGCGGTGCTCAAGTTCAGCAAGAGCATCAACGTCACCATCGCACAGCACTCCAATATCATCAACGTCGTCTACACCGACAGCTCGCCCCGCCGCGCCCACGACATGCTGGCGCGCATGCTCACCATCTTCCTCTCGCGGCAGCGCCTCATGCAGGAGCCCGGCGACGCCGTCAGCTTCTTCGCCACGGCCACCGACCGCGCCAAGGCCGACCTCGACGCCGCGCAGCAGAAGTTCGCCGCCTTCCAGCAGCAGCAGCAGATGGTTAACCTTCCCGACAAGGAAGTACAGCTCTCCAGGCAGATCAGCGACCTGCAGGACCAGCTCCACACTGCCGAAGCGCAGATCGCCGAGGCCGAGGGCCGCGTCAACGCCACCAGCGCCGTGCTGCAGTCCACCCCCGTCCGCCAGAGCACCCAGCAGCGCAACGTCCCCAACGAGCTCTCCATGGAGCAGCTCAGCGTCATGCTCACCGAACTCAAGAACCGCCGCACCGAGCTGCTCACCAAGTACCCACCCACCGAACGCCTCGTCGTTGAGCTCGACCACAAGATTGCCGCCACCAGCGAGGCGCTCGACAACGCCCAGCGCAACAACGCCGTCGAGTCCACCACGGACGTCAATCCCGTTTGGCAGCAGATGAACACCGGCCTTGCCCAGAGCAAGACCGACGCTGTCGCGCTGCGCAGCCGCCGCGACCACATTGCATCCCAGGTCGCCTCGCTTCAGGCCGAGCTCGCTCGCGTGGAAAGTGTTGCTGTCGAGTTCACTACCCTGCAGCAAACCGTCGCCCAGACGCAGAACAACTACACCCTCTATATGCAGAAGCGCGACGAGGCCGATCTCGACAACGCCATGAACCTCCACCACCTGCTCAATGTCGCCGTCGTCGAGCAGCCCACCTACTCCGCCACGCCGGTCAAGCCGCAGGTCAAGACCAGCCTCTTCATGGGCCTCTTCACCGGCATCTTCCTGGCCGCCATTATCGTCTTCTTTGCCGAGATGGGCCGCACGACCTTCGCACACGCACATGAGATCGAACTTGTCAGCGCCCATCCCGTGCTCGCCACCTTCCCGCTCGACCCCCTGCGCTCGCCCACCTCGCTGCATGCGCCCCGCAACGGCAAGCGCCCATCATCCGGCTCCGTGCGTGTCCCTCTACCGCCGCTTCCGCCGCGCGAACGTCCCGCGCCGCCGGCTCCTGCCCCAGTCGTCGAGTCCGCTCCTGCCCGCCCACAGCCCGCACCTGCTGAAACCGAGTTTGCTGCCATCGCTCGCGCCGTTGCCGAGGCTGCGCCTCCACCCGCACCCGCGCCTCCTGCGCCCAAGCCGGAGCGTCCCGTCATGCCGGCAAGAACCGCTCCGCCGCCCGCGCAGATTCTCACCCCTCCCG
>Ga0364907_10504_pt1 | contig 10615 bp, 17 predicted proteins | sample ExccelJu500002D3_2_FD_206960 | JGI IMG/M metagenome (GOLD analysis project Ga0364907, IMG submission 206960) | Enriched cells from Trout Bog Lake Hypolimnion, Wisconsin, USA - BchlTB.July02.5000.02.D3 | ecosystem: Environmental > Aquatic > Freshwater > Lake > Hypolimnion/Profundal zone | place...
ATAACGTTAAGGTTCGACTAACAACCCACTCTAGCTCTGGGCTGACGAATTTAGACATTAAACTTGCTCAAAAAATGGATGAACTAGCCCTTACTATTGCTTACCCTAAAAGCATCAAGCCCTTCCTCTTTACTAAAAATATAGGTCAGGCTGTAAATCAGGTTGTCACCATCCTCACCATCAACTGTCACGGTATTGGACCCTTCGTTATCTACGACTCTTAAACCACGGGAAAAAGCTGGTTTCTCCCCCTCAACCCAACTCATATCGAGTCGGTCTATATCGAAGCGCAAGCTACGAAACAGGTTATTGATCGTAAAACGGGCACCGCCTAGGTATGTATAGTCACGCATACTTTCTCCTTGAGGGATGTGATGGATTGAGTGTAAAAACCTACAAGCTCATAGGCTGAGCCTGAGGTTCATTTTTTAACTAATGATTAACACCGTCTGGCTGCTCGGTTTTACTTTGCTCAATTTCAGTCAGACTAGGGATCTTGATCCACCATCCGGGTTCGTAGTGACGTCCTTTTTTCGGATTTTTAAAGGAAAACCAATTACCGCCAGTGGTTTTAATGGGAGTTTCATAAAGCCATTCGCTGGTGATGCAAATATGGCCTGATGGGAAAAACCCATAATCTGCGTAATGAAAGAGTATGAGATTGAGGATGTACTCCCGCTTTAAGAATGAATATATGTGGGTAACGTTTGGGCCATAACGTTGCGGACTGCAGTGGTCTACGATTTGTTTGGCCTGCTCAATCACTTTTTCATCGGTGATTGGTGCATCGATATTGGCAAACCAAGTATCCCCCGTCCAACGGACAACCCATGGGGTTTGGGTGCGATTTGCATCTCTTGAAAATAATGACATTACATTCTCCTGTTTAGCCAATTTGATGATGTATCGGGCCTGGCAATTCGGTTTAAAGCGCCCTAAAACAAAAAACCCACCAAGTTTTAGTCGGTGGGTTTGTCGCTTTGGATTACCCGCTTGGGGTCTCATCTTTTTAGCACCTTACTAGCGTTAGCAGGTTGCTGTGGCGACAAAGCCATCTCTTGATGTAGGTTTAATTATGCAGACTTTGATAGGTCTGCGTCAAGACAGTTCGTTGTTTAGATGGTATGTCATTTATTGACCCTTCCATGCGTGAACAATTTTTACCATTGCAATCGTATCTTGCTCGCAATATTTGAGCATCTGCTGCCTTACTTCTGCTTTACGCTCTGCAGTCGTTTTACTATCGATTACCTCTTTATAAGCCTCTTGTGCCATCAGACCGTTACTGACTTCTAAATTTGCGTAATCCAATTCTGGTGCAACGGTAGGCAAGACATCTTTGATGGACCAAGAGCCCATCATATCGGGATGGTAATAATAATTTCGGGCTAAGGGTAGCAAATCAAAAAAGCGATCAATGATGCCTAGTAGCTTTGATGAGAGTTCGGGAAAAATTTGCGCTAATTCTCGAATTCGCCCACCTTCAAATCCAGCGCTATACACAATCACTGGACCTTTTTCCCCTATGGCCTCTACCAATGTTTTAGCAAACATCTCTCTGGGGTCCTTGCCCGAGATATCTAAAAACTCTTGATGCGTGACTGTGCCATCGGCTTGCTCTATATGGCATGACCACTGAAACGGTAATTGCAGGTAAGGCCGGGTTCCTGTCCAGATGGGAACGGCAAAGCCAATGGTCTCAAAATCCAGGTAATAGCGTGGGTATGGCAAAGCCTGTATTTGCTTTACGGCCTCAGGCTCTAAGCTGGCCTGCCCGCTAAGAGTGACGGCATGAACCTTGAGATGCTTGGCATTGCTCAGAAGTTCAGCTGGCACGTCGCGTAAATCTTTATAACCCTCGGCTCGCAATTTTGCTGCAATCGCCTTACTGTTTGGCAAGATTTCTACTGGGTATTGCACGCCTTCTTCTGGCGGGCTACAGTAATCAATAAAGTCACAAGTAAATGGAGATGTGCATTGCCCTCCAGGGGCAATTGCAGGTTCTAACTTGGATGCCAGGGTCTTCTTCGCAGAATCAACCCATGCTTGTACCTGAGGAAGGGATTGTTTGACTTGATCTGTTAAGTCCGCTTGCGTAAACAGGCCTTCGTACTTGCCATCGCCTTGATAAACAAATTGATTGTTGATGTAAGCCAAAGTCATAGTGGATGGAGTGCATCCCGCCTTTTGCATGACCCAGCTTTGCACTGTGACATCGTCCACATGGTAGGCCTTTACTCCAGTGGAAGATTTGACCTCAACTAGGTGATATCCATCTTTTTCCGGAAATAGCAAATCAGCCCGGACCATGACGTCATCTTCAAAAAAGGCTCCTTCGAAGATTGCCTGACGACTCTCCACGGCCTTTTTGGTTAAATCAATCGCTTCTTTGCGATCCAAGGTGTCAATAAAAACGCCGCCTGGGTGATTCTGGCGCGCAATATCGCCCACCTTATTACCTTCATCTAACCGCGCTTGGGTATCTTCAATCGTATCGTGCAATAAGGCAGCGCAAAGAACATCCCAGTTTAAGACCCCACCCTCGTTGACAAGGACATCGGTTAAGGCAATGGGGTGATTTATATATGGCGAGGCCTCTACGTCTTTGCGACGTTGATCTCGATGTTTTGTGGCAGAAAAAGCAAGTGCGCAAACAAATTGGTTAATCATGATCCCTTCATTCTATAAGGTTTAATCGCTCACTTAAAGCGCTGTCATTGACTGCTAGACGGTGAAATCTAACCCTCCTCATAAAGCTCAACCGCCTTGATATATTCAGAAAGTATTTTTCCTCTTAAGATCTGCGGAGCTAAAACCTCTACTTCAGAGCCTTGGCGCAAAATATCGAGCATCAACTCGCGATCATCACTATAGGGGATCTCTAGAACGTATGACCCATCCTCCATGACCTTGCCACGTTGCTTTGGATGCCATAACTCCTTAGAGATCCATCTTGCCCTGAAGGGGGAAAATTTGAGCTGTGCAATTTGTTGCTTTTTCCCAGCAAAAATCCCATAGGAAGACTCAAGTTCAGACTCCAATACATTTTCATCAACCGTAACAGCAGATTTATCAACCCCTTGAATCGCTTCAATTGCATCTAAAGAAAAAGTTCGTAAATCATCCCTATCATGGCAAAAGGCATCTAAGTACCAGTTATCTCGGTAATAGACTAAACGTTGGGGCGAAAGCTCTCTTTCGGTAATGCTCTCAGTTTGCCTTTGAAAATATCGTATATGAATACGCTTTCTCATTAATAAGGCGTTTGCTACTAACTCAAAATATGCTGGCGAAGATTTGCGCCTTGCTAGAGTCAGGATCTGAATTCTTTTAGCTACGTCTTTAAGAGAAAAGTCATTTTGGTTTAATAGCCTCTCTAGCCGATTGCGAATCGGGTTAATTTGGGATCCAACGACACCATCAGGCTCAATGTTTTTCAGAAGCTCTATGACAGAAAGCCATGAATGAATTTCTGATTCATTGAGCCAAAGACCGGGCAGTGAACTCAGCGAGTCTTTACCACTTCCTTTTGGATTTAGCACATACCCCTTAAGATCCGCATTCCATTCAATAGGTGCACCTAAGCGATCTCTGAGATATTCAAGATCACGCCTAAAGGTTGCTCTAGATACTTCAAGCTCCCTTAGAAATTGCTCGGCAGTAACAACCCGCCTTTCACCTAGCAGTTTTTGAATCTTGTAAAAACGCTCAGTTCTATCCATTGATCTTCAACCTGCTCTCTTTATGAAATGTTGATTTATTTCATTCTGAGCACTCACAGTCTCATGAGGTGAGCCTGGCTCATCCTCAAAATCAATTCTCAATAACTTTTATAAGGATTGGTATGAAAAGGCTGGTTATATATACAGTAGTCGCGGGTATGTTGTCGGTTGGAGCAATCGCAACTGCAAATGCACAATCCAAATTTGAAGGTGCATATGGTCAAGTAGGTATCGGATATGAAAACGTTACTCCATCAACCTCATCGAGCCTGAGCTATGGCGGGGTCAATGTCCCCACATCTATCTCTCTTAATAATTCAAATAGTTTTGCCGGAACCGCAACCATTGGTTACACATTTGCCGTTAACAATGATTTTTTACTCGGTATTGGTGGTGAGTATTCTCCAATTGAAGGCCAAACACAAAATATTACTTACAACGTCGCTGGTGTTTCAGTGCCTGGCGGAACTTATCAAAAGAAAAATTCCTATAACTTCTTTGTCTCTCCAGGTTTAGCTGTGGGAACCGATGGTCTTGCTTATGCCAAAGTCGGATTTACAGGTGCCTCTTTTAATACAGGTGGAGATACAACTAATTACACCGGATATTCATTAGGCCTTGGCTATAAACAAATTATTACTGGCGGCTTGTATGGATTTGGCGAAGTCAATTACATGAGCTATGGCAATCAAACCAGCACACAGTCAGCAGTAGTGGCGGGCCATGTTCTCACTTCATCAATTACCTCTAGTGCGAATGTCACCAATCTTTTAGTTGGTCTTGGCTATAAGTTCTAAATCGTTACCGAAGGAGGGTTCACCCTCCTTTTTTAATGCTCAATTTAATTAAAGATATACATGAAAAGATCCTTGCTTATTAGCCTATCAGCCATCTCGGTTGGTATTGCACTCACAGGTTGCTACCCAACCTCACTCACTGATCAACAGAGGGATATGAATGCCGCCAAAGGAGAAGGCGATAACCTTTCAATCGGTAAAGTCCAAAAAGAAATCAAGGTAGGCATGAGTTCGGCAGATGTTGTTGGTGTTCTTGGCTCTCCCAATATGGTTACTACTGACGATAAAAGACGTGAAGTTTGGGTCTACGACAAAGTCTCAACTGAAGGCATGGCCTCCACTTCAAAAGGAACTGGTTTTTTATGGTTTCCCGCAGATCGAAATGCCACTGTTAGCAGAACTCAAAAAACTTTAACCATTGTCATCAAGTTTGATGAAAAGGGCACGGTGCGAGATTTTGCTTACAACACTTCAAAATTCTAATAGGCAACTTTTATGAAAAAAATCATCAGTTGTCTAGCAATCATTGGGATGCTGGGAGGATGTGCCACTCAAATACCACCTGAGGCACTCCAGTTCCAGCCAGATACGCTTGCCAATAGGCAATTGCAGTCTCGTAAATATGACATTAAGAGTGAAAAGGAATTGCTCTCCGCTTCTAATAACGTCTTGCAGGATATGGGCTTTAATTTAGATGAATCTAATATGCCATTAGGGGTGATAGTAGCCTCTAAAAATCGAGATGCAACTGATGGCGGCCAAATTGCTGGGGCTATCTTAATGGCAGCTTTATTTAGAGTTCAAACGAGTTATGACAAGGACCAGAAGATCCGAGCCTCTCTCGTTACTAAACCAGCTGCTACCAATAATGCGATTCAAGTAGATGTCACTACCAAGACAGGTAAGCAAGTCAAATTCAATCAACCTGTCGAGGCAAGCAATGGTTTCGTAGTGAGAGTGACCTTTCAACGATTAGTTTGGAACCAAAGAGGCGCTCTGACCAAAATTGAGGGTATTAATGATCCAGAGATTTACCAAGAATTTTTCGACAAGTTATCTAAATCCATCTTCCTTCAGGCGCAAAATGTTGAATAAGAACTTTATAGTACGAGCCTCATTACTGCTCGCAGTAGCAACAACTTCCTTATTAACTGGTTGCCAAACAATGAAAGAGCGTGTTCTTGATTCGTCTGCTGATGGCCAAACTTCTGTGGAATTACGTTCCATTCAAACACGGTCCTTTGACACCACCGATAAGCCCAAGTCTATGCGATCAACAATCGCCACGCTTCAAGACTTAGGTTTTGTGATTGATAAAGCAGATTTAGATTTAGGTAGTGTCTCTGCTACCAAGCTAAGTGGCTATGCCCTGAGAATGACGGTTTCAGTACGACCAGGGTCATCAGGCAAGAACATGATTGTTCGAGCAAACGCGCAATATAACAATATGCCCGTAACAGATCCAAAGCCCTATCAAGACTTTTTTGTTTCTCTGCAAAAGTCGATGTTCCTTACTGCTAATAATGTCGACTAGTTTTAGATCGCACCCATCCTGAAACCACTTACGGTTGGTTTTTCGCATCCAAATGGCCCTGAACCCACATCAAACCCTCTACATCCTCTCCTAATCGAGGGATGTAGCCATTGAGAATCATCTCCGACACGTGGATCGGAAAGTCAAACTCAACATCATCGTCACGAGCTACGGTGACCTCTAGTCGGTAGAATTTTTTACCATCATGAGTCAATTGATCGATTTTTTTAATGGGTCCACGAAACTCCACATCACTTTTTTGATCGCCATCACGAGGTAAAAATGCAGACATACCGCTGAGCAATACTTTCACTGGTTCATTAGCCTGCTCATCGCTTTGACCATCTTCCAACCTGCGCGCACGCTCAACCTCAAATAGCCCTCCAGAACTAATCTCAATTGACGACTGTGTACAAGGTCGTAATGAATAAGCCAAACCAGACAACATAACGTCGACGTTTTTCCCAACTAAGTTCGTGATGTCGCCAGAGTAATAATGGGTATCAAAATAATCCAGCACTAATCCTAACGACAATACCTGCGCATGCACCCAAGCCTCAAGACCACCCTCCCAGGGCTCAATGCGATCAATACGTAGCTGATATGAAACACCGTCTTCAATGGTGGGGTAAAGACTAAACAATAAATTTCTTTGATTTCTAGAATCGCTAACAATCAAAATATCTTCAAAAATGGGGCCCTCTCCCCAGCGAACACAAAACACCTGCTCAGAAAGCTCGGTATCTCCAGCAGGGTTAGCACAGGAATATTTATCTAACGGAGTCCCTTTTTCAATACCACGATTGATAAGAGCCTTAACATCAAAGTCATCGCCATACAAAGCTGCCCAGTGGGACCCATGAACGCTCATTCTTACCCCTCTATCAATTACGCAATTGGCAACTTTGCCAAAACAAAAGCTCATACGGTGAGCTAGCTAAAACTATTTAATAGGCTAGTAGGTTAATAGGTATAAATCGTTTTAGTTGACAGTGACATTTCAGAAAATCCTTTTATTATTTACTTATAAGCCTTAGTATCAAACGGTGCATCAGGAGTGGTCAAGCATTTGATCCAGTAACCTACCTACCCTGGCAAGGTGCTTCCTAAAAGGGATGCGGCCTCAAGGCAATTCAATGGGCTGCCCGCTTTTTTGGGAGGCAGGTCATTTGTGGGGTTTTGCCTCCCCTCCTTCGACTGCATCAGGCGGATTTCTTCCAAATTGCTGCGCCTGGCATTTTGCACAAGCAGCTAAAGAGGAGATATGACATGTCCATCATGCCACCCTGGGTAATTTTTCATGTACCCCACGATTCAACTTTTATCCCAGCCGAGGTGAGAAATCAATTCTTATTAAATGATGTGCAGCTTGATGCTGAATTAATCAAGATGACTGATCACCATACTTTTAATCTATTTGCTCGAGAAATTCCTGACATACAAGTTATTCGATCACCCGTGAGTCGCTTAGTGTTAGATGTCGAGCGCTTTGAAGATGATGCCCAAGAAATCATGTCAAAAAGAGGTATGGGGGCCGTCTATATGAGCACTCATACTGGCTCACCCTTACGCCATCCTCTTACTGCATTGGATCGAAATCTCTTGATCGAGAAATGGTATCGCCCTCACCATGCAGCACTCACTAGAGCTGTTGATCAAGCAATTGCTCTGCATGGACAAGCTCTCGTCATTGATGCGCATAGCTTTCCTTCTATTGCACTGCCCTATGAGCTTAATCAACATCACGATCGTCCAGAAATTTGTATTGGGACTGATGACTTTCACACTCCAGAGTCACTCACAACAGGGATGACCGAAGCTTTTAGATCTGCAGGCTTTGATGTAAGGCTAAATTCGCCGTTTGGAGGAGCCTTAGTTCCCATGAATCGCTATGGCAAAGATCAACGCGTGAGCGCGGTCATGATTGAAGTGCGAAGAGATCTTTATGTGGATGAGATCACCGGGATACCCCTGCATCATTTTGATCAGATTGCTCAAAAGATTCGGGCTTGTATCGTAAATTCTCTCAACACCTAAGTCTCTAGCTCAAGATATGAGCCTGCTGTCATTCAGACTAAAGGGACATTGAATAACTCTATAGAGAGGATGCTTATGTCAGCACTAAAGCCTGGAACCCTATGCGTCATTATTGGTGGCTGCCCAGAGAATATTGGAATGATTGTTGAAGTGAAGATGCATCTTGGTCAATTTTTAGAAAGGGCCGATGCTTATTTAATTGAAACCGTCACTGGTAGAAAATTTAACCAACTCTGGTCAGACAATGATCTGATTAGAGGCCATTCTACCGAAGCAGTAACTGATAGACATAAACTGCGCCCCTTGTTAGATCTGAATGAAGATCTTAAGATGCTCACCAAGGAGTCTGAGTTGGTCGGTGCAATTTAATCGGTCTAAATGGCTTGAGGAACAGATCTTCTCATTAGCCAACTCAGTCATCGTGATGTGGTATTTCATATCGCGAAATTCAAATATGTCATGCTAGTTATAGAGATAATTTTTTATAGACATAGGAGATCGCGATGACCAGCCTCAAGCAAACCTTTGGCACCAGACTGACATCAAGCAATGGGCCAAGCGAAGTCTGTTACACCCTTCAAGAGATTGCCGACATGATGGATGTCACGAAGGAACGGGTGCGTCAAATTGAAGCTAAGGCCCTCATCAAGGTAAAGCAACGTTTTCATGCCCTTGGTCATACCCCAGCAAATTTATTCAATCTTTAATCCCAGGGAAATCTCATGGGAAGCATAAATCGACCCGTTACACATCAATTTCTTCATTGCGAAATGGAATTTGCATGTCCACAAGACTGGTTTGAACTCAGCCTTACTGACAAAGCTGGAATTAAGTATTGTGAAGACTGCAGTACGGAGGTTCATCTCGCCATTTAAAGCAATTGGTTGATGCGGGCGATTTAGAAAAGCTTGCCCAAGGACTGTATTACGCACCTAAATCTTCAGCATTTGGTAAGGTGCCCCCAAAAGATGATGAGCTGGTAGAGGCTTTTTTAAAAGATGAGAACTTTTTATTGCTTTCACCGAATAGCTATAACTCCTTGGGCTTAGGAACAACCCAGCTCTATAACAAGACTGTGGTTTATAACCATAAGCGGCATGGCGTCTTTAAATTGGGCAATAGAAGCTTCGATTTTCGGGTGAAGCCACGTTTTCCTAAAAAACTTGATAAAGAGTTCTTATTTGTGGACTTATTAAATAATCTTGATTCTCTTGCTGAGAATCAGGGTGATGTATTGGCTAATGCACAGAAGCAGTTGAGCAAGTTTGAAGTTTCTAAATTGCAAAAGACGGTTAGCGTTTATGGCGCAGGAAGAACCAAGAAAAGAGTTTCATCTTGGTTGCGTAACTCCCAAAGAGTTGGCGCTTAATGCTTTTACACGAGCACAAAGATTTTAAAGATCTGATTGCAGTCGTATCAGACAATATGAGTATTGACCCCACATTAGTTGAAAAAGACTATTGGATCATGCATTGCCTTTAATACTTTGAACGTGTAGAGGCTAGACGGCAACTCATCTAAGTCGAGTATTCGATATGATGAAGGAGAGGAAGCCTTCATAATTCATCATCTTCCTTGTCCTCTAAAAATGCCTTAAGGGCGGGAGAGTGGCTATATCCTCTAGGAATACCTAGTAAAACAATGGGTTTGAAATCTGGATCTCTTTTGTTTGCTTCAGCCTTTTCTCGGCTCAGGGTAAATTGCAAAGGACGACTCGGGTTAGGAAAGTAAGCAATACATAAACCTTGCTTAGTGGCTTTATTCAGCTCATCCTGATTGAGGCAGATCAACCGCATTAGAGTCACCTAATAAGTCCTCTCTTCTGTAGACATGTCCTTTCTTTAAACGCAAGCGTAAGATTGGCTGGCACTACTAACTAGCGGTAATGTCAAATCTATCGCAGAGCTAGCATCTGAATTGGATATGACTAATGCCGCCCTTATAATCAAGCCACCAAAAATACACTGGGCCATAACCTTGAAATTAGACTTAATCTTCAAATGGTTCCCGCGTATAAACAATGGCATCAGCAACTATAGATCTAGCAATGCGGGTTTTACTATGGGATTGCTCGCTCTGCACTGCTGCCTCAAATTCAGCTGCCCTTTTGACCTCATCTTCCCTAACCCTCACCAATTCAGCGGCGGGCATGAGTTGGCCAGACTCCATTAAGGCAGCTAGCTTGGGATTATTGGTGCCGTACTTAGCAAACCGCTTTTGATCGGCAAGAATCTGTGCTTGCTCTGTCTTGGAATCCTCCTCCAGACTCGTAAGCCGCTGTGGATTGATTCCGCCAACATACTCAAGATCGCCGATTTCATTTGCCATGAATCAATTTTAGATTGAAAAGTCCCGTATCCCAGCTTTTCAAAGTTTCATTCGCAAAAATTTGGGATCGCGATTGCTGTATTGCCATATTGAAGCTATTTAAGTTTCTGCAATATCAACAGGGCAAAACTTACTCCAAATAACTGGAAAAGCGCTACAGCCGCTACACGATCCAAGGCAGACACCCTATCCATGCG
>Ga0364907_10506_pt1 | contig 10573 bp, 12 predicted proteins | sample ExccelJu500002D3_2_FD_206960 | JGI IMG/M metagenome (GOLD analysis project Ga0364907, IMG submission 206960) | Enriched cells from Trout Bog Lake Hypolimnion, Wisconsin, USA - BchlTB.July02.5000.02.D3 | ecosystem: Environmental > Aquatic > Freshwater > Lake > Hypolimnion/Profundal zone | place...
AAGCTGCCGCAACGGGTATAGGCGATTTGTCCGGATGGAGTGAGCACCTGGAAGTAGCCGAGACCTTGAATGGCGAGATCGAGCGAGTTTCCGGTCTGCTGGAAATCTCCCTGGGACTGGAGGATTTCCGTGGCGGCGGCGCGGGTGCCGAGTCCGATCTGGAGGCCAGCGGAGACGGTCTGCTGCGTGGCGGCGGCTCCGGGAGTGACCATGTTCTGGTAGACGAGATCCTGAAACTGGACGCGGCGCTTGCGGAAGCCAGCGGTGTTGGCGTTGGACAAATTGTTGGCAATGTTGTCCAGATTGGTTTGCTGCGCGGTCATGCCGCTGGCGGCGGTGTAAAGCGAACGGAACATGGATGACTCCTATACCTTGGGCAGATCCTGGGCTGCAATGCGGTTGAACTCGTTGTGAAAAGTTGTGAGGGCGCGTTGCATCATCTCGGCGTTGCGCTGAATTTCAATGAGGCCGACGGCACACTCGACAGGATTAACATTCGCGTTCTCAAGCGACCCCTGCCGCACGGTGAGCTGACTGGGGGCTTCGGCGGCGGCTTGGGGCGCTGAGAAATAGGCATCGCCAAGTGAGGTGAGCGGAACGTCGGAGGCGAATTCGTTGAGCTGTAGTTGTCCCGCGACGTCGCCGTTGACGGAGATGACTCCGGCAGAGCTGATTTCGACATTGCCACCGGGAAGTGTGATTGGACCTTTGTCGCCGAGAACGGGGTAGCCTTGCGCGGTGACAAGAGCGCCAACTTTGGTGAGATGGAAGTTGCCGTTGCGGGTGTATTGGACTCCGGTGGGAGACTGAACGGCGAAGAAGCCTGAGCCTTCGAGAGCTAGATCGAGCTGGTTGCCAGTCTGCTGGAGCGAGCCTTGTGAGAAATCGGTGCGCGGAGAGCCGAGGACTCCGAAGGAGTTGACGGTGCCGGTGGAGACAGTGGCCGAGGCGTTCATCATTTGAGATTTGAAGCTGACGTGCTGGCCGCGAAAACCACTGGTGTTGGCGTTGGCGAGATTGTTGGCGGCAAGATCGAGCTGCTGGGTTCGTGCGAGAAGACCGGTGCTGGCCGCGTAGATTCCGTTGTTCATGCAAGACTCCGCTGGAGGGAAGAGCAAGCGGAGTGCCAAGGTAATTGGAGGTTTCTAAGGAAACGTGGGATGGGGGACTGGTGACCGTTGCCGCATCCCACATTTGGCTAACAGCGGGGCGGATGCGGAGCGCATTTTATTCGGGAGAGTCGTGCAGACTCTATTCGTGGAGCTCGAGCGTGACCCAGAAAGGCTTTCTGTCGAAGTCGAAAAAGGCTTCAAGAGTGATGCCTCCGCTGATTGAATGGGTGCGGTAGCTGGTGCCGACGATGATGGTGGGAACGGATAACATGCAGTGGTTGCCGACTCCCGCGAGCTTGCCCTTGAAGTTACCGGCGATCATGTTGGCGATCTCGCCGAGAGCGTCAAAGCTATCGTCGCCGACCTCTTCTGCTGGGACGCCGAGCATTTTGCTGGCCATGGTGCAAGCGGATTGATTGGAGCAGCGAATGCTGAGCACTCCGCAGAGGTTTCCGGCAAGGCCGACGAGGGCGGTGAATTCGCCGCCGCGGGGACTGGCGACAGGGTCACAGGCATTGAGGCTGGTCCCAAGCATGATTTCAAAGACCTCACGGGTAGCATCTTCAAGAAGCTGTGCCCATGAAGTGCGATCGAAGATGGGAGTGGCGAGGGATTGGTCGGCAAGTGGTGTCATCGTATTGGTCTCGGTCATAGCCTTGGTCATAGCCCCAGCACAGGAAGCACGTGTTCTTTAACCTGATCCGGCGTGAATGGTTTGCGAATGTAGCCTTTGGCTCCGAAGGAAAGCGCCTGGACGACGTTGGTTTCACTGCCCTCGGTTGTGATCATGACGACAGGAATGCCGCGAAGTCTTTCAATGGACTGCAAGTTGCGCACAAGCTCGAGTCCATCCATGACGGGCATATTGATGTCGCTGAGGATGAGGTCGACGGTGTGTGTGTCAAGCAATGCGAGAGCGTCGGCGCCGTTGGCGGCTTCGATGACGGAGGTTAGGTCGAGTCCTGCCTGGCGGAGAGAGCGTTCGATGATTTTGCGCATGACGGAAGAATCGTCCACGATAAGAGCTCTGATCGGACTCATTCTGGCTCCTCCTGGAAGTGCTGCAACGGACTGAGATTTGCTGTGGGAGAAATGCGATTGTGGTGAAGTGGAATTTGCCGCCGGGTGGCGAAGCGGCGATGGCCGTGCGGAAGCGACAGCAGTGAGCATAGAGCTTCACCACCGAGCAGTACGATGGCTTCTTCGATGCTCAGCCCAGGACAGCCTGAGACTCCGCGGGCGGCCTCGATTACAAGACGGCTAAGCATGCGGTCGGCGCGGATGGATTCGGCGAGTTCAGAGAGATTGATGACCCGCTGGCCGCGAATTAGGGCGAGCGCGGGACTGGATTGCGGAAGCACGCCGGTCGAGGCCGATGCGATGGAAACTACTTTGCAACTCGATGCTGAGTGAACTTTCTTCATAGGTGCCGCTCAATGGAAATATCGGCCGGGGACGCGGCACACTTTAGAAAAAATGTCTTCAGCGGGATGGGCCTTCAAAGACCAGATCGAGGTGCGACTTGCGGGAGAGGAAACGAACCCAGATGTTGCCTTCGACGGCGTAGAGGCGGATGGCTTCGGTACCAGTCTGCTGCACGTAGCTGAGAATCATGCGGGAGGTTTCAGTGGCAGAGCGGGGACGGCTGACAACGACTTCGCCACTGGTGTCGCGCTTGCGGTGTTCGAGGATCTGAAGGAGCGTTGGTTCGGGGATGATGCAGGCCTCGGTATCGCAGCCAAGCATGCGCTCGATGGAGATGAGAGCGGTGTAGTTGACCTTTTCGCAGAAGCCGACGAAGAGGCGGCGTCCCTGGCTGACCAAGTGCACGGGAGCCATGCGATAACGCTCGATCAGGCTGAAGGGCACGAGCATGGAAGAGCCGGGCTGCACGCTTTCGGATGGAAAGACGGGGCATCCCCACTGAGTGGCGACGACCGAGGCGATATCTTGAGGAGTGATGCAAGCGAGGCGCTGCAGACATGCGCCAATCTTGTCTCCGGAGCTGCGCTGCATCTGGATGGCATCGCGCAGTTGATCGTCGGAGATGACGCCGCGGGAAAGCATCATGAGCCCCATGGGCATGGTGGTGCGGATGGGCACGGGACGGCGCTCTTCATAGAAATAGCCGAGCAGATGCTCTTCAAGCGACGCTTCGAGACAGCGCGGGCCGCAGAACCACTGCTGTTCGTTGAGCCAGAAGCCAGCGGCACGGTGCAGCACGCCACTCCATCCCATGGCGGCGGTGCAATCGGGGTGGGCGCATCGCAGGGCGCGTTGTTTCCATCCGAGAGGACGCTTCCATTTTGTTTCTTCAAGTGCGTACATGATTTCTCCTGATGGCGAAGGTAAAGCAGAGTGGATGCGGCGGAAAGATTGTGATTTCTCGCCTAGCCGCAAAAAACGCGGCGAAGGTGGGGCACCCGTAATCGATCAGCTATCAGCATTATTTAAGGCAGACAGGCGATCTTGTCGCGCTGATTTGCAACCTGGGTGACGCGAATGCCGTAGTTGCCGTCGACGACGACGACCTCTCCGTGGGCGATTAGGCGGCCATCGATAAGGAGTTCGACCGGTTCTTCGACCCGGCGGTCGAGCTCGACGACTGATCCGGAACTGAGTTCGATGATCTCTTTGAGCAGCATTTGGCGGCTTCCAAAGCGCATGGTCACACCGAGTTCGATGTCCAGAAGGAGATCGAGATTGCGGTTGGCAGATGGGTCGGTGGATGGGGTCGCGGATGACGCGACAGCTGGCGCTGCGGATGGTTGCGGGGACTCCGGCGTGGTGCACCGTGGTGGTTGTTCGGCTGAGGCGACGGACTCAGGCGGCAGAGCGAGGCGGAGAATGTGGAGTTCGAATTCGAGCGAGTCATTTTCACGAGCGATGCGGAAGAGCTGGCATGAGTTGGAGGCAGGATCGCGCTCGGCTAGGTGAGTCTTGAGTTCGAGCGGGCCAAAGGCTCGGCGGAGGCGGTCGGCGGCATTGCCACAAATTTGCTGAATGAGTTCGGCAGCGGCTTCGCGGGTATCGTTGCTGATTTCGTTGCTTGGCTCCGGAGCTTCGCCTGTAAGCAGGGAGGCGAAGTGCGTGGACATTGAGGCGGTGAGAGTGATTTCGCAGAGTCCATCGAGCGAGCCGGAGATTTCGAGACGGAGTACGGTCGCCGCTTCCGAAGGTGCATCGAGCAAGGAGGGCTGGGCCTCAAGAGGCGTGCCTGCGACCTGCGAAAGAACGGTGGTGGCGGCTTCAGCAAAATGCTGGACGAGAGTTTGCTGAAGCTGGCCGGAGGCTGATTGTTGCTGAGCGTTTTCACTCATGGCGTTTTCAGTTAGGGCTGTCTCACTCATGAAATCTCCTGATGCTCTTCGCTTGAGAGTTGGGATGGAGTTGGCAGCATCTGCGAGATTCTGGATGCACGCTGATTTCCGGTGCGCATTGGAAACGCCTCATAAAGCGCGAGTCCGGCAACGCTACCGTTGATCGGGGAGTTGGCGCGGCGCGGGAAGGTGAGGATTTCTCCTGGGGCAAGATCGAGCAGAGCGCGGACCGGCAGCCGGGTGGATGGCATGGCGAGAGAAAATTCAAAGGGAAAGTTGAGAGCGTGCGCGGTCATGCGCTCGTGAGTGGTGCTTGGTCCACGATGACGGCTATATCCGCCGCCCCGATCGAGGCGGCGCAGGAGCGCATTGGAGGCGACGGCGGGGAAGGCGACGTTAATGACCCCCTGGGACTCGGGCATATGAATCTCAAAGCTGAGGCAGAGAGTCTTGTCGCCGGGGGGCATAAGGCGCTGCAACTGGGCGGGCTGTACCCGCTCTTCGAATTCAAAGGTGGAGCCGAGCGAGGACCACGCGGTTTGCAACTCTCCGCAGAGGATTCGGACGACGCCCTCCATGATTCCTTCTTCAATCTCGGTGATCTCGCGCTCCTGATCATTCATGCGTCCGACGCCTCCGAGCAGCAGGTCGATGATGGGAAAGACGAGTGAGAGTTCGAGATCGAGGGCGGCGGTTGCGCCCATTGGATTGACCTGAAAGGTTGCGAGGTAGGCGAGATCGGGAATGCGATTGAGAAACTCCTGGTAGGTGAGCTGCTCGACCGAGACGAGGTTCACCTCAAAAACCACGCGGAGGTAGGCTCCGAGGGCATTGGTAAGGTTGCGCGCAAAGCTCTCATGCAGATTGCTGATGGCGCGAACCTGGTCTTTCTTGATCTGTCCAGCCTGGCGGAAGTCGCAGGGTTGATAGGTCGTGGTCGCAGGCTGCGCTCCCTGGCTGCGCCCGAGCGCGGCACGAAACATAGCATCGATTTCATCCTGGTTTAATACCTTTTCCATGCGTCCTCCAAGGCGCTACGCACAGCCTGAGAAGCGATCTGTGGCGGCATCTGTTTGCCGGCGAGCAGGGATTGCAGGCGAGTGCGGAGACGGAGCAGGGCGAGCGAGTGAATTTGCGAGACGCGCGATTCGCCGACGCCGAGCACGGCTCCCGCTTCTTTCATGGTGAGTTCTTCGTAGTAGTAAAGAGAAAGCACCTGCTTCTCTTTTTCGCTCAACTCCTCGATGGCGCGAACGAGGAACTGGTGGAGTTCGGATTTCATGGTGAGGTAGTAGGGACTCTCCTCGGGATTGCCGGGCAGGTACTCGCAGAGATCGTCGTCGTGCTCATGGTCGCTGCTCTCGATGTGAAAGCTGCCGAGATCGAGGCCTTCGAGTTCGCCAAGAAGGTGCTGAAAGGCGTCGAGAGTGAGGCCGAGTTCGGTGGCGATCTCCTGCTCGGTGGGAGAGCGTCCGAGGTTGTGGCTGAGGCGGGCCGAGGCCACTTCGACGAGGCGAGCTTTGCGGCGCAGATCGCGCGGACTCCAATCGAGCTCGCGGAGGCTATCAAGAATTGCGCCGCGGATGCGGAACTTGGCGTAAGTCTTGAACTGGACCTGGCGCGCGTCGTCGTACTTGGTGAGAGCGTCCATGAGCCCAAGGACTCCGGCATGGACGAGGTCTTCGACGGGAACGTGCTGAGGCAGACGGTCGTGGATGTGGCGCGCAATGTAGCGCACCTGCGGCATCTGCTCGAGCAGGATGCGGTTGCGCACTTCTTCGTCGAGGGTGGGTGGCGCGTAAGAGTTTTGTGATTTTTTCATGGCAGACCCCGGAGATTGATTCGTGATGGTCATGCGTTGAGACTCCCGATGGAATGCACCGGAGTGAGCGCGGGAATTTCGCCGTGCGAGATGACGACGATCTTGGGAAGAAATGGCTCCAGCAAACGGCGCAGGTGAAAGCGCGTGTTGACCGAGCAGAGAATAACGGGAGTGGCAACGTCCACGTTTTCGCCGACAAGTTTGCGCAGGGCTTCAAGCAGGCGGCGAATGAAGGTTGGCTGCAAGGCGAGCGAACCCGATGACGGCATCTGCGGAGTGAAGGCCTGGTTGAGCTCTTCTTCGATACGGGGATCGAGGGTGACTACGCGCAGCGCTCCTTTTTCGTCGAGCAAGGGCTTGATGAGGGAACGGCCCAGGGCCTGGCGGCAGGCTTCAACCAGCGAGACTGGATTTTTATTGATGGCTGCGGCTTCGACGAGGGTCTCAAGAATGGCTCCGAGATTGCGGATGGAGACCTGCTCGCGGAGAAGCTGCTGAAGAACTCTTTGCACCTCGCCGAGGCTCATGAGCTTGGGTACGAGCTCTTCGAGGAGCTTGGGGTGGGAGTCATTGAGACGCTCAAGCAGGCGCTTAGTCTCGGCGCGAGTGAGCAACTCGTGGGCGTACTGGCGAATGATCTCCGAGATGTGGGTGGCGAGGACCGAGGTCTGATCGACGACCGAGTAACCGGCGGCGATGGCCTGCTCACGTAGCTCGGGGGCGATCCAGCGGGCGGCAACGCCGAAGGCAGGCTCGCGGGTTTCGACACCGGGAAGGCGCGGCGGTTCGGGATCAGAGCTGATGGCGAGGATGCAGTTGTCGGCCATCTCCCACCGTGCTACTTCGACGCCGCGCAGAGAGATGGCGTATTCGCGCGGTTTGAGGCGGAGGTTGTCCGTGATGTGGACGCTGGGAATGATGAAACCTAGCTGGCTGGCGAGATGTTTACGCAGGGCTCGGACGCGGGGCAGCAGCTTTCCCCCCTGATTGGCATCGACGAGCGAGACTAGAGCGTATCCAACTTCAAGGGAGAGATCGTCGAGTGCGAGCAGCGCTTCAAGCGAGTCGGACTGAATGGTTCCGGGCTTGTTGGCTGCGGCGTTGGCTGCTGCTTTGGGGTCGGCGGGTGCAGGAAGTTTTTGCAATCGCCATGCCATCGCAGCGAGCAGGATGAACATAAGGAAGAACGAAAACTTGGGCATTCCGGGAATCATGCCCATGGCAAGCATGGCCGCACCGGCGATCCAGAGGACGCGCGGTTGAGCGAAGAGTTGCTGGCTGAGATCTCCGCCGAGCGATTTGTTGGATGAGGCGCGGGTGACGACCAGACCGCCGGCGATGGAGACGAGCAGCGAAGGAATCATGGTGACAAGGCCATCGCCGACGGTGAGAACAGTGTAGGTCTTGAGAGCGTCGTGGAAGGGAATGTCGAGTTGAAAGACGCCGATGAGGAAGCCAGCGACGATGTTGATGGCGGTGAGAAGAATGGTTGCGAGGGAATCGCGCTGGCTGAAGCGGGCGGCTCCGTCCATGGCGCCGTAGAACTCGGCCTCGCGCGCAACTGCTTCACGGCGGGCGCGCGCCTGATGCTCGTCGATGAGTCCGGCATTGAGGTCGGCGTCGATCGCCATTTGCTTGCCGGGCATGGCGTCCAGGGTGAAGCGCGCGGTGACTTCAGCGGTGCGCACCGCGCCGTGACTGACGACGAGGAACTGAATTGCGATTAGAGCGATGAAGAGAACGAAGCCGACGACATAGTTGCCACCGACGACGAACTGTCCGAAGGCGGCGATGACGTTTCCGGCGGCAGCGGTACCTTCATTGCCGTGAAGGAGAATGCGGCGGGAGCTGGCAAGGTTGAGTGCGAGGCGGAAAAGCGTGAGCAAAAGCAGCAGGCTAGGAAAGACGGAAAACTGCACCGGACGAAGAATGTAAACCGCTGAGAGTAGAACGATGACCGAGGCCGTAATGCTCATGGAGAGCAGAAGGTCGAGCAGAAAGCCCGGCATGGGAACCAGCATGACGAAGACAATCGAGACAGCCGCGGCGGGAACGATCCAGTCGTAATTGGCGGTTTTGAAAAATGATGCGGACTTGGTTGCTTCTGCCATCAGGTAGTCCTCCGAGCGGCTTGCTGGGCGTTCACGTGCTGGGCGTTCATGCGGAAGACATAGGCGAGGATTTCGGCGACGGCGGCGTAGAGCTTTTCAGGGATTGCCTGGCCGACCTCGACGGTGCGATAGAGGCTTTGAGCGAGGGGCGGATTTTCGATAATGGGGATACCATCCCAGCGCGCTATCTCCTTGATCTGCTGGGCGAGAAGGTTCTGTCCCTTGGCGACTACGGTGGGGGCGGCCATTTCGTCGGAGTACTCGAGGGCCACCGCAAAGTGAGTGGGATTGGTGACGACGACGGTGGCGCGGTGGGCGGCCTGAAGCATGCGCTTGCGGCGGGCGAGGCGCTGCAGGCGGCGAATGCGTCCCTTGGTGGCAGGATTGCCGTCGGTCTGCTTCATCTCTTCGCGAATCTCTTGCTTGCTCATGCGGAGTCCGCTTTCGAGTTTCTGACGCATGGCGATGTAATCAATGACCGACCAGGCGAGCAGAACGAGTGAAGATTTCCAGAAGACTTCGAAGACGATGTTGAAGATGTGCGCGGAGATCTGGCGGGGCGAGGCCCAAAGCCCGAGGCCGAGAGTGGGCCATTCGCGGCGGAAGATATTGATGGCGATAAAGACGATGGCAGTGCCGGGAACAAGAGCTTTGAAGAGCTGCACGATGGTTGTAATGCTGAAAATCTGGCCAAGTTTTTTGGCCGGGTTGAGCTTGGCAACATCGGGCGCGAGAAGCTTGGGAACGAAGACGATTCCACCCTGCGCAACGGAGACCAGAAGCGCGACGGCCCAGGCCGCGGCAAGCGGCTTCCATGTCCACTGGACGAGTAGCTGCGCGCTCCAGAGAAAGATTGGCGAGGAGATAGTGATCGGATTGCGAACGGCATGATCGAGCGTGGCGCGGAAGAACTGTCGCCAGAGATTGAGTCCGGCGGGGCCCTGCGCAACGAGAACGAGAATACCGGCGAGCATGGCGGCGGTGGCGCTGAGGTCGCGCGAGCGCGCGACCTGACCTTCTTCGCGCGCCTTGTGGCGGCGATGCTCGGTTGCTTTCTCGGTCTTGTTGTCTTCGGCCACGATTGAATCTTTCTAATCGGAATTTCTCGTTGAGAGGTGCTGGCTAGTTCACCAGGTGAAGGGTTTGCTCGCTCCAGCGAATTGCATTGGCAAACTGGAGCGAAAAGAAGCGCGGCCAAGCAGACATGACCGCAATCGTTACGAGCATTCCTAAAACCGATTTAACTGAGAGGCCGACAAAGAGCACGGGTAATTGCGGCGACGCTTTCCCAATAAAGGCCAGTACAAAATCTGCAATCACGGTGGCGATGAGCGCGGGGGCGGCAATCTGCAGGCCGAGAACCCAGATGGCGGAGGCGGTATGCAAGACCGCTTCGACGCGGCTGAAGGTAAGCACTGAGCGGCCTGCGGGAAGGTAGTAAAAGCTGGAGACGAGAGCGCGCAGAATCCAGTGATGGACGTCCAAGGCGAAGAAGATAAGTAGCACGATGGTCTGATAGAAGATCGAGAGCACGGGGGAATCGGCCTGGGATTGCGGGTCGATCATGGTGGCAAGCGAGAATCCCATCTGCATGCCGAGAATCTGTCCGGCGAACTGTGCCGCGTCAAAGATGAAATTGAGCAGCAGTCCGATGATGATTCCGATGATCAGTTCGTTGAGCGCAATGCCGGTGAAGCCGAGAGGCGAGATATGCATATGCGGAACGGGTACGACGGGCCATAGAAGCACGACACCGACGACGACGAATGCGATCTTGGTGCGGGCGGGTAGCGCATTGTTGCTGAAACCGGGAGCAAAGAGCATAAGGCCGGAGAGTCGCAGTCCAATGAAGACGGCGGCGGCGAGCACGGATTCGAGGGTGAGCGATGGATTCATTGGAGAATGCCACGGAAATCGGAAAAGAGATGAATGGTGAAGGCGGCAAGATGGCGGAGCATCCAGGGAAGCAGAAACATGGCGCTGAGGGCGGTGGCGAGCAGGCGAGGAACGGTTGAGACGGTCTGATCCTGAATGCTGGTGAGTACCTGGAGGATGTTGATCACAACGCTAACTACGGTGGCAACGGCAAGCAGCGGCAAGGCCGCAAGAATGGCGTATTCGAGGGTGGTGCGTCCGAGTTGGATTACCTGTTCAAGAGGCATAAGGTCACGCAAGGCTGAAGATCGTTAATCGAAACTGCGCATCGCT
>Ga0364907_10510_pt1 | contig 10530 bp, 8 predicted proteins | sample ExccelJu500002D3_2_FD_206960 | JGI IMG/M metagenome (GOLD analysis project Ga0364907, IMG submission 206960) | Enriched cells from Trout Bog Lake Hypolimnion, Wisconsin, USA - BchlTB.July02.5000.02.D3 | ecosystem: Environmental > Aquatic > Freshwater > Lake > Hypolimnion/Profundal zone | place...
ATCTGGCGGGAACCAGCCGGTTGAAATATGCGCCAAATGTACGCATTATCCGCCTTCCCTGCACAGGAAGAATCAGCCCGATGTTTATTCTTAAAGCGCTGCAGAAGGGAGCTGACGGTGTTCTGATAAGCGGCTGCCACCCTGGAGACTGCCATTTTACCCATGGCAACTATCACGCACGTCGCAGATGGATGGTTTTTCGCGCACTGCTCGAATTTATCGGTATTCCGCCAGAACGAGTCAAGTACTCCTGGATCAGTGCGGCTGAGGGTGTCAAGTTTGCTGAATTCATCAACAAAGTCACTGAAGATATACGCAAACTCGGACCTTTTGAACAGTACACCCAGTTGATCGAAGAGACAGAGGCTGCCGCGTCACTATAAATAATATCACGGAATGAGTATCGAAGAACAATACAGAACGAGGGCAAAGGAGCTTCTTGCTGGTGGTGCGGTAAAGATGGTTATCGGGTATGGAAAGGGCACTACCGGTGAGCGTCGCCGCCCAATCTTTATCACCTCCCCTGATGAGGTGGAACGGCTTGTGCTTGATGAGGCCTGCATTACCAACCTCTCTGGCTATCTGGTCAGTGAAGGGCTTCTCAGTGATGAAAAGCGTGTAGCGGTGTTTCTCCGACCGGAAGGGGTACGTGCGGTCAATATCCTTGCAGCAGAATCGCAGCTTGATTCCGATCAGCTGGTTATTTTTGGATTCGATGTTGTCGGCAATGAGATCAAGGCGCTGAAGGGCATCCATGTCGAGGAGTTTGCCGATGTGATAGAGTCGTTGAAAGAGAGCGCTCCGGGAGTAGCCAAGGAGCTTCTGCTTGAAAAAATTGAATCAATGAGCCCGCAAGAGCGGTTTTCATACTGGCAGGGGGAGTTTGCCAAGTGCATTAAGTGTTATGCCTGCCGCCAGGCGTGCCCGATGTGCTATTGCCGACGATGTATTGTCGACAGCAACCAGCCGCAATGGGTCAATACCTCATCACATTCACTCGGAAATTTTGAATGGAATATCGTTCGGGCATTTCACCTTTCCGGTCGATGTGTCGAATGCGGAAACTGTGACCGAGCCTGCCCGGTCAACATTCCTCTCCGTCTCATCAATCACAGAATGGCTGAAGAGGTGCTTGGGACATTTGACCATTTTGCCGGTACAAGCAAAACCCAGGAACCGGTGCTTGCCAGTTTTAAAAAAGACGATTCCGAGACATTCATTCTCTAAGTAACAAACCCGTATGACAAAAATCCTCTTCAGCGATAAACTTGACAATTGTGTCGAACGATGGAAAAAGGCAGGTTTCAGTGTTATAGGCCCTGTACAGCGAAATAATATTTCAACATACGCAGCCGTTGAACGTGCTGCGGAATTAGATTTAGGGCTTATTCTTACCGAACGTTCAATCAAGGAGCTTTTTTTTCCTCAGAGTGAACCGATGTTGCAATACACTATCAAAAAAGATTCGATCGAGACAAAGGATTTTTTACCGCCATCCGGGCAAAGAATCATTTTCGGTGCACGCCCATGTGATGCCTCAGGCATGGCGATTGATGATCCTCTTTTTGGATGGGATTACAAAGATGAATACTGGTTCCAGCGGCGCAATGAATCGGTTATTGTGACTATTGCCTGTACGCAATCGGACGATTTCTGCATGTGCACCTCGCTTAAACTGGCGCCTGACAGTACGAAGGGCTCCGATATACTGCTTCGTCCACTTGAAAACAAGAGAGGGTGGCTGGTTGAGGAGATTACCGACCGTGGACGAGATGCATTCAAGGCAATTGCTGATATAGTGCAGGAGAGTGCCGACACGGCAGCTCCTCTGGCGGTTGTTGAGAAAAAGTTTGACCTTGACCGCTCAGTTGCCTGGCTGCAGAATCCTGAAAACTTTGAAAGCCGATTCTGGAAAGAGATATCGATGCGCTGCATCGGCTGCGCTTCATGTACCTTCCTTTGTCCCACCTGCCACTGCTTTGATATACAGGACGAAGGCGACACCTACAGCGGAATGAGACGAAAAAACTGGGACAGCTGCTCATTTGCCCTCTTTACCATGCATACTTCGGGACATAACCCCCGATCGACACAATCAGCACGATGGCGCCAGCGAATCATGCATAAATTCAACTATTTTCCCGGCAAGTTCAGTGTGAACAGCTGCAGCGGATGCGGCCGCTGTTCACGACAGTGCCCGGTTGACATGGGTATTACCGAGACTTTACAAGAGATATCAAAATTATCGCAGTGACCGAAAACATCCACAACGTGCAACCAAACATCTACAAGCCGGCCATTATGAAAATCGTCGCCCGCCACGACGAAGCACCCGGCGTGAGAACATTGAGACTTGAGTTTCAGAATCCGGCTGATCATGACTCTTTCATGGAAACCTATCGAACCGGCATGTTCGGTCTCTACGGTGTTTATGGTGAGGGAGAGAGCACCTTCTGTGTCGCCAGCCCTGAAACACGCAAGGAGTATATCGAATGCACCTTCCGGCAATCCGGGCGGGTAACATCTGCCCTGGCAAATGCCGATATCGGCGACCTCATCACTTTCAGGGGGCCTTACGGAAACCGCTTTCCCATTGAGGAGTTCCACGGCAAGAACCTTCTGTTTATTTCGGGGGGGATTGCCTTGCCTCCGACAAGAAGCGTTATCTGGTCGTGCCTTGACCAGCGTGAAAAATTTGGCAAGGTCACCATTGTCTACGGAGCGCGTACCGTGGCCGACCTGGTTTACAAGCATGAGCTTGAGGAGTGGCTGGAGCGGAGCGATGTCGAGCTTGTCCTGACCGTCGATCCTGGTGGAGAGTCACCCGACTGGAAGCACAGGATCGGCTTTGTGCCAACCGTGCTTGAGGAGGCGGCTCCCTCTCCTGATAACTGCATTGCGGTCATTTGCGGCCCACCCATCATGATCAAGTTCACGCTGATATCGCTCAAAAAGCTTGGCTTTGATGAAGCAAATGTCTATACAACGCTTGAAAACCGTATGAAATGCGGTGTGGGTAAATGCGGACGATGCAATGTCGGGTCGGTCTATGTGTGCAAGGAGGGACCGGTCTTTACTGCGGCAGAGGTATCCCGCATGCCGGCCTCCGATTTATAAGAGAGAGATGTGGTAAAAGTGTGCCGGCTGATGAAAATCAGCCGGAGAGTGGGAGGCTTCCCACCAGGGAAACAAAGCGTGCTCTCCCCTGCCTGTTGATGCACAGCATTGCAGGGCAATAATCCCGTCACTGATGAAGGGTTGCAGCAGCTGATAGGAAAACTCCATACCGAAACACCCCTCACTGTCCACCATGTGCAACTGCCCTCTCCAGGGTTCAGGAGAGAGAGTCTCATACCCTTTCGCCCTTTTTCTCGGGCTTTCAAAGCAAAGCGCAACCCAATGACCCTCTGGAGTTATTTCAAACTCAAGATAGCGGGAGTCAGAAGTTGGGTGAGCAATAAAAAGTTCTGACACTCCATAGTGCCACAATCTGTCAGTAAAGGTGCCTGCAGGCAGGGCAGAGGGCGGCTTTATCGAAAAAAGAGCGGGATTGCCGCAACTGGTTGTCCAGCGTAGAAAAGGCGCTTCAGGGCGAGCTATGGCCTCCTGAATCTTAAGCAACTGTTCAACTTCAACAAACGCCCCGGCGGGAAATTTCCGGTCGAGAGCGCCATAACCCACAAGCGATCCCTGTAGCAGCGGACGAGGAAACTGAGGCTCCGAAATTTCAGCCCTGGTTATTTCCTTCCCGGGAAAGCTTAGAAGCCCGGCCCAACCCATTTTTTGGTCATGGTTGTCGGCAACATAGCCTACACCACACGATGCAAGGAGCTCTCCATCAAAGAGGCCAATACACTCTACCTCAAGATCAAGCTGAACACCAGCCTCTTCCATTGCGGCAATTTTCAGCTGGGCGGCAAGCGTGAGCACATCTTCAGCGGTGGCGCCTCCCGTGTTATAGATAAAATTGGCATGATGACGGCTGACCATCGCTCCCCCAACTTGCCGCCCCTTGAAACCAAGTTCTTCAAAAATAGTGCCGCTCGACCGACCGGCGGCATAGTTATTCTTGAAGGTTGAGCCGCAGCTCGGAAAATCGAAATGGTGCTTGTTTGCGCGCTCCTCCTCATATTCCACCATCCGAAGCTTGATCTCATGGGTTGACTCGATTTGAGGAAACCGAAGCACAACAGCAACAACAACCGCCGGGTTCGCCATGAGAGAGGTCTGCTTGTAACCACGAAAAACCTCATCAGGGCTCTGCCAGAGCAGCCGTCCGTCAAGGGAGAACGTCAGAATGGCCGCTGTAACAGCCGATATTTCACCACCAAAACAGCGGGCATTCATTCTGACTGTAGCCCCTATCTGACCAGGAAGCCGGTAAAGCCACTCCCCACCTCCCCGACTGCTTTGCAACAACTTTTCGGCAATCAGGGTGTTCTCGGCACCAGCCTCGCAGAAGAGTTCGTCATCGGATAACCAGGATATTCTCTGCATCCGGTCTAAAGAGATCACAATTCCCGGGAAATAACTATCTGCAAACAAGGTATTGCTCCCGCTCCCTATGAGAGCAAGAGGAAGATGGTGTGCCCTGTTCCAGAGTAGAAGAGCGGCGAGTTCGGCGGGAGTTCCGGGATGAGCCAAAAAACGGGCACAGCCGCCAATGCCGTAATAGGCCCGGGCAGCAAGAGAAACCTCAGATTCAAACGCACAGGGGAGAAGTAATTCAGGCATATTCAAATAAATTCCATATTTTTCAACTTTCAAACGCTCTTGTACTGTTTCAGTTGACCTCTTCAGCAACCTTATTATCTTACAAACCATGCCAGATAGCAACAACCGTCGTGTAAACTTTGCCCTTGCACAAATCACGACTGAACAATTTGAAATTCTACCGGACACCATTGTTGACGACAAGCCTGTAACCATCAATGCTGGCCTGAACTTTGGTATCGACAATCAGCAGCATCTGTTGAAAGTACTCTTCAAAAACATCTTTCTGCAAGAAGATATTCCATTTATCACCATTGAAACTGGATGTGTCTTCGCCATAGACCCTGATTCATGGACGCTCTTTTCCAGTCAGGAAAACGGCTTCTTCGTGCTTCCAAAAAACTTTGCCGGTCACCTTGCCATACTCACGGCAAGCACCGCACGCGGAATTTTACATAGCAGAACTGAAAACACTCCGATGAACCGCTTTTTTATTCCGGCCAACAACCTTGAAGAGATGATCCCGGATAACCTTGCCCTTCCTTTGGAACCTGCATCCTGAAGAGAGTGCCGGGAGATGATGATGCTCTCCCGGCATACCCGGGAAGATCAAGAAGGATCAAGAAGTTCCCTTATCTTGAGAGCAAGCTCATTGCGGGAAAAAGGTTTGCCAAGAAAGGGCATCGGAAGCTCCTCAGCCTCTTTACACTCCAGTGAGTTATCCGCATATCCGGAAATAAGAAGAATGTTTATGCCCGGACGGCTCTTTTTCAAGAGCAGAGCAAGATCCCTCCCATTCATGCCAGGCATGATCACATCAGTCACAAGCAGGTTGATAGTACCGGGATATTCCAAAGAAAGTGAAATCGCCTCAGTTGGCAATGATGCAACCAAAACCGTATAGCCAAAACTTTTCAGGAATTCATGCGTAATATTTCTCACAAACTTATCATCCTCAACCAGCAAAATAACTTCATTACCGCCGGTTATATTTTCAACTATTGTGGCAGATGGACAAAAATTGGGGGTGCCAGTATAAGAAGGCAAATAAATTTCAAAGGTTGTTCCTTTTCCCTTTTGGCTTGATACAGTAATCAACCCTTTGTTCTGCATGACAATACCATAAACAGTGGCAAGTCCAAGGCCGCTACTTGATACCTTCGATTTGGTAGTAAAAAAGGGCTCAAAAACTGAATCAACTGTTTTTTTGTCCATACCGCATCCGTCATCGTGGACAACAAGCAGGAGATAATCCCCTTGTACTATTTCAGGATGATGCTTACAAAATTCATCATCAAGATGGACATTACGGGTTTCAATGGAAATTGTTCCACTACCTTGTATGGCCTCTTTCGAATTAATTGCAAGATTGGTTATAATCTGATCGATTTGCGATGCATCCATTTTTACCGGCCAGAGATCTATCGCTGGGGCAAAGATCAGCTCAATATTCGAGCCGAGAAGACGTTTAAGCATGTTAATCGTCTTGAAGAGTACTGCATTGAAATCCAGTACCTGTCGATCGACAGCCTGTCGTCGGGCAAAAGCAAGCAGCTGGTTTGTAAGTTCGGCTGATTTGAGGACTGAGGTGCGAAGATCGGCAAATATTTCATGCACACTGCCTGGCAGCTCATTGCTCTCAATCAACAGATCAAGGTTGCCAAGCATCACCTGCAGCATATTGTTAAAATCGTGCGCAACTCCACCCGCCAGACGGCCAATTGACTCCATCTTCTGGGCCTGCATCAAACTCTCCTGGAGAACAACATTTTCCTGCTCGGTCTGCTTTTGCCGGGTTATGTCGGTAAGGGTCGCCCTGCACTCCTGGCCATCATCGGTAACGAGAGCATCAATCCGAACAATCATACACTTCTCACGGGGCAGGAAGGTTTTATTCTGAAGTGGCTGGACAGCATGGTTAAGAAGCATCACTTCCGCATATTTTGGCTCATTGCGACTGAATACTCTCTCCAAGAGAGCATTGAAAACCGGAAGGTTATCATCGGTAATAAAGCGACTAAAACGATCACCTTTCAAAAGGGCACGTTCTTCACCAAGCATCGACGATGCGGTCAGGCTCGCCTCAACTATCGTACTGTCTCTGGCAAGTGTCAGGTAACCATGCGGCGCAAATTCGTAAAGCTCGGTATAACGTTCCAGACTCTCCTCCAGCTCTCCCCTCGTCTGAAGCAGTTCATCCCGCTGCATTTCAAGTTCGATCTGGTGAATCGAAAGTTCATGGATAACACGATGCATCTCATCGGGAGAGATTTGCATACTGTTCTTCTTCTGAATACCCGGCCAGTATTCTTCGGCCCTTTGTCTCAGCTCAGAGAGTCCATTGGCATTGGCTTTCTTCTTTGTCATAAAGGATTCTCCTGTTTTCAGATCTTTTGCATGTCAGTGTGCGGAGCCCCGGGGATTTCAACAAAAGAGGTAAAAACCTGATAGGGATTTGCCATATCTTTTCTGAATTGGGGCAGTGCATTAACCCTGATCCACCGGCACTTCTTTCCTGATAGCTGAACAATACCCAAAACAGCATCGTTGACTCTATGACCTGAACGCAAAGAAATCAAAGCAGGAAACTCTGCAAAAGGAAGGGCTGAACCATCTTCACGAACAAATATACATCGCAAATCCGACATCTTTTTACCTACACTATCTTCGATTAATAAGCCGAAAATTTCCTGAGCCTCACGATTTGCCTTGATAATTTGTCCTTCCGCATTGAAAAGCAATCCTCCTTGAGGAATTGATTCAAACAAAAAGCGGAAGTTCTCTTCACTCTCCAGCAAACTATGTTGAGACCTCTTTAATGCAGTAATATCGCTGAAAGTGATCACCAGTCCATCAATTTTGTTTTCCTGTGTTCGATATGGCATAATCTTGACGGAAAACCAGTTTCCATTATGTGTTGATACATTTTTTTCACTGAAAGCCAGACTATCAAGCACCTGCCTTGCATCATCAGCGAGATCGGGATAGCGCAGATCAGTGGCAATATCGGTTATTGGACGTCCAATGTCGGTTGCAATCAGCTTGATGATGGTGACCGTCCGGGTTGTAAAGCGTCGGATATTAAGGGAGTCGTCCAGAAAGAGTGTTGCAATATCGGTGCTGTTCAACAGGTTTTTCATATCATTGTTTGCCTGCGAGAGGTCACTCACTTTGGACTGCAGCTCCTGATTAACGGTCTGCAGCTCTTCGTTCAGGGATTGCATCTCCTCCTTTGAAGTGGTCAACTCCTCGTTGGTACTCTGCATCTCCTCATTGGCGGACTGCATCTCTTCATTGCTTGATTTGAGCTCTTCCTGGGAGGTCTGCATCTCTTCACGAATAGAGAACAACTCATCTCTGGCCTGTTTTAGTTCAAGCTCCATCGATGCGATATTGCCTGCAGGGGAATCAGCGGGCTTTCTCTTACCCGATGAGTGAGTGTATGTGCTTTTTTTGACATCAAGAAAAACAGTCAATATCAGACCACTAAGGGAATCAGGCTGGTAGAGCTGCTCGACTCTCAAATCCACAATCTGTTTTTCACCATTTGACCCAATAATGACTCCGTTTTTTAAAGCCACTGCTTTTTGGCGGATGGTATTTCCAAATAAAATATTGAGTTCATAGCGCAGCCCTTCTCGTGCCATGGCAAAAATATTCCAGTTTGCCTTGCCCGCAGCTGGTTCAAGATACTTGCCGGTGCGGCCATGAATATAGACAATATCTCCTTTCTTGTTCGTCAACACCGCTGGAGGGGTATAATTTTTCAGTAAAAGCTGATCAGTCATGGATTGCAGGTTGATCTCCAGGGTTCTTGATCTCTCGACGGAATCCACCAGGGCCGAAACGCCCAGCTTTTGAAGTGAAAATGAAGCTGGAAAATCAAACTGATCGAGTCGCACGCTCTGTTGAATCTGCCGGAAAATCCGAGCCTTGCTGTCAACTGGCTCAAAGAGGTAGCTACATGAACTAACCGTCTCGGCACTACCAAGAAAAAGGATTCCTCCTGAGTTCAGACTGTAATGAAAAAGAGGAAGGAGTTTTTTCTGCAACTCCTGCTCCATGTAGATAAACAGGTTTCGGCAAACAAGTATATCAAGTTTGGTGAAGGGTGGATCCATGATCACATTGTGAGGAGCAAAAACAATTGTTTCACGGATCTCTCTTGAGATTCTATAGCCATGATCGTCATGCTCAAAAAAGCGCTTGAGACGCTGTGGAGAGATATCCGCCGTAATATTTGGCAGATAGGTACCCAGACGGGCCCTCTCTATTGCATCTTTGTCAAGATCGGTGGCAAAAATCTGGATTCTGAAATTTACAGTGGGCTTGATGGCCTCAATGGCCTCTTTAAAGATAATGGCCAGAGAGTAGGCCTCCTCACCAGTCGAACAGCCAGTAAGCCAGGCTCGAAGAGTACCGCCCTGTGGCCGGATAGCAAGAAGAGATGGAATTGCTTTGGTTTTAAGGACTTCCCAGGCAAGCGGATCGCGAAAAAAACTTGTTACCCCGATAAGCAGCTCATCGAACAAGAGCTTAGTTTCATGAGGATTCTCCTGCAGGAAGCGGACATAGTCGCTGATCTTTTCGATCTTGTGGATACCCATACGCCGTTCGATCCGGCGATAGACTGTTTTTTTTTTATAGAGAGAGAAGTCGTGTCCTGTATGAGCACGCAAAATGATGATAACCTTCTCAAGAGCGCTAAGCGCTTTGTCCTCAAGAGAGATCGCTGAACTGGTGATCAGGGGAAGATGCTTCAGATAGGCCATTATCCTCGCTGGCAACTCCTCGACAGGAGCTATGATATCAGCTAAACCGGCATCAATGGCGCTGCGCGGCATACCGTCATATTTTGCAGAGGCAGGTTCCTGCACAAAAACACCGCCACCCTTCTCCTTGATATCGCGCAGACCAAGTGTACCGTCAGAGCCCATCCCTGAAAGGATGACCGCGATGGCATGCTGCTGCATGTCTTTAGCCATTGAACGAAAAAAGAAATCAATCGGTAATCGCAATCCCCGGGGCTGAACCATATCGAACAGATAGAGTATACCATGGAGTATAGCCATGTCTTTATTGGACGGAATAACATAGACATGTTCCGGCTCAACCTTGAGACGATCGGTGACCTGAACGACAGGAAGATCGGTAACGCGCTGAAGCAGTTCAACCATAATACCCTTATGTGTAGGGTCAAGATGCTGAACAATCACAAAGGCCATCCCACAGCATGAAGGAATATACTTAAGAAAAATCTCCAGTGCTTCAAGCCCTCCGGCAGAAGCGCCAATGCCTATAACGGGAAATAAGTCAACACTCTCTTTTATTGTTGTAACTCCCTGTTCATCGCTGGTTGCTGATTGATGGCTTTTGTGGCTATCCGAAGAGGGGCGATAAGAATATCGTTGACCAGAAAATCGGCAAAGATGGTGCATAAACCTGTAACCAGAACCAGGGCGATGGCTGACTTGATCAGGCGTGAGCGGATCTCCTCAAGATGCCCCATAAAGTTCATCCCGCTATCCGGCTCACCTGTTTCGTTATTGGTGTCATCGTCAGGATCTTTTTTCACCGGGTCATAGGTTGTCATCTGCTCACTATGCGGCTGAGCTTTTTGGATTGCAGCTCTATCAGGGCTACTGTCCGGGCTGCTTCCTGGAAGCTGCGGTGATGGTATGGACTCTTTTTCCTCGTTCATTACTCCAGTGTAAACTTTAAAAAAACAGGATGTTAAGGGATACGATTGTTATCGTGGTTCAAATTGGACAGATAATAACCACAAAACATAGTAACAAAGATGCTTGTAGCCAAAAA
>Ga0364907_10511_pt1 | contig 10490 bp, 8 predicted proteins | sample ExccelJu500002D3_2_FD_206960 | JGI IMG/M metagenome (GOLD analysis project Ga0364907, IMG submission 206960) | Enriched cells from Trout Bog Lake Hypolimnion, Wisconsin, USA - BchlTB.July02.5000.02.D3 | ecosystem: Environmental > Aquatic > Freshwater > Lake > Hypolimnion/Profundal zone | place...
ATCGGACGAGTTATAGACGAAGTGGGTTTTGTGATCCTCTTCTTGAAGGGTTGTGAGCCTTCCTTTGGTATCGAAGGAACGGTGAATGGTCTTATTTTGCGAAAAGGGAATCTCTTTGATTTGTCTTCCTCTTACATCGTAGGTGTAGGAGGCGCTCTGGCCTAAGGGGTTCGTTTCTTCGAGGAGGTTGTCTTGGCTATCATAGGTTTTTGTTATTCGATAAGCAAAGATACCATCCTTTCCATAATGGGCTTCTTCTGCTAAATGGCCGAAGCGGTCGTAGACAAAATGGATTTTATGAATTAAGTTCCCTTCCCAGTCTTTTTCTACTTTCCATTCAGGTCTATGAAGGTGAGCTCCTTCTTGATAGAGTAGGTAGGTTGTGATAGTTTTTCCTACTTCTTTCTCTTCAACAAGATTGCAGGCGTCATCATACGAATATTGCGTTCTGCGGATCGGTTGACCATTCGCCAGGGTAGTTTTGGAAGTGAGGAGATGAGTATCGCCCAAATAAGTATATTCAAATGCTAAACCATCACTATACGCTTCCTTCGTTACCCGGTTTTTTGAAAACTCGCGCTGGATCGAAAAAACACCAAAGTCTCCCTTCCATTGTTCTGAAATGAGATTGCCGGCTTGATCACACTCATAGGTTTTGGTCAAAAGCGGGTGGCCTTGGCCATCTTGAGTCTCAATTTTGGAGATGTGTTGCTTGCCATTGTAGGAAAAGAGCTTTTGATTGTAGAGCTTCCCTTCATCCCAATTTTCAATGGCAGAGAGAAGGAACTGGGCGTTAAATCGGTAAATGGTTTGAGAGCCGCTCGGATGCGTGACGGTTGTAGAGCCTCCTTTTTGTCCTGCTATGGGTGGATCATAAGAGAAGCTCGTAGTCCCTGATGGGGTTGAAAAGCTCTGTATACGACAAGAGATGTCTTTCTGTTGGAAGTAGGTGCAAGAGATGGGATAGCTTTTTGCATCGTAGGAGGTGAGAAGGGTTCTCTCATTGTAGCCAGCATGATTGGAATAGTCTGGATTCGATGCGCTGGTCAAAACGGGGAATTGAAATGTGGCTTCTTCTTTGTATCTTTTTCTTTTGAGCTTACCCTTGATGGTTCGTGTTTCATAGAAAAGCCTTGCTTCTCTTTCGTCTGAGCCTTTGAAATGTTGATCCCCTACTCTGTCAATGGTCGCATAAACGTGCTTGCCGCTTCTGTCTGTTGCAGAAATCTGAGCGAGTCCTTGGTTGTTATAAGAATAACGGATGGCTTTTCCATTAGGCAAAAGCTCGCATTCCAAACAATATAATCCAGCGAATTGGAATTGATAGATTCGGGTTGTTCCGTTAGGCCACACTGCTTTGACTTGGCTGTCTTCCACCCAAAGTTCAATATTGCGAATGTCTGCTTCAGATGTTGGCTCTCCCCCTCTAAGATTACTGCATCCATATCCTGATGTCTTTAGATGCCCTCTATTGCCTATGATCTGAAACTCTAAAACAGTCCCCTGAGGATCTCTCAGCTGAAAATAAGGGGAATTTAGGTTGTAGCCAACCCAAAGATGAGGCAATACAGCCCAGCCTCTTGCATATAACTGTGAGAGAGCTTTTCCCAGGGCGAGTTGATCTCTCTCATTGTTATCATCGTAGCGGCCGAGAATTTGAGGGGGAATGTAGGTTCTTTGCAAAACGAGATCTTGCGCGCCCCTGATATGCAAATCACGTTGAGCTAAAGAAGGCTGTCCTGAGGCAGCTGAGACAAAACCATCGACCAAGAGATCAGCATTCAAGGAGGCAATTTCGTCTGGAGCAGAAGGAGTAACTTGATCGAAAGGATTCGCAAAAGCCCGCAGAGTCAAAGCAAATAAAACCAACCAACGCATAGAAACCTCAAAAGCAAGGTTGCATCGTATGGAATGAATATTTTTTTGTAAATCCTGCAAAAGAAGCTACATAAGAGCCGCGAAGGCGAAGTAGACGGATATGGGTTTCACCTATACCCTCTAAAAAGCAAAAAACCCCAAGGTAGTCCTTGAGGTTAAACGCCGGCCAGGTAGTCCCAACCCATTTATACCCCCGTTCTAAACGAGAAAGCGATTTTCGATCACTAGATTTCAAAAATCCATGGCACACTGTCGGCCCAGTGAAGTCCTATTTATGCCAGCAGGCCACAAATTTCTTCAATTGACCACAACACGTAAGCCTTTGTAGCATAGGCATGTAAACAGATGGGGGTAAGTGTAACTTGCGTGGGAGGGGAGATTGCCTTTATACTGTTTGCATGGAATTGCAAATCCCCAAAGGAACTTTCGATCTTCTCCCCTACGGCGCCGATGAACCTTGGAAACAAATCTTTCTTTGGCAAAAACTCGAGGAAATCCTGCGGAAATTGTGCCAAGAATACGGCTATCAGGAAATCCGAACGCCAATCTATGAACGGACTGAGCTGTTTACCCGAGGGGTAGGCGATACCTCCGACATCGTCACCAAAGAGATGTTTTCTTTTGAGGATAAAGGAGGGCGCTCTTTAACTTTGCGGCCCGAGGCAACTGCCTCTACGATGCGCTCCTTCATTGAGAATCGGCTCGCCAATTTAGGCGGGGTGCATAAGCTTTTTTACATAGGACCCATGTTCCGCCATGAGCGTCCCCAGTCAGGCCGTTACCGACAATTTCACCAGTTTGGAATCGAGGCGATTGGGGCAAGAGTTCCTGAGCAAGATGCCGAAGTCATCGATCTTCTCTATCAACTTGTCCAAAGACTCGGGCTTAAAAACCTCAAAGTCCGACTCAATAGCGTCGGAGATGTCCAATCAAGAGAGGCATTTCGAGATGCGTTTCTTTCCTATCTCACCCCCCACCTCAAAGCCCTTTCTGAAGAAAGCCGAGAACGTTTTGAAAAAAATCCACTCCGGATTCTCGATTCAAAAAATCCTCAGGATAGAGAAATTGTCGCAAAAGGCCCCTCGATCCTCCATTACCTCTCCAGTGAGGCTAAAGCCTATTTCCAAGCAGTCTGCCAGGCTTTGGATCTCATTTCTATCCCCTATGAAATCGATGATAAAATCGTACGAGGGCTCGATTATTACAATCACACAGTTTTTGAAGTGACTACCGAAAATTTAGGGGCCCAAAATGCGATCGGCGGCGGCGGCCGCTATGATGGGCTCATCGGACAATTTGGAGGACCCGATCTTCCCGGTGTCGGCTTTGCCGTAGGACTAGAGCGCTTGATCCAAGTCATGATCGCCCAAAATATCGCCCCAAAAGAAACCTTGCCCCCTACCCTTTACTTCATTCCCATGGGACAAGAAGAAAAAGCGCGCGCCCACTGTTTTTCTGCCGCGACACTGTGTCGTCACCACCACATTAGCGCTGCTGTCGAATTCCAGGCGAAAAAAATTCCCGCTGCCATCCAAAATGCGACGCGCACCGGCGCCTCTTATATCGCAATCATGGGAAGCGATGAGCTGAAAAAAGGGGTGATCCAACTAAAACACCTAGTCGATCGCGAACAAAGGGAAATTCTCCTCGATCAACTGATTCCCGTTTTGAAGGAGATGTTATATGCTTAAAGCCCTTATTTTATTGCTCAGCTTCGCTCTTTTTATCCAGGCAGATGAAAAAGATGAGATCGCCAAAGTATCAGAGGCCATGGGCCATATGATTGGGAAAAATCTCCAATCTCTCGGCCTTCCCCTTGATTTACAAGCAGTTCTCAAAGGAATGGAAGATGCCTCTCAAGGAAAATCCTCTCCGCTTGCTGAAGAAGAATACGAACACGCCATTACGAAGCTCCAGGAACAAAGCCATGAGCTGGCTGCTACGAAAAACTTGAGCGAGGCGAATGCATTTCTCAAAAAAAATGCAGAGCAAGAGGGGATCGTGACTTTGGAACAAGGAAAGCTCCAGTATAAAGTCAAAAAAGAAGGAGATAAAGAGGCCCCCGTTGTCCAATCCTATAATACCCCTTTGGTCCGCTACCGAGTTCATGCTTTGAATGGGGAGCCCTTAGCTGCCGATATCGAAGAAGAGCTGATCGTCCTCGATGAGGCCCTCCTCGGATTGAAAGAAGGGATTGTAGGGATGAAAGAAGGGGAAGAAAGGACGCTCTATATCCACCCTGAATGGGGCTACGGCAAAGAGAGCTATGTCCCCAATGCCCTTCTCATTTTTGATGTAGAGGTCATCAAAGCGGATACGGCTCCAGCCTCTACCGCCGAAGGGGTACACCTTCTCCAAACGGCCCCCACTACGCCCCCGTGAAAATCGTCCTTTACCAACCTCAGATCCCTCAAAACACCGGAACCATTGCTCGGACTTGCGCCGCCACCGGTACCGGTCTTATCCTAGTCCGCCCTCTGGGGTTTAGCACAAAAAGCCGCCACCTGAAGCGGGCAGGCCTCGATTATTGGGACTCTGTTGCCGTAGAAGAAGTGGATGATATTCAGCAAGTTTTGACCCCGCCCTTCTTTTTCTTCTCCAGCAAAGCCTCAAAACTCTACACAGAAATCAACTATCCAGCCGACTCTCTTCTGATTTTTGGCTCGGAAACAGCCGGTCTACCCGATTTTTTGTGGGACGCGTGGCCAGATCGGTTCTTCACCCTTCCAATGAGACCTCAGCAGCGCTGTCTCAATTTGGCTGTTGCTGCAGGTATCGCCCTTTATGAAGCTCTGAAACAAAATCAGTTCTTGCTCACAACAGAATTCAAAAAAGAGAGCACCAGACTGACCAACACCGATGAGGTGAAGGGTAAATAAATCGTTGCATTGTCTCTATAAATCACCACATCTCCCGGCAACTGACCGAGCCAAAAAGAAAAATAGGGAACATCCACCCCGGAATAAAGTACCACTCCCAAGGCAATAGTGATTAAAAAGACAAAAGATAAAAACTGCGTCATTCTACATAACCGCTTGGATAAACTCCTTGATCGCCTCCACATTGCGCAGGCCAAGCAATCGGTTCACCTCTTTTCCATTTTTAAATAAAATCAAGGTCGGCACAGAAGTGATCTGGAAATGAGATGCCGTTTTCTGTTCGCTATCAATATCAATCTTCGCAACTTTCGCTCCCTTTACCTCTTTAGCAACCTGTTCGAGTAGAGGCGCTAACATCCGGCAAGGAGCGCACCAGTTGGCATGAAAATCGACCAAAGTAACCCCTTGTTCAATTTCTTTGGAAAAATTGTCATCAGTTAAATGTTTAATCCCTTTGTCTGTCATATCGATCTCTCCTCAATTCCTAAGTTTAAGACCTCTTGGCAAGAGAGGCAAGATATATTATACTGTCTATACTCATTCTTTGCGGCCATGGCGGAATTGGCAGACGCGCTAGATTCAGGTTCTAGTCGGGGCAACCCGGTGGAGGTTCAACTCCTCTTGGCCGCAATTTTTTTCAAGGCGTAGTTCCTTGCGCGCCGTCTTCTACCCATTTTTTAAGAGCCGCCCATGCCCGCCCCATTTTTTCTGTGATCTCTTTTTCAGCCTCTTTTTTCTCCAGCCCTTCAAACTCTTCCCATTCGATCGGAGAGCCAAAAGCCAGGATAATCTTCCCAAAGGGCTTGGGGAATTTCTTCAGACGGGGCCAAGCCTCAAATGTCCCTTGTACATACACTGGGAAAATGGTCGCTTTAGATTTTTGGACAAGAAAAGAAAGGCCTCGCTCGATGGGCTGAAGATTGCCATCAAATGAGCGTTTCCCTTCGGGGAAGAGAATCACTTTATACCCTTGTTGCAAAAGTTGCAGAATCGTTTTGAACGTCTGGGTATCTCCTGCCCCGCGAAAGACAGGATGAGAGTTGAGATTCCGAATGAGCTTTCCCAAAAGAGGGATGCTAAAAAGGGATTCCTTGGCCAAGAAGTGGACCTCTTCAGGACAGCTGATAGACACGACATTGGGATCTAAATTCGAATTGTGATTGGCCGCAATGATCCCACTACCACGCCGATAATGGTGTAAACCATGAATTTTTAAGCGAAAAAAAACCTTGAAATAGCCTCGCACAAGCCAATAGATGAAGCCATACAGGAATCGTTTGCGCGGATAGCAGTTTGTGATTTCAGAGCTCAGGTGAAGAATTTTGCTCACGACTTGACTCACCGTGAGATCTGATGTGTCGATCAAAATCGCATCGGATGCTTGTTTTAAAGGAGAAACAGCTCTGTTTTGATCTGTTTCATCTCGTTTCGCAATTTCTTTTTGCACCTGTTCCATGTCGAGCGATTCTGCAAGATCGGGAAATTTCTTCAGAAGCTCTTGAAAACGCCTTTCCCCTCGGATTTCCAGGCGCGCTGTGAGAAAAATTTTAAGCTCGGCATTTGGAAAGACAACACTTCCCATATCGCGCCCCTCAAACACAGCATCTGCTGATTTTCCAAATTCACGCTGGATTTTCACCATCGATTTACGCACTTGTGGATAGATAGCCACTTGCGATGCCACATGAGAAATGGGAGCCTCTCGAATCGCCTGAGTGACCTCCTGCTCCCCCACAAAATAGCGCCGCTCACCCAAAGGATGATTCTGAATGCGGTAGTGAAAATCGGAAAGAGATTTGACGACCTCTACCTCGTTTGCAGGATCACATTTTTTTTGCACAATAAACCAAGCAAAAGAGCGATACATAGCCCCTGTATCAAAGAATGTAAAGCCAAGTCGACGCGCTACTTCTTTCGCTACAGTCGATTTTCCAGTCCCAGAGGGTCCATCAATGGCAATGATCATAAAATACAAAGATAAAGGATGGGTGCATTGAAAAGGAGCGAATCGACTAGATCGAGAACCCCTCCTATACCAGGAAGCGTATTGCTATCTTTTTTTTCCGCATCCCGCTTGAGAAGCGATTCGGAAAGATCGCCAAATTGACTGGCTAAGCCGAGAAGGGCCCCCAACCATAAGCTTGTACTCAAGCTGAGATGAAAGCTTTTTTCTTGCCATATGTTTCCTAAGAAAAAAAACAAAAGACTCATCAAGACAGCCGCAATCCATCCAAAAATGGCCCCTTCGACCGTTTTCCCGGGGCTAATGAGAGGCGCGAGCTTCCTTTTTCCCCAAAGGCTTCCAACAAAATAAGCGGAGATGTCGGTGATTTTAGTCACAGCAATCAAATAGGTAAACCACAGGCGTCCATCTTCCCCTCCGGGTAAATAGAGGATACTCAAAATCATCCCCAGAGGAACGCTGATATAAAAAAGGCCAAATAAAGAAACCGCTAAATCGACAACCGCCCCCTCCCTTCTTCGAAAATGGAGTGCAAATAGGAACCAGACAGCAACCAGAACACTGATCAGAGAAAGATTTTCCACCGTGTTGAATTGCGATTTGGCAAAAAATGAGAAAACAATCAGAACACTCAGGGGAGCAAGAGCAAAATACATCACTTTCCCCCCTTTCGCTTTAGCCAGCTGCTCATATTCTTTCACTGCAACCACAGCTAATAGGCCAGTGATCCCAAACACCCCCCAACGGACCCAGGGATGCATAGCGAATAGAATCAGAGTGACTAAGATAGTGAGCGCAAGCGCTGTGAATACAATCCGCGATCCCAGATCCTTCAAAGCAACCCTCCCCCTCGCCTCCGATCTCGGCATTGATAAGCGAGAATCGAATCCAACAATTCCTTAGGGGCAAAATCGGGCCAAAGGACATCGGTAACGTAAATTTCCGTATAACAAAGCTGCCAAAGTAAAAAATTACTGAGCCTTAGCTCCCCACTTGTCCGGATCAAAAGATCGGGGTCCCCCCAGGGCGAAGTATCGAGGTGCTTAGCAATCAAATCTTCGGTGATCTCATGATTTTGTAAAGGATGCTGACGATGGAGATCTAAGATTTTTGTTAAAGAGCGCCGGATTTCATCCCGCCCCCCATAATTTAGAGCTAAGACCAAATCAATCTTATCGCATTGCTTGGTCGCCTCTTTTGTTTGATTCAGAGCATCTAAGACTCGCTGTGGCAAACGAGTAGAGTCTCCGATTGAATTGAGCCGAATGCCACTTTGGATCATCGCTTCTCGTTTTCGGATTAAATAGAGCTCAAAAATTTCCATCAACGCCTCGATTTCCTCCTCGGGGCGGACCCAGTTTTCGGTAGAAAAAGCGTAAGCTGTCAGAGTTTTAACCCCTAAATCGGAAGCGCTGCGAACAATGTCAATCAAAGTCTCCGCCCCTTCCCAATGACCCATCATCAGAGGGAGATTTCTCTGCTTTGCCCACCTCCGATTTCCGTCCATGATGATGGCGATGTGTTTAGGAATTTTTGCAGGGTTGAGAAGGGAGAGCTCTTCGGAAGAATACGAATATTTTTCGTCTAGATCAGCGATTTCTTCGGTTTGTAGGGACATACCACCTAAGTCTAAAGGAGGAATCATACCAAAAAAGCCAGAAAAGAACAATAAAGGGTCATTTCCCCTATTGTTTTTTTCTTCCGATTTTCTTATCCTTAATCGCCAGAGACTGCATGAAAAAAAATCAAAAATGGCAACTTCCTCTTCTCTTGGCAGTCATTCTCATCACCTTTTACAACATCCTCCCTACTCTTTTCTACTATACCAAGCCTCTCCGGAATCCGATCGACAAAGAGCAGGCTCAAAAAATCGCTACTTCCATTGTAAAAAGGGTCCATACTCTCGAAGAAGAATCGGTCGATTGGATCGGCTCTTTTTGCGAGCTCATTCATGTAAAGCCGCTTTACATTAAAATTCAAGCCGATCACCCTCAATGGGTTGAGGTGTCTTTTGCAAAATCAGAAGAAGCTGCAAGGCTCCGCTCTCACCTCCCTCGAGCCGGCTCCTTAATCCCCTTTGTTCCGGCAAAATTGGCTTTAGCTCCTCAGGAAGAAGCCTCTAAAAAGGTCCTCATCCAAAGGTTCATTCCAGCCCGAATCAGCACCGATTCTTTTGGCTTTGCCGCTAAAGGAGACAGCTTTTACCGCACCCTAATCTTAGATCGAGCTGCCCAAATAGCCATCGGACTGGGAGTCGCCCCCCATTTCAATAGCTCTGACAAATCTGACTGCTTGAACGTCGGCTGGCGCAACCCCCTTTTTCAAGAATTGATCGTCGATTGGTCTAAAGAAAGAATTGATCTCAAACTCAAGACAGAAAAAAATCCGACGTCTCAAGCTGTCATCGACGAAATCGCCAAACTCAGCAGGCAAACCAATGAAAAAATAGAGTCGACCGAAAATGGCTTTTTCATCCCCTTCCATCTCCTCTCTCGGGCTTCCGGATTTCTTGCTCTTCAAATCAAACCTTTAGCGAAAAATCAGATCGAAGATATGCGCCAGCTGGTGAAAACCCAGTGGCACCCCAAACATCCTGACTTGGCTTGCTTGCCGCTTGTGAATGGATCTGAATACGAGGCTTTGCCGATAGAGCAAAAAACCCTTTGCATCCTCTTTCTTTCCCCTGGTGATCCCAACCCAATGGGGGAGCTACAAAATCCTTCACTTTACGTAGTGGCCAAAGGGATCGAACGGATCTTGAGTCAGTATGAATCTTTTCCTGACTCCCCAGCCGCGCTCCAACTGAATGACGACATCCGAAAACTGGCCCATTTATTGGGCAGTCACGGCTTTTTAGGATTTCAGTCTCAAGAAGGGGCTCTTGCCGGCAATTTTATCTTTGAATGCGCCGATTATGCCCGATTTTTAATCGCCGCGACTCGCGAAGATTTTTCCATTCGTGGAACGCAAAGCTATGCCCTTTTAGAAGTCTCTGACGTCGAACAGCGCCTTTTAATGGAAAATAAAATTGAAGGAAAAATTCACGAAGACCTTTTGAAATGGGAAGATGAATACCAAACAGCCCAAGTAAATCCTCATACAGCCAATTGGGACGTCCCTAAACCGACTCGGAGTGTTTTTTGGAATAATTGCCTTCTTTCGGCTCGAAAATTTGTGCGGGGCGATGAGAGAAAAGTCCTCCATTGGGGACTCGATCTATCGGGAGGGAAAACAATCCAAATCGAACTCCGCGATCTGACAGGAGAGCTCGTCACCGGAGAGGCGGAGCTCAAACAGGGGATCAATGAACTCTACCAACGGGTCAATAAAATGGGAGTTTCCGAAGTGGTGATCCGACAGGTAGGTCATCACATCGTCCTCGATTTTCCAGGAGCGCAAGCTTTTTCAGCCTCCGAGCTCATCAAATCTTCCACCATGCAATTTCATGTAGTGAATGAAAAATTTTCCTTACTCAATGACGAATTCGGAGAAGTGACGAACCGCTTTTTACAAGAAGTATGGAATCATGCCGTTGTGACAGGGAAAAAAGATGCCGTCAGCCTACAGAAAATTGCCTTCAAACATCTCGATTCGGAGACAGGAAAAACTCTCGTTTCTCACGGCTTGCAGCTCAAAGATCCCGCCGATCATTCCATCAGCTCGACTCTGGACGATACTTTTTCCCAAATCGCCATCATGAGAGGAGACAATCCGAAAGAATGGGGCGGCCAAAGCCATCCTCTTTTGATCGTCTTTAGCAATCCTGCAAT